>Ga0065165_1001690_pt1 | contig 22272 bp, 21 predicted proteins | sample AraplaMF_Cvi_mMF_FD_63813 | JGI IMG/M metagenome (GOLD analysis project Ga0065165, IMG submission 63813) | Arabidopsis root microbial communities from the University of North Carolina, USA - plate scrape MF_Cvi_mMF (version 2) (version 3) | ecosystem: Host-associated > Plants > Roots >... | reverse complement strand
GAAGCTAGGGGTTGCGCGCGGCCGAGGCGCCATCTGTTTCCTTGTAGGAGCCGGTGCCTGCGCGCAACCCTTTTCATAAAAGATCGCGAAGCGCCCTCAAAAGGCGGCGAACGGCCTGAGGGTGAGTGGAGCGGGTGAAGGGAATCGAAATGACAAATTAAGCCATTGCGTTTACTTTTATTTTTTATGACGACGGGTAGAAATACCGTTTCTTATACCGTATTTCGCATTATCTGATCAGTCGGCGTGGAAAACTAATTTTATTCATGAGCAACCTTCTGCGCCATCGAAAACCAGACATTCGCAGCTTATCGTCAGGTGATCTATTTGAGAAGCAGCGGATAAAGTCAGCGAATGGTCGATCTATCAGATATCTTTGAGTCCGACGAACTGAACAAGGCAGTCAAGGCAATCGAGGCGCTCTTGGCTCGCCGACAAGGTCCAAGAAGAATGCCCGGTGAGAGGACTTTTAGGGAACTGGCTCTGGGAAAGGTATTTCACGCTCGCGAAGCCCTAGCCATCATATCCAGTAGCGAGTCCGCATACCCCGGCCTTAAGGCAGTGCTTTCGTGCGGGTTGGTTGGCTGGGCGCTTTTTCCCAAGGACAGGGAAATGCGAGTTATCCTCATGACGCAAGCGGTCTTACAGCATATGGATGACGCCGAACGATCTGTAGGTCTCGTTGATCAGCCTATCACAGTGGCGAGAGACATCGTTGCCCGATACGTATTGACTGGCATCGAGTTTCTGACGGAAATTTACGATCAGCTCGGAGGGTATGAAGCCTTCACTAGGATTGCCAGCCTAGACATCATGGCAGAACTGTTCGAGCCGTATTCCAAAACGATCAAAACGACTAACCGTGCTCTAGCCTACCTCCATCATGGCGCCGATCGTTTCAAGGATCCTGAGTATGACTTCGCTCCGAGCCTGAATCGAGCCGTTACTATTTTCAACGAACTCAAGAGCGCAAGAGGGCCAGAAGCCTACGGCGCTGAGTACGTGTCTCGCTCCCTGCTCCACCGCAGGTGGAGTCAAACCAAGCCGTCGCTAGCCCTCATTTACTCCGCTTCTACGATCAAGGTGAATAGAAAGACCCTCCTGGAGGTTATGTTACAGGGCGACTACCGCCACTCTTCGCATGGCGGGTACCTTGATGAGTGGCTCGGCAGAGCGCGGTACGTCAGCGAACACGTTTTCGCCAAGATGGATCCGCCCGAACTTCAAAACATCACATCGAAGTTGTTGGCCAACGTGGAGCCTCGGCGGTTCGCTGCACCCCGAATCACTGTGGACGAAGAGAAGATCTTAAATGCACAATTTCGGAGAAAATTTCGACATAAGTCAGTTTAACTAGCTGATATCTCGTTCTTTCACTTATCCAAATTACCTTACCATATGTATGTACATGCGGCCAATTTTAAATAAGCTCCGTGTTTGTCATCTTCCATCTGTGTCCAACACGAACCACGGAGATCCAGATGACCCACGAACTAAAGAATGTTGCACGGCGTACAGCACATGAAGACGGCAATGGCGCGTTTCCAACCGACGGCTACGTACGCTTGAAACAAATCCTCGGCCCCCACGGACCGCTACCGATCAGCAGGTCAGGGTTCTGGGCAGGCGTTAAAACCGGAAAATATCCGAAGCCTCGTAAAATATCGGCAAGGGTAACTGTATGGCGGGCCGAGGATATCCAACTGCTTCTTCAGAAGATTGAGCAGGGTAATACCTAGCCAACGCACACTACAGTGCAGGTCTGCAACTGCCCACAACGGTGCTGTGGCGCCCGTACACATCCCCATCATCCCTAACATAACCGCTTATCGCCTACGCCGGCCGGAGAGCTTCAACCTCCGACTGCGGGGTGTGAGCAACGGAGATCAGCATGACTTCTTCAAAAACGAAATCGATTTTCTACGGGTGGACCTTCGAAAATCGTCGTCGTCTGACGCAGGCGATTATCGGACGTCTTGAAAAGGGAAGCAACTAATGGACGAGTCAATCGAACACATGCCGAGCAACTTGCTCGACATCGGCGCGACGAGATATCTGAAAAACGTTCGTGCCCAGATGTCGCATTTAATCATGAGAACGGATGAGAGTCTCAGACTTCAACTTGGCCGAGTGTATGCCGCCGCGGAATATTTGCGGGACGACGTAGACCAATGGCAGGCATTTTGTGAGCAGGATGAGTGGCTAAACTTCAAAGGAAGGCCGCGTGCAACGCCCGCCCACCGGACGAACGCTCTCAAGCACGCCATTCGTTTCGCAGTAGGTTTCGACGGAGCGAAAGCGAACAGCACAGTACATCGCTACAACAATGCGATGAAGGGGTGGTGGCAAGAGGGCGTTGCCGCTCAAGAAATTCCAAAGCTGCTTGAGCAGAATGGGGGTGTCGAAAAAATGAAACGCACAAATGCCGATCCGGGTGGTTATTCATTGCGGCTGCGTGAAAACGGATTCGCGCGCTCGATGCAGAATGAGAATCGGCAATTCGATGCAATCCTAGTCATGCGTTTCTTCGAATTCGTCGACGGTACTCGTGAAGCGGAAATCTTGACTGGCATGGCGAACGTACGGAAGCGGCCATTGATCGAAAAATTCGAGCCGCTGTTCGAAAAATGGCGCGACACGGATATCCGTGCGCAGAAGGCAATGCCGAAGGTCAGTAAGCCTACCTTGTAATACGCAACCCATCACCCCGAAAATTAGTCATTTACGACAGGCAAGGCTGCCTGAACGATATCGCCTTGCCTGTCAATTACTCAGGAGACCTACGTGAGCACCAACCGACGTAAACTGTTCAAGGTAAAAACTATGGAGGAGTTTGAAGGACAAGCGCTCGCAGAAGATCAGCGGCTTCGGAAATACCGCGTGTCCTACGCATGCTGGCACCGATTCAATGACACGACACGAGAAGATCTGACTGCGAGAAATGCAGAATCGCTTAAAGCGATTAATGCTATTGCGCGCGTAGAATTCACCCGAGCTCTTATGGCCGAACTCCAAAGCATTCGTGCGCAGCTGGAACCGGTTTATTTTGTAACTCTCATCTCGAACAAGCACGCCGGACCTCTTGCAAAAGTCTCGTCGTTCGATTTCGGAGCCTACCGTAAATGGGTGCGCAAAGCGTTGGAGGGTCTCGATTTCATCGGACTGGCAGATCTTGGTTACTATTACCGATCACCGTTTCTCGCAGATGGCGAAAAGCCCCACGGATCGTGGCACTGCCATCTTATAGTTTGGGGGGTGCCGCGAAGTGTGATTCAGAGCAAGAAGCGTTCCTTCGATGCAATCGAGGATGCCTTTGTTCTAGGCGCTTCACCATTCGACTATCAAATCCGATCAAGCGCGGAGGTGGAAGAGATGCTGTTTTATATGGCGAAAGGGATAGTAGGCGAATATTCCGCGTTTCCCATCAAACATGAAGTAGTCGATGAGATCACAGGGGAACTCCTACTGGTGCCTAGCTCCCGGTGGAGGAACCAGAAGCGCAAAATTGGACCCGTGGCGCTGGTGCGAGCGATCAATTGCATTGGAGAAGCAACCCTCAAAGACATGTGCGTCGCCAATGGCAGTGGCAAGCGCCTAAAGCGAAACGCTGTTCGAAAAGCTCGGGCGAAGTTGGTTTTTCTGCGGTCTTTGCATGAGAAGGCTCTGGTGCGCGCACTATCAACCTTCTGACAACAAGAAGGTAGTGTCTGTAACGCAAAACAACCTGCAATTGACTTCTGTCATTTGTTCTGGTATAACATATCGGCGCCGACGCCATCGGCACGATCATGAGGGGCCTTGGGCCCCTCTTTCATTTCGGAGATCTATATGACCGCGACTGCAACTGCCGCTAACGGTATTAGCCTGCCCCACCCCGTCATCATCCTCGGCCGTGACGACAACGGCAAAGCCCACGCCTCATTTTTCCCGGCTGTTGATGCTCGATCGGCTTCCCGTGCCGCCAGCCTCATGGGCATGCTTGCGCTTCCTGCCGATAATGATGCCGTGCGCTCCCTGTTGCCGAAGTTGCCGAAGGGAAAGCTGTTCGACAGCGGCAAGGCTTTCGTGCCGTTCGTCAAGCAGGACCTCTATCAGCAGATTGCCGCCCACCTACCTAAGGCAGACCGTGCGAAGGCGGAAGAAGTGCGAGCAGCCCCTGCCGACGTTTCTCAACAGGGTCACGCCGCAACCCCGAGCAATGTGCCGGGTGACTGGTCGAAGATCCTCATCGGCAGTTTGGTACTTGCCACCGAGGATCCACTCGAAGGCTGGTTTGAAGCGACCGTCATTGAGCTGAAGCCCGATAATGTCCTGCGGCTCCAGTGGCGGCATTACCTCGACCTGCCGCCGTTCAACCGCCGGCTCGAAGACGTGGCGTTGCTGCATCCCTCGATGAAGCTGTGAGGCTGGCCGATGCAGAGCCTCGCTATGACTTCATCAAACCATCAACAGGAGGCCGTCGACAAGGCGGCCACCATCCGAACTTTCAACGACGCATTCAGGCGCAATCCGACGGTCGCTAGGGTCGTCATAACCCCGGGGGTAGGCGCTCTCGCCCACGATCAACGATTGACCCTGCTGAGGGCTGTCGTCGGCTTCACTGCTTTTGATGCTGGCAATGATCCCTACAACGAGCATGACTTCGGCGCGATCGAGCAGGATGGCGTCAGCTACTTCTGGAAGCTCGATTACTTCGACCAGGACTACGAGATGGGGTCGCCCGACCCCGCCAATCCGCATGTCACACGTCGCGTGCTCACGATCATGCGGGCGGATGAATACTGATGTGGTCAACCCGCCTTTGGCTTTCGCCCCGACCGCAACGGAGCAGGTTTTGCCGCTGCGTCATCCACCTGCTGAAGCAAAGCCGAGACATGCACCTGGAGAACTCCCGCCAGAGCCTCAAGCGTCGAAACGGTGACGTTTTCTGCGCCGCGCTCGACACGGCCGACGTAAGAGCGGTCAATTTCGGCGGCCAATGCCAGCCGCTCCTGCGAAAGCCCCTTGGCCACCCGCAAGCGTCGCAAGTTCCAGCCAATGGTTTGTCGCGCGTCCATGGGGCAACAAAGCCATATTCACGGCTTGACAATCGACGGACTGACAGTCCCATATTACAGCAGCTACAGCATGAGCGCTTGCGTCGTGAATCTATCGAGAGGGAAATCATGAAAATAGCAGTGGGTATTATTGGAATGTTTCTCGGACTGCTGGTGCTGTTGCAGTCGTGCACGGTCGCGGCCGGCAGCGGGCTGCTGAAAGACCACGCGACAAGCGGGGCGGGTATGATCGGCATGCTTGTCGGCTTGCTCTTCTTCATGGCTGGAGCGTTTTCATTCGCACTGCCGCTGGTGGCGGCGATTATATTCGCGCTTGCAGCCGCATTCGCATTCTTGGCCTCAACGTCCGGCACCTTCGGCGACATCGTGGTATGGGGCTTCATTGCCCTTGCTCTTGCCGTGACGACATTTTTCACGTGGCGCTCTGCAAAGCGAAAGAAGACAAATGCGCCGGTCTGATCGCTTCGCTTCTCTTGCTATAATTTTATCGCTTATGCTCTTGCCTTACGCAGCGAAGGCCGGCGATACGAGCTATTATGATGGCAAACCATGGGATGTCGTCTTGCATGCCCCTGAAACGGGTGTGAAGGAAACTCCCTATTGCGCCGTGCGCACGACGCTTTGGAACAACCGGCGCGTCTCCTTTGAGCTTTTGGTCGGGCCGTCCGATACGAAAGCAGTCGCCGTTCGGGTGGAAAAGAAAGACTGGAACCTGCCTCTCAACCAAACGACGACGGTGCGACTCCAAATCGCCTCGGATATCGGCACGGAAATTCAGATGAGGGCAATAAGCGAGAAGGAGTTGTATTACATAACTCCTCTGCCTTCGCCTGATCCGGCGAGCTTCCTCTTGGTGACGGTCATCCAGACCGTCACGGCAGCACGCACCCCTCAGCCGCTGACAGTGATTTTCAGCGGAAACGAGCCTAGATGGGGGGTGCCGGGCATGGATCGTTTTCAAATGCATGAGCTCAACGAAGCGTATGGCCGCTGTGACGTCGATCTGAGGGGACTGGCGGTTAGCTCTGCCGACAACGATGAAAAAGGCACTTCACCTTTCAGTGCCACTTCTCCGACTCCTAATCCTTCTGTTCAATCTCCCGATTCGAGCGGCGCTTGGGTGCCTACCGATTGGGAGTTCTATACGCGTGACGAAGATTGGGGCCTAACGTGCTTCGTGCAAACACACTGGGGAATTTCCATGGTCGGCTTTATGGGATCGCCCGGTAAGGACCTCGTTGGGTTTGTCAGCAGCGTATTCAGCGGCGAGACTCGAGCGACGTGGCATGTGGACGACAAGCCGCCTTTTGTGTCTGACGGAGCCGAAAGCGACTATTTCAGCTGGCACGAATTTAGTCAGTTGCCGATGGAGCTCCTTGATCAAATGGCACAGGGCAAGGAGCTTGCTGTAACCGGAGCTAAGGGCGAGCGCGTTGTTGTTAGCCTTACAGGCGCCTCTGATCCGATATCCAAGTTCAAGGCGTGTTTTAACAAACCATAGCCCGTCCGTGATCCAATGGTCATAGATCGAGATATAGCGACCGCTGAATCGCCTCAACTTGTTTAGGGCGTGTTTGGCATGCCTACCATACCAGAATTCATACATATTCCAGGATATAGTAATTATCCTCTAATACTAAATTGGTATTACCTGAGCCAACTCTACTGTTGCGGGCATTTTTGTTAGACGCTACACCTATTGGATCTTACAAATTATTTCCCGCCATTTTAGGAGGTTTCCAATGAAGCGCCGTACTGCCTTAAAGTTACTCGGTGGAGCGCCTGTTGCAATCGGGATGACCGCCACTTCGGCGGTCAGTCAAGAACCCACAGTTGAATACCCGCTTAGCGATAAAGTTCGACAAGAGTTTGAGCGCTTGCTGGGGGCCCAGGAGAGTAATGCCCAAATTTTGGGCTTTCGCGAGTTGCCGAGGATACCTGAAACCCCGCTCGACAGGTACTTGATGTGGAGCTTGATCGCACATGATACGAGCGCTCAAGATCACACGCCAACCCGGCCTGACATTCCCGAGCCTCCTCAACGCTTTGGTGCCCAACTTGGGCCGCATCGGTCAAGCCGCGCGATGGCAATCGTTCATGTCGCGATGTTCGAAGCAGTCAACGCCGTTTCGAAAAAGCGAATGTCCTATTTGAACCTCGTCCCGCCTGCCGCAGCAGTCTCTGCTCAGACTGCTGCGGCATGGGCCGCTCATGATACACTGATCGCGCTATACCCGTTCCAGCAGCAGCGTATATCAAATCTTCTTGCGAGCGATTTAGCCAAGATCCCGGAGATTAATGATTTTGCATCGGATTCCGCCGCCGAAGCTTCTAATAAGCTTGCTGCCGCCTCGCGTGATCTGGGCAAAGCCGCCGCGTCAGCGATACTAACCAAGCGAGCAAACGACAAATCGGCACATAAGGAACCCGAGATCGGAGTGGATCACATCTTGGTGGACAAGCCCGGCCACTGGAGAATGGATCCAGTTTCCAAACTGACGATAGCTATGGGTGCCAAATGGGGAGCTGTAGACCCCTTCATCTTAACAACCGGCGACATGTTTCGTCCCGCTCCGCCTCCCGCACTTGATACCCCAGCCTATGCCGAGGCTGTCGCACACGTCAAAAAGATAGGCGCAAAGAACTCGGTCGATCGCCACGATTTCGAGACCTTCGAAGGCAATTTCTGGGCCTACGACGGAACCGCCAATCTGTGCGCGCCGCCTCGCCTGTACAACAAGATTGTCCAGGATGTCGCACTCCAGAAAGGTGTTGGCGACGTCGACGAGATGGCGCGCTTGCTCGCCATTATCAATGTGGCAATGGCCGACGCCGCCATTGCCGCATGGGATGCGAAGTGGCATCACGATTTTTGGCGCCCTGTTTCGGCAATCCAAAATGCACCAACCGACGCTGATCCCAACTGGGAGCCTCTTGGCGCTCCGGCGACGAACGGCAGGGGGCCGAATTTTACACCGCCATTTCCAGCATATCCCTCAGGACATGCGGTTTTCGGAGGCGCAGTGTTCGAAGTACTGCGAACCGTTTTACCCGCTGGCGGAAAGGAGCACTTCGTTTTCGTCTCTGATGAATACAACGGCGAAAACAGAGGCGTTGGCGACCCCTCGCCGCGGCCGCGGCTTCCCCAATCGTTTGTCAGTTACTCCCACCCCGAGTTTCTAAACGCGCGCAGCCGCATCTTCCTTGGGATTCATTTTGACTTCGACGCCTCAGTCGGCATTGAGACGGGCAGAAAGGTGGCGCAGCATGTCCTGGCTAACCTCTATGTGTAGGAGCTTTCTCGGAGTGACTCAGTGCAGCCTCTTCGATAGATGCCGCCGCGCTCGTGGAAAAAGCTCGCTAATTTGCTAAACCTGAAGGGGCTAGATCGCGTGGATAATCGCAACCGAAAGCGATATGCCAATTTCGCTCTACAACTCTAGACAATTGGTTGCAATTCTTCCATCCTCGGGTCATGAAATCTCAATCTGCAATTCCGTCGCCACTATTAAGTCAGCTTGATAGCCGTGATGTCGCTCTTTGGCTTTCCGATGAATCGGGCGGGCAAGATACTGACCCAAAGCGGCTGGCCGCTCTTTTGCGGCTTCCTTGGCAGTTAGTTCTCAGCGAAATCGGCGACCCGGCGTTAATCGCTGAGCTAGAAATATCGGAAGAGATTGAAAACCTCTTGGTTAGGCGGCGTGGTCTCGTACATATCGTTGACGAGGATCCTTCCAGTATCGTTCTTCCGCCGAGGCACCTCGCGATCCATCTTCTAAATGGACGAAATGGAGGAAAGCGTAGTCGAGGAATGGCCGCACTCACCCGGCGCTTCACAATGTTTGCCGACCTTCGTAAGAGGTCCATCAAACAGTTGGTGATTGTCGTGCAGGGTGATTTCGTCATCCCCGAAGACTTTGTCAGCCTTTGGGAAGACGGGTTTCGGACGGTTGTTACATTTGTTTCCAGTGATCCAAAGGCCGAGTCGATTATAAATCAATGGCGCCAGTCAGCGAGCGCTTCGCTTATCGATTTAATCAGACTCACTCCGTTGGAATTTGCGGAAGAATTGAGCTCTGGGTTTGTTCGTGGCCGTGACGGTCAGGTCATCGTTCGCATGCGGAACCAAAAAGGCCAGACGGTTCTCGTAGATGCTTCGACGGTAGACGATCCTGAGCGACCGTTGCTGTCCCTGTACGAATTGATTGGGAACGAGGCCCTCACTCCTCTATTACCAAGCGACCTAACTGCGGCCGAAGTCGATGGTTTCTTTACAGATCCTGGTACGTCATGGCGGACCTACGCGGCGGGAATGGCGTGGGATCGCCATCCCGAAGCTTGGCAGGCTTTACGATCTCAACTCCGACAGCTTGACCGCCGAGGATCTGAAGCAAATCGCATATTCTACATTCCAGCGGAATCAGGTGCAGGTGCCACGACCTTCCTGCGGGACCTCGCCTTCAAAGTTGCTGATGAGGGATATCCAGCCCTTGTTGCGCGCCGGGGCCAATTACCCGCCAGCGCTGTAGAAACGGTAAACTTTCTCACACGGCTGATCAGCGCAGGAGGAGGAGCCGGGGCGGATGGAGCAACTCTTTATGAAACTCCGTGCGTTTTGATTTTCGATCATGAACATTGGGCGGGTCGCGAGACCGAACTCGCAAGTTTCGCGGGCGAGATCGAACGAAGTGGTAGACGCGTATGCTTTCTCATTGCGACAGGTCCATACGTAGGGCTGGGTCTCTTGGCGGAGCGTCGCTTTGTGCAATTGGTTCATCTTACTCACGAGATGACTGCGTCGCATTCGATGTCCCTCGGCCGGCATTTAAATCGATTTCTCTCGCCGCACGGAACATCTCGAAGCGAACATGAATGGCAGTCCTTTTTCAGGTCATCTTCTTTACAAACGGGGCCCGGTGTTGCGGCTTTCTGGATTGTCTTGTCGTTTTGGCTGCAACGTCAAATTGACATCGGTGAAACCGTACAATCGCGTGTATACAATCAGTTCCGCGACGCTAATCTTTCACCGGAGCTACGAAGAGCTGTTTTGCGAATTGCAGCTTTCAGCACAGTGCGCACGCCACTGCCAGATGCATTACTTCCCAAATCCGCCGACTGGCCGACAGCCGAAAGACTGTCAGATTGCCGAAAAGATCTGGGGGCTCTGGGGCTTATACGCGTGAGTTCCGAGCATGAGCGAGCGTGGGCGCTCGCCCATGACTTGCTAGGCCGCTACATTATTACGAGCCTATTCTACGACTTTAAGGCGCGAGACCAATTAGGCTTTGGTGCAGCAGCGAATCCGGAACAAATGCGCTTTCTACTACTCAAGGAAATATCGCAACTTGAGGTTCTTCAACGGAACGACCTGCGCGAATTGGCGGAAGCGTTCGCGGTTTCAATCTTTAAGATCGATCCCGATCATGGTTACGGAACGCTCTCTCCGTTCTGGAGGGATGTCCTTAGCGCGTTAGATGAAATGCCCCGCACCATTCGCACGACAAGCCGCACATTCCTACACCATAGTGCGATCTCTCGGCGGCGCATCGCGGCTGATGCGTTTAGCTTTCCAATCTCAAGCGCGGAGCGTGTCGATCTGCTCAGAACGGCAGTTTCCGATCTAGAAGCCGCGCTTCGGCTTCCCGCAGAACAGGGCGAAGAGACCGATATCAGTCTTTTCAATTCACTTGCCCACGCATGCCATGATCTTGCGGACGCAGAGGAGGCGGCAGGATCCAGCGAGCTAGTTATATCTGCCGCACGAATTGCGGCTCATGAGGCAACACGGAAGGCCTTTGCACTAAATCCTGACAACTCGTTTGTCGTGGAAACCTACGCGCGAAACCTTCTTAGTCAAGTTCGGTCAGATAGTGCCGCTCCAGTTGCAATTGCTCTGGAGGTACTGAATTTAGTTTATGCCCAGATGGCAAGTCCCGCGTCGGATACTCGCCGAAATGCGTTGGGCAGACTAGCCGAACAGGCGTTTGGACTTCTCCTTGAGCACGTTAGGTACAGCGGAGGGGGCCAGGATACGAGCAGTGAAACCGGCGCGATGGCAGCGGCGTTAGCCGAGCTGAGTTATGGTGTGGAGGATTTGCGAGGAAAGGAGCTGCGAGAATATCCTCTGCAAAATCGTCTCGCGGCGGCCAAAAGCCTCGCGACGCCAGTGCTCGCAGGTAACGTTCAAGCTGTGAAGCTTCGATATCTACTTTCCACAATCGACGACCCTCTCAACTTTGAAATGCAGCTGGAACTCTTGCAGGCCTTAGATGGAAGTGGGCCAGCTTTCACACCGCAATTGCGCCTGGAGCTGGCGACGTTGCTTTTCCAGAAAGATAGATTCCATGAAGGGGATCAACTTTTCAGACAATTGCGTGGTCTGTGGCGCAAGGGCGAGCATTACGTTGAAGTGCCGGCGAGGGTTCACTGGCTCCTCGACGCTTCCAAATCTCAACGACGGCAGGTCCGAGCGACCGTATCCATGAGTACGGAAGGACGTCCGGTTGCGCGAGTGAAGGATTTTCAAGGCATCGAGGTCCCGTTCCGACCCACCGAGTTCAGCACAAGGCCCGGTACGACCTTTAGTGCATACGTTACATTCGGCCACAATGGCCCGCTTTTGCGGCCTTTGACGGCGGCTTAAGATGATAGGATTAACTGAGCAGTTTGCATCTCAAATAGGCTGGAAAATCGGAAAAAAAACTGTTGTCGTCGAAGGTACAACAGACGTTGGCTTTCTTGCCCACGCCTCAATTTTGCACGAACAGGCCTATGGAAGATCCATTCTCGACACCGATTTCGCGATTGTTGCGGCGGGAGCTGGGGACGACGGTGGAGTAGATGGCATCAACAGGCGCCTTAACACCGTTCGACAGCTTGCCGACGCCGACCGAGACGCAGACGGAGCCGTTGTTCACCAATTCGTGGGTCTCTATGACAACGATCGAGCAGGCCGCAATGCCTTAGCTGATGCACTTAAATTTGACAGGCGCCTGAAGCCCTACACGGACCTCTTCCTGCTTCATCCCATTATGCCCTTACGCACCAATTTGGATTCCGAGCTTGCAGCGGAGGTCAGTCGTGTTAACCACTGGTTTAGCGGCCTAGATTGGGAAATCGAGGACTTATGCTCAAGCCGAATATTAGAAGCGTTCGAACGCGCAAATCCGAGGGCAATCTTGAGCAGACGAGCTGGGGGCGGAAGAATGCACCGCGAGTTTGCTCGGAGCGCAAAGCCTGATCTCAAACGGTTCTTCATCGATACGGCTGTCATCGACGATGCTGAAGGTATGATCAGACTTATGCAAGCGTTAAGGAGCTACGTCGGTGTGGACCACGCGTTTATTGGCATTTGAGGTCCATTTGAGTTGACATCACAAATGCCCTTCCTCGAACAAGACGGCACCGTAACATCGGCGTATAGGTGCTTGTTACATGCGCCGTGTTACGTCGCCGGCTGTCACATCGGTCTTGACATCGACTATTTGTGACAGGGTAGCCTCGGGCCTAAAGCTTGAGGTGACGGATGACAAAAATCGGCTACGCCCGGGTCAGCACGATCGACCAGGATTTCGAGTTACAGCAAGAACGTCTGAAGGCTGAGGGCTGCGTGATTGTGCGCGCAGAAAAGGTTTCAGGCGCCAGCCGCGAGGGGCGAACGGAACTCGCAACCATCATCGAATTTCTTCGTGAGGGTGATGAACTTATGGTGACGCGGCTCGATCGCCTTGGCCGCGACACCCGCGATGTGCTCAACATCGTGCACGAATGCGAGCAACGCGGCGCTTTCGTCACCATTCTCGACCCTCACGTCTCAACGCGCGGAGAAATGGGGCATGTGATATTAACGGTGCTGGGCATGGTCGCCCAGATGGAGCGGCGCTTCATTAAGGAGCGGCAGCGTGAGGGGATAGAGCGAGCAAAATCCGCGGGGCGTTACAAAGGCGGAAAGGTGAGGATCGACCATCAACGGATTCGCGACTTGTCGCGCAGGGGCGTCAGCGTTACCGCAATTGCGAAGGAGGTCGGATGTTCTCGCATGCAAGTTTATCGTACCATTAACGCGATATCAGTGTGAATCGCTACGGATCTAGTACCCGGCGTATTGCGGAAAAGGGAAACAGCACAAGGAATAAGCCGAAGCCTAATACATGTGTCAACCAGCGTAGCGGAGCGACGGCGGGGCGCCACTTGATCGTTTGTACAGGATCATCTGGCACGAACAAGCCTCGGGGCTGAGTCAGGAAACGATCCCATAGCCCGCCTTGGGCAAGTGCTTCCGACAGATGCGTATCAGTCAGGCAGTCTGAATGGCCGAACGTCACACTGAGCTGGTTGAAAACTACCTCATCCAAAAAGCCAGTCCTACCGCTCGGTCCAGTACCCGGAATGAGATATTGGGCAATTAGCACTGGCACATCCTTTCCGCCGACGTGATTCAACACAGCCTCTACTCTTCCCCCATCGATCAGGGGCGACCATTCGAAGTCAGGACGAATGATGCTTCCAGCCGTTATGACGCGGCCGAAGCGCAGATCGTTATATTCCTCGTCTTGCAGGATTAGCGAAAATAGGCGACTACCGAAGCTGTGCACGACAACATCTGGAGCTGCGGTAAGCCCGCGTGCCCGCGCATAGCCGGTCGCGCGCCGGATCCTTTCCGCCAGTGCCTTAGCAAGCCTGCGGTGCACCGGCGTCAATAAGACATCGATCGTCGCCCAGCCATATTTGTGGATCAAAACTGGTGCTGAATACTTGAGCTTGTTGGCTATCAGCCAGCTCAAGCTTTCTTGCCATGGGCCACGTGTGTTCATGCCGTGGACGACAATCATCCAGCGAACATCACGACTAGCCTCTCCAATGATCCGATAACGCGTTGACGCGATGGGTTCCTCGCCAGCATCGGCAAATGCCAGACTACACCGCGGGCACTCTCCGTTTGCGACCATGCCGGGGTCTAGCGGCATGTGGCATGACAGATTGGGACAAAGACGAGCCTCAATACGCTGCATCTTATGAGAAGCAACTAGCTCGTCCAGGAAGCTCTGCAGCGCAGGGTCAGGCCATGGTGTTCCCGTAGCTGCGGCGAACGACGCTGGCTCGATCTCAAGACAATCACCTGCCAGCCGGCGCGCCTCTACCTCCTGACTCCAGGCGTTGAAATCACACATTTGTAGCCGTTTGATTATGCTTCATGAGGAACGCGATAACAGCGTAAACGTCGTCACGCCTGCATTGGGCCCAAAGCCTGATCCGCCCCTCGCTGCCAAAGACCTGAACCGACATCGCCTGCGCAAGCTGTTCGGCTTCGCCGAGGGAGAAGATGCCTTGGGCGCGAGCGAACTCTTCATCGTTCATTGCATGCCGCGCGTGCCGAACGGCTGCAACCTTATCGATCCCACCGTCTTCAAGGGTCGACACCAAGTCAACAAAGCCGCCGTCAGCCTCAAGGCGAGCAGACTTCGTGCCGTTCTCCTTGCTGGCGGATTTTACCGCTTGAGTTAGTGACAAGCGGGGTCTAGGGGCCGCGATGATCGACATGGACTGGAGCATCGTCCAGACAACCGTCATAGCCACGTTGTGGTCGATGTCTTTGTTCCGATGTATCAATATCGCGCAGTGGGCATCGGAGAAACGCCATTCAAAACGAACGACGCTTCGATCCATACGTCGTCTGTAAGCTTCAAAACGATATTGTTCAAGACCTTCGTTCTGCGCAAAATCCTTCGATTTGGCGCGGTCCCATCCCTCTTTTCCAAGGTGCCACACAAGCGAAAGAGAATTGGCGTCAAGCAGGATGCTGGACAACTCTAGATTTGACGGAAAGTTGTACGACTGAGGCACCCCAACAAGTGACGCATGCGCACTTGCTGCAAAAATACCTCCGAGAGCAGCGGCCTCACTCTCGGGCGCATCAAAGAGATAGATATGCTGATTGCCCCAGCCCTCGATTTCCCCGAGCCACGCCTCAATCTTTGCTTGCGTCAACTCTTCGTTATCGATTGCCTCCGCGATGTTCCTTGCAAAATCGTGTTTAGTGGTGCCAATTCTGACGCCGTTCTGCCGCAGCAACTCCTTGATGAAGTCATTGCCTTGCAAGAGCACTATCGCTCGCACCTTGTCCTTCAGCTGATCCTTGGTCAAATTTCCTTGATTGCCCGTCATCCTCAACCTGTCTTTTTTAAGGATAATCTCTGATTGCGATGATATACGAACTCAACCATCAGGGAAGGGCTTAAGCGATATTTGCGGAAGCTGAATTAACCTGATTGCTACGCTCATCGCAGGCGGATCCGCGCGACGTCTTCAACACGCGACAAAACCATGTCGCCAGTCCGCGGGGCTCAAGCAGGTCTGTTTTCGCGCACGCAATTCACCTTCTGGTAGGAAATGTTTTATACAACCTCCGATTAGAAAAACCTCAGGAGAAGTTGGTGATCAACTTTCCAGTATTCTCATCGCTAAAGGTAGACAACTACCGACTATATCCCGGCTCCCGCGACGCTGGTCAGATACATCTCAACCTAACCCCGGGTCCATGGATCGTACTGGGCGTCAATGGGTTGGGAAAGAGCACCCTACTGCTAATGCTCAAATATGCATTTACAGGTCCCGCTCGCATCCGGGGGGCAGGGTTCACGGGCGACCGCGCCGATATTCAGGGTATCGATAGCCGCATTTTCGCAGTGAGAGTGAGTGACGGCGCTGAAACTGGTCAAGTTTCAGCGGCTGCACGATTCGGTGCCGATACTTTGACTGTAACGCGCCGCCTGAGAGATCTAAGCCTCGTAGAAGCAAAAATATCTAGTTCACTAGAAGTTATCAAGACTGAAGAAGAATATCGAGATGTGCTCTCGAAGGCGATGGGGCTTGGACGGTTTGAAGATGTGTTGCGAACACTCGACCTCGTTACATTTTTTCTCGAATCACGAGATCAGTTGCTATGGAATCTGTCAGGCCAGTTTGAAGTATTTAGAGCATTGCTATCGCCTAACGATTCGGCGGAAATGCGCAAAGCGGAAGGTCAAATCGTTTCCGCGGACAGCGCTGGACGCAACCTGAATGCCATCCTGTTCAAAATGATGAAGCGGCGCGACTCCGAGCGTTCAAAACTAGTCAAATCCGCTGAGACTCGCGCTTGGCTCGCGCAGGCAACAGCCGCCCTTGAGGAGAGTCAATCCGGAGAGCTTGAATTACAAGCCATGACCGAAGCACTCAGAGAGGAAGTCGCGGATTTTCGCCTTCGCTACAACCGCGCCGACCTGCACGTGAGCCGTAGCGGAGAGGTTTATGAGGAGTTGAAATTTCGCACTGTTAAGCAAGCGTTTGAGGATGTGGGAACCAACGAACAGTACTTAATGCTTAAACTGCTCTCGGACCGCATCTGCCCGGCTTGCGGAAACCAATGCGAAGCTGCTGCAACCGTCCTTGAGAACCGCTTAGCTGCCCACGAGTGCCTGCTTTGCGGCTCTCAAAACTCGCCGATCGAGGGTGACGCAGAAAGTGTTTCTCCTGATGATTTGAAGAAGGCCCATCAGGAGCTTTTGGCGGCTCGAGAAGAGTGTGCAAATCTTAACACCCAATATTCGCATGCTCAGGGTCTTTTGACAAAAGCTGAAAGCAATCTCGAGCGCAAGCGCCAGGAAGTCGATGCGGCGGGCCGAGAGGTTCGCAAATGGCGAGCAAAGCTTCCCGCGGAGAACGCGACTGATGCGGCACGAGAAGAAGATCGTATTGAGTCTCTTCGCCGGGAAGTCAGCAACTTTCGTCTGGAACGACAGGCCGCTGAAGAGACAATCGGCGAGTTACTTGACACTCTGAGGCATTCTGCCGAAACCATTCGTGAGCGACTTGAAGGCCACTTTAACCACTATGCAGAGAAGTTCTTTGCGGAGCGCGTTCGCCTTGTCTACGCGCCTCGCCGAGCGACGATCGGCCAGCAGGGTAGATCCTTCGAATTTCCCGCATTCGAAGTGGAGATGACCAGTGGTACAACAGATTCAAACTTCGTTCGAAGGACAGCCAACCAGGTCTCACTGTCTCAGCGGGAATACCTCGATATAATTTTCCGTATGAGCTTAATTGAAACGTTTGGCGGCGGCAGCGGCTCACTCGTCATAGATGGTCCGGAGGGGTCGGTCGATGCGGTTTTTGCAGAGAAAGCGGGAGAACTGTTTGCAGGTTTGGCAGAGCGGACCGCAACCACAACTATTATCCTTGCATGCAATGTCGTTGAGGGTGCATTCATACCTCACACCTTGCGCCAATACCCGACCGTTGATCAACGTTATTCCCGACTAGTGAATCTCATAGACCTCGCTGTCCCTACTGCAGCACTCAAAGAGCTCAACGATGAGTACAAAGCAGCAGTAGAGAAAATCATCGGGCAGGGAGTTGGGTAGTAATGACCACGACTGCTGCTCAACGTCTTCCCATACTGATACGTGCGCGACTTTTGCAGATGATGTCCTCCCTAGAGCGAGTCGGCGTGACTCCAATCGAAGGTAAGGCGCTACATGCCTTCGCATACTTCGCAAATGTCCTCAGTCCTCTTTGGGATCTCCAACCCCTCGAAGACTCGGTTATCAAGGAAGCAGACTCGCCGTACTTCCCATCGCTCCAGCGGCAGATAGATAGTCTCGTCGGCACAGGCCTGATAAAGGTATCTGCATTGACCTCCATAAAGGAAGACGGCCACCAGCGGCTCGAAGCTTCGTTCTTTCTGGATCTTGCACGAGCGCAGCCGGTTCTGCTCGTTCTGAACAACCTTCCTGACGAGAGCAGGACGGACGAGTTTCTGATTGAACTTGCTGATGCGTTCGCTCGCATTCGACCAGATCGGCGGGACGAAGCAGCAGAAGTTGACGCCTCCTATTCCGATCCAGCGATTGCCGATGGACGCTTCGTAAACTTCAAATTCGATGGACATACGAGATTCGAGACGCCAAGTCTCGCCGTTGCGGATAGTTTTCAAAAGTATGCGCCTGAGCACGTTACCCTGACGAATGCACAAAAGCTTGTCATGTATATGCATCTGATGAAACGGAGAGCCCATGGCTAACCGCTCTTTAGGAGGTGTAACACACGAAGAAATATCAGAGATAACAAGTTCGATTGGCATACCAACGGACGCGGGGGCTTCCCTCGTAACGCGCTTCTCCCGGAGAGTTTCCAACCTTGTGGCTCGAAGAGCGAGCATAGGGGAAATGGGCAACTTTTCGATATTTCTTCAAAGCGAAGCGATTCACGAAGAGACGCGAGGTAAAGATTTCCAAGAGGCGCCGTTGTTTTCAAACGGTCTCGACCCAATCACCGATTGCGTTTGGCTCTCGTCGGCCAGCATGACGGCCGTTTTTCGGATTCCCGTCACGCAAACAGCGATCTCCGACCTTTTTGAAGCTGTTCGGAGCGCCGGCCTCGGTAACCACCCCGCGGTAGTGGTGGACTGGCGTCGAGGAACTCCTGTAGGCCAGCTATATAGGGCAGGGCTAAATGATCATGAATCCGTGGAGCAGATCGCATTCGAAGACCTTCCAATAGACGCCGGTCAGTTGAAATCTGTTCTTGATCGCTTTTACGAGCATTCAATTCGTACACCTTCCCTCGGAGGAGAAGGGCACGCCAAGAGAGTATGGAAGGATCCGCCTAAGGGTGAGCCAGAACCTCGGCCAGAAGAAACTATTCAAGGCAGGCTTTTAGACGTGCTGAAAGGGGTCTTTACGCGGCATGAACTTCGAGCTGAGCCGGTGACCGCGGACGGAAGAGCCGACATCATTATCTACCGAAAAGCTCTCACCCAGAATAGTTTGCCCGCTGTGGTCAACGAGTGGGTGCTTGAACTCAAGGCGCTTACGGATACGACTAATACTGGCAACCCCGTTCCCGCTTCCACCGTGCGAACAGCGATATACAGTGGCGTAGAACAAGCTCAAGCGTATCGTCTACAACTCAACGCAATAAACGCTGCGCTTTGCTGTTACGATATGAGAAGACGAGACGAAGGTGATCAGGCTTGTTTTGCGAACGTGCAAGCTGCGGCGGCAAATGAAAACATTTTCTTATGGCGTTGGTTCTTATTCAGAAGCACGGCAGAGTCCCGGGCGGCAAAAGGTCTGCTTACCGGCTGAGCGTGATCAGCGTTTCTAATAGCTCCGGTCGACCGCCCTGCTGAGGAGAGGTTCGCATTGAACGAAAGGGCTCTTCGCTAACGACTGATAAACCAATCGAGAGCGCCAGTTCTTGGAGTATCTTTGATACCGGAACGTAAACGCCGGCATAGCGGCTGTCCCCCACGACCATATATATGCGCCCATGTGGGACAACGGCCCGTGCCAGCTTCTCCATTATGAGGTTCATATCGCAAAAGTAAGCTGACACCATTTCCGGAATTTGCGAGTCCCACAGCGCGCTTCTAACCTCGCCTAATGCTTTTACGACATTGCTGAGGGTGGCGGAGTGAAGAGGAGGTCCGCTGTAATCTCTACTCACCTGAACATGACTTCTCAGAGTTGAACGCCTAAGATTTCGGTTCGCTTCTGCGTCCTTCAGGTAACCGCAGATCCACAGTTCAACATTGTAGACGTCTGTATAATCAAACGAATTAGGATACGGCGGCGAAAAAACCGCCATGTCAAACACAGGATTTGTAGGGATGAGGTTGCGTGAATCTCCGCGCCTAAGATCATAATCCTTTGAGGCTCTACCATCGTAGCGCCGAATCTCGTAGATCGCCTTCAAGACGGCCTCGGAAAAAGCCTCAACAATATCGGAACTATCGGCCTGTGATGACCGCCAATCTCGCCGATATCGCCGTCCCTTGCCGCTTACAACAACGTTACTCAACTGCAGAGCTTGCGCCCCAAGAAGCACCCGCATAAGTCGTCTGTTGCGCGCGTCTTTGACGTCGTCGATTCTCTTCAACAGCGCTTTTATGCACCGAGCAGCCGATTGCGTGAAGAGATAACGTCCTTTGACTCCCGGCTCAACAAACGTCAAGGGCGCTCCTGGAAAGACGCCTTCCAAACCGACCAACGGCTCCCTTACAACCGCTGCAAAATCGCGGATAAGTTGATCGCAATCGTAAGCAGATAGCTTCGCTTCAATTAAATCTGCGAGATACGGATTGACCTCGATTGTAGTGCAACGGATACCGAGAAACTGGCTAGCTAATGCGGTGGTTCCCGACCCGCCAAATGGATCGATACAGCTTTCCACGGGCCGTCCAAGAGCAACACTGGTCTCTTCGACCGCTTGTGCAATCAACTCGGGTGCGAACGCTTCTTTGAAATTGCGCCAACCTTGAAACGCAATCTCGGATGCACCTGCATTCGTGGATAAGAACGGTGTTTTTCGACCATCAAGCCAGTGGGCGAATGTCGCCGCAGATGGTTTGCCTTTAACTTCAGTGGTCAAGCTCGCCTCTACCGTTTTCATTGGCGCGACGCGGCGCAACAAACTCGAGTATGCATACAGGAAATGCGCGGCTATGCAACTGAGTTGCTTGAGGAGAAAATCTTTAATAGAATTTTCGCAATAAGACCCACCCTTAGGCGAAACGTCCGCGAATTTTGTTCGCCATGACTTAGTGCATAAATTGAAGCCAAAGTACCGGTCAGTATGCCGTATGCTCCCTAGCGATGTCCTGAACCGCAGAGTTCACTCGGCAAGTTCCAAAGGGCGCCGGGCAGTGAGCGCATGTTCCTCTTCGCCTCCTTCAACCTTCGTTTCAATTATCGGGGCGCTGGATCCGCTCCTCGTCGAGCATGTCAGCCCACCATTGCATCATCCTCACGCGTTCACCCCAATATGTCGCGCGATTATAGATTCGCCTTACCTCTCGCGTATCCAGATGAGCGAGCTGAGCCTCAATTGCGTCGGGACTAAACGCACCGGATTCATTCAATATGCTGCTGGCTGATGAGCGAAAGCCATGCGCTGTGTGCTCCTCCTCCCCTACTCCCATACGGCGCAGAGCTGAATTCATCGAGTTCTCCGAAAGCAACACCTTGCCTGACATCATCGACGGAAAAACGTTTTGCTTGTCGCCGAATACGTCCTTCATATGTCTGATGACTTCAATGGCTTGACGAGAGAGTGGAACATGATGCTCGCGGCGCATTTTCGTCTTTGTGGCGGGTATCGTCCAAATCGCGTTTTCGAGTTCGAGTTCCGACCACTCCATCGAGCGGGTTTCCCCCGGCCGAGCAAAACAGAGAGCTTGAATTTTCAGCGCTGCGACAAGTGACGGCCAGCCATTATAACCATAAATTGCCCGCATCAAACCGCCAAGCTCCTTGCGGGTTGTGAGCGCTGGGTGACTAACCGGAACATGGCGCTGAAGGGCGCCTCGCAACGCTGAAGTGGGATCGTTTTCTGCTCTTGCGGTTGCGATGGCGAACCGGAAGACACGCCCTATGGCTGAACGTGTGGCGAGGGCACTCTCAACGCGTCCGCTTTTTTCGATCGTGGTGAGAACGTCCAATACGTCCTTCGCCGAAATCTGAGTTATGGGATACGGCGCAAGCTTCTTCGCGAGGACCTTCAACATCCACGTGTTCTTGTCGATCGTCGGCTGAGCCCGCTTATCGCGACCCAGCTTCGCGATGAATTCATCTGCGATCAGTCCGAAGGTGTTTCCGGCAGCCGCCTTAGTGGCCAATTGCTCGCGCTTTTTCGCAAGTGAGGGATCTAAGCCCTCTGACAGCTTTTTCTTTGCTTCATCTCGCCGACCACGGGCTTCGGCAAGCCCAATCGCGGGATAGACGCCGAGCGTGAGCGTCTTCCTTTTTCCAAAATACGCGTAGTCAAGCCGCCAGGACTTTCCGCCGGCCGTCGAGACGTACAGATAAAGGCCTTTACCGTCTGGCAGTTTATAGGGTTTTTCAGACTTTTTCGCATTTCGAACCTGAACGTCTGTCAGCGCCATTACGGTATCGACCTCGAAGCTTGCAGCTCTGTACCGCGGTTTTGTACCGAAAAAATTGCTGGATGTCACTGTACCCCATTGCGCCTCGCTACGCGCGTGCGAGGCAGCACCCTATCCCTATGTAATTGATTTTTGGTGCGATATTGGACGTCTCTGGACGAACATTGGCGAAACGGTTATAGGGCTGTGGAGCGGGTGAAGGGAATCGAACCCTCGTATTCAGCTTGGGAAGCTGCTGCTCTACCATTGAGCTACACCCGCGATGAGCTGAGATTTCCAACAGATGGGGGC
>Ga0065165_1001688_pt1 | contig 22283 bp, 14 predicted proteins | sample AraplaMF_Cvi_mMF_FD_63813 | JGI IMG/M metagenome (GOLD analysis project Ga0065165, IMG submission 63813) | Arabidopsis root microbial communities from the University of North Carolina, USA - plate scrape MF_Cvi_mMF (version 2) (version 3) | ecosystem: Host-associated > Plants > Roots >... | reverse complement strand
CATGGCGGCGGCCAGCGTCGTCACAAGCGTCACAATGAGCAGGGCGGTCAGCAGCGCGGCGCCGCGCTGCTGACCGCCCTGCTCATTGTGACGCTTGTGACGACGCTGGCCGCCGCCATGCTGTGGCGGCAGGCGCGCAGCATCCAGATCGAATCGGCCGAGCGTGGCCGGGCCCAGTCGGATTGGGTGCTGCAGGGAGCGCTTGACTGGGCGCGGTTGATCCTGCGGGAAGACGCCCGTGCCAACCGTAATGCCGGCAACAACCGGGTCGACTACAACGGCGAAGTGTGGGCGGTCCCGCTGGCCGAAGCCAAGCTCGCGAGCTTTCTCGCAACGGACGAGAACCACTCGGCCGACAACGGCCCTGATGCTTATCTGTCCGGCCGCATCGAGGACGCACAGGGGCTGTACAACCTCTACAACCTCATTCCCGTGCCCACCGACGAGCCAGGTGTTCCGCCCAGACAGCTGCAGATTGCCCGCAGGCTGTTCGCTGCCGCGGGGCTCAGCCCCAGCCTAGCTGACGATGTCCAGACCCGCCTCCGCCAGGCGTGGCCACCCACCAGAAGCCCCACTGACGGGAAGAGCCTTGACGCCGGCGACAACAACGCAGCGCCGGTGCTTCCGGCACGGCTGGAGCAGCTGACCTGGCTGGGCCTGACCCGGGAACAGCTGGAGCGGCTGAAGCCACTGGTCACCATCCTGCCGCCCAGCACCGCCAATGCCAAGGTGATCAGCGAGACGGTGAAGGTCAACATCAACACTGCGCCTCGGGAAGTCATCGCCGCGCTCGATCCCCTGCTGTCGCTCGCTGACGCGGACCGCATCGTGCGCGCCCGCGAGGCCAAGGGCCTCACCAGCAGCGAACTGCCCAGTTACCTCAACGGCGTGCAACTGGACCAGGTCGCACAGACCACCAGCAGCTATTTCACCGTGACGGGTCAACTTCGTCTGGACGACCGCCTGATCACGATGAAATCCCTCGTCTGGCGCGACGACAATACCCTCACCACCCGGGTGCTCGACCGACAGTACGTCCAACAATCCACGGCGCTGATCGCCGGCCCAGGCAGGTAACTCATGACCCCCTTCCGCCACGCCGCAGGCGTCCACCTCTTCACATCCTGACAACTTCTACAGGGTTCCCAAAAGGACTTCTGCATCACTCACATTGGTCGCGAAGAGTGGTTCAGAAGTCTCCTTAGGGCTTGTGCGGAGGCGTTGCCGCCGTTCTGTCGCGGAAGCCCTCCTAGAATCCGCCTTCTCATGAGTACGCTGCTCATCCTGCTGCCTGATGCGCCCTCACCGGCGACCGGCACCCAAGATTACGAATTCTGGTTCAGTCCCGATGCCCAGGCCCCAGCCCGGGCAGGCGGACGGGGTGAGCGCGCGCCGCTGGCCGCCCTGCCCAAGGCGGACCGGGTGATCGCCCTGATCGGCGACGCCGCCGTCAGCTGGCACACCGTCCGGCTGCCGCAGGCCCTGAAAGGCCCCAAGCTGCGCAGTGCCCTGTCCGGCGTGCTGGAAGAACAGCTGCTGGACGACCCGGAGCGGGTGCACCTGGCCATCATGGATGCCGACAAGGGCCTTCCCGGCCTACCCGGCGACGAGGACAACCAGGAAACCCGGCTGGAGGATGGCGAAAACCCGCCGCGCTGGGTGGCCGCGATTGCGCGTGATCCGCTGCGCGCCCATCTGGAGGCCATCCAATCCGCCGGATTGCTGCTGGAGTCGCTGCTGCCGCTGTCCTGGCCGGACGGCGGCCTGGGGGGCCATGTGGACCAGGGCGCCGATGGCCAGCCGCGGCTGCGCGCCTGGTCCCCGCCCGGCATTGCCACGTTCCCGATGACGAGCGCCGGCGTTCGCACCTGGCTGGGCGAAAGCTGGTGGACCCAGGCCAAGGTCAGCGCCACCCCGGTGGTCTCGGCCGAAGCCGAGCGCCTGCTGGGCCGCCCGGTGGAAGTGCTCAACGAGACGGAGCGCGCCTGGGCTGCGCTGCGTGCCCCCATCAACCTGCTGCAGTTCGAGTTCACGCCGCGTCAGCGCGGATGGCAGCGCCTGTATCGCGCGTGGCAGGTGGTGCAGGGCCCTGAGTGGCGTCCGTTCCGCTGGGGCGTTGTCGGCCTGGTGGCCGTGCAGATCCTCGGCGTGAACGTCATGGCCTGGCAGCAGCGCCGCGCAGTGGACCTGCGGCACGCGGAGCAGGAGCAACTGCTGCGGCAGACCTTCCCGCAGATCCGCACCGTCCGTGATGCGCCGGCCCAGATGCAACGCGAGACCGAGCTGTCGCGCGCGCGTGCCGGCCAGGTGGGCCCGGGCGACCTGGAGGACCTGCTCGCCGCGGTGGCGCGCGCCATGCCCGCTGGCCAACCGCCCCTGCAAGGCCTGCGCTTCGAATCCAACCGCCTGTTGCTGACCGGCCTGCCGGCGCCCATCCGCGAGCAGGTGCGTGACCGTCTCTTCGAGAACCCCACCCTGCGCGTGAGCGACGAAGGGGACTCCCTGCAACTGAGCCTGCGGCCTAGCACACGATGAAAAGCACTCCCCCATGGCTTCGCCAGCTTGAGGAGCGCTGGCAGGCCGCCCAGCCGCGCGAACGGCAGATGGTTCGCCTGGCCGCCGTGGCCGTCGGAGCGGCGCTGCTGTGGCTGATCGCCATCGCGCCCGCCTGGTCGACACTGTCCAAGGCGCCTGCCGAGATCGACCGCCTGGATGCCGAGCTGCGCCAGATGCGGGCACAGGCCCAGCAGGCCCAGCAGTTCAAGCAGACGCCTCCGATCTCCCAGGAACAAGCCATCACGGCCTTGCGCAGCGCCACCGAACGCCTGGGGCCCAATGCCGAACTGACGCTGGCCGGGCCGCAGGCCCAGTTGCGCCTGCGAGGCATCCCCGGGGCCGCCCTGGCCACCTGGCTGACCGAGGCCCGGCAGTCCGCCCGCGCCCGGCCGCAGGAAGTGGAATTGCAATCGGGTCCGCAAGGCTATACCGGCCGCCTGACCGTGGCCCTGCCCGGGGCATCGGGCTCATGAAGCGGCCGTCCTTCAAGCGCCCGGCCGCCGCGCCGCGCTCCTCGCGCGCTGCGCTGCTGCCTACGCCCAAGCCGCGTACCCGTCGCTGGGCCTGGGCCGGCGGCCTGCTGGGGCTGCTGTTCGCGCTCGTCTGGTTCGCACCGGCGGCCTGGGTGGCATCCGGCATTGCGGCGGCCACGCAGCAACGCTTGCTGCTGGCCGATGCCCGCGGCACGATCTGGACGGGCAGTGCCCGCCTCATCCTCAGCGCCGGCGCAGGTAGCCGCGATGCCAGTGAACTGCCCGACCGCCTGCACTGGTCGCTGCGCCCCGCCTGGATCGCTGGAGGCCTGGGCCTTCGGCTGCAGTTCACGCAGGATTGCTGCATCCGCCCTGACGCGCCCATCCTGCTTCGCGTGGGCATGGGCAAGCTGGCCTTGAACCTGCCGGAAACCAGCGGCGACCGCCCATGGATCCAATGGCCCGCAGCCTGGCTCACTGGCCTCGGGACGCCCTGGAACACCGTGATGCCGGACGGCCGGCTGCGGCTGAGCAGCCAGCAGTTCAATGTCGAGCGCTCGCAGGGGCGCTGGCAGGTGCAGGGCGTGATCCAACTCGACATGCAGGAGATGTCCTCGCGGCTCTCCTCCGTGGATCCGCTGGGCAGCTATCGCCTGAGCATCCTGGGCTCGACGTCGCCGCAGCTGATGCTGCAGACCTTGCAGGGCCCGCTACTTTTGAACGGCCAGGGCAGCCTGGGCAATCGCGTGCAGTTTCGGGGTGACGCCACTGCGGCCCCCGGCAGCGAGGCCGCGCTGGCCAACTTGTTGAACATCATCGGGCGCCGCGAGGGAGCGCGCTCGATCATCTCGGTGGGATGAGCATGACCAAACACATGATGCGACCGACAGCCCTGGCCTTGGCCATGAGCCTGATCGCCGCCAGCCTGCCCGTGCAGGCACAGCAGACGTCCCAGCAGGGCAGCCGGCGGCAACCGGCGGTGAAGGCCAGCACGCCCGTGACGCTGAACTTCGTCAACACCGACATCGAGGCCGTCAGCCGCGCCATGTCCGCTGCGCTGGGCAAGCCCATCCTGGTGGACCCGCGGGTCAAGGGCACCATGACGCTCACCGCCGAGCAGCCGGTGCCCGTGCATGAGGCCTACCTCAGCTACCTGGCCGCCCTGCGCGGCCTGGGCTTTGCCATGGTGGATGCCGGCGGCTTGCTCAAGCTCGTGCCGGAAGCCGAAGCCAAGCTGCAGACCGGCAGCGTGGCGATCGGGGGCGAGAGCCGCCAGCGCGGGGACCAGATCGTCACGCAGATCTTCAAGCTCAACCACGAGAATGCCAACAACCTCGTGGCGGTGCTGCGACCGCTGATCACGCCCAACAACACCATCAACGCCAACCCAGGCAACAACAGCCTGGTGATCACCGACTACGCCGAGAACCTGCAGCGCCTGAGCCGCATCGTGGCCGCCCTGGACCAGCCCAGCAATACCGACGTGGAGGTGATCCCGCTGCGCAATGCGGTGGCCTCCGATGTGGTGCAGCTGGTGCAGCGCCTGTCCGAAGGCGGCAGCGGCGTGCCGGGCCAGCCCGGTGGCGGCGCCCAGAGTGGTGGCAACAGCGTGCTGGCGGACCCGCGCAGCAACTCGCTCATCGTGCGCGCCTCCAATCCGGCGCGGCTGATGCAGCTGCGCGCCATGATCGCCAAGCTCGACACCCCGGGCATCGATGCCTCCAACGGCAACATCCGCGTCATCTACCTCAAGAACGCCGACGCGGTCCGCCTGGCTACCGTGCTGCGCGCAGCCTTCAGCGCCAACAGTGCGGCTGGGGGTAGCGGCTCCGGCGGCAGCAACGCCACGGTGGGCGGGTTGGCTACCGGCGGCGCCGGGGGCGGCGGCAGTGCCGGCGGCAACGGCAGCTTTGCGGGGGGTAACTCGTCGTTCGGCGGCGGCAACAGCAATGGGTCCAGCGGATCCTCCGGCAGTTCCGGTGTCGGTGCCTCCACGCAGGTCTCGGCCACGGCGCAGCCCAACACCGGCGGCTTCGTGCAGGCGGACCCCGCGACGAACTCCTTGATCGTCACCGCGCCTGAACCCATGTACCGCCAGATCCGTGCGGTCGTGGAGCAATTGGACACCCGCCGCGCCCAGGTCTATATCGAGGCCCTGGTGGTCAAGGTGGATGTGAGCAAGGTGGGCCAGTTCGGCGTGCAGTGGCAGAACCTGTTCGGGTCCGTGGGCATCGGAACGAACTTCGGCACGGGCAACAGCAACATCCTGAACCTGACGGCCGCGGCAGCCGGCGGCACGACGACCGCCTACAACGCGCTCACCTCCGCAGGGGCCTCGGGCGGCATACCGCAAGGGCTGAATCTGGGTGTGGTGAAGCGGGTGGGCAGTTATCTGACGCTGGGCGCCGTGGCCAATGCACTGGAACAGCTGGCCGGCACCAACGTGCTGTCCACCCCCTCCCTCGTGGTCCAGGACAACGAAGAGGCCGACATGATCATCGGGCGCAACGTGCCGGTGATCAGCGGTGCCTACAGCACCACCAGCGGCACCACCACTACCAATCCGTTCAACACCTATGAGCGCCGGGACGTGGGCCTGCGGCTCAAGGTCAAGACGCAGGTCGGCGAGAACGGCACGGTGCGCATCAAGGTCTACCAGGAGAACTCCAGCGTGGTGGACGGCACCTCCGGCAACACGTCCGGCCCGACCATCGACAAGAGCGCCGTGGAAACCTCGGTCACGCTCGAAGACGGGCAAGTGCTGGTGCTGGGCGGCATGCTCAAGGACGAGTACAGTGATGGCGAGAACAAGGTGCCGGGCCTGGGCGACATCCCGCTGCTGGGCAACCTGTTCAAGAACCAGAGCCGCAACCGCAGCAAGTCCAACCTGATGATCTTCCTGCGCCCGGTCGTGCTGCGTACCCCCGAAAGCGCCAGCCAGGTCAGCATCGACCGCTACGACGCCATCCGCGCCTATCAGCAGGACGTGCAGCCGGCCCAGACCCTGGTGCTGCCCAACACCGGTGCGCCGCTGCTGCCGGAGCGCCCGGCTTCGTCGCCGGCGCTGCCGACGCCGCCGCGGCCCGCCTCGGAGCCCGCTTCGGAGCCGGCCCGCTGAACGAAGGACACCCGACCATGGCCACCCGCCATCCCCTCCCCTATGCCTTTGCCCGCAGCCAGCAGCTGCTGCTGGAGGATGACGGCGAGCAGCGCACGCTCTGGGCCACACCGGTGGCGAGCCTGACCACCCTCTCCGAGCTGCAGCGCGTGCATGCGCCGCACCGGGTGGAGTGCATCAGCCCGGCCGACATGGCGGCCCGGCTTCAGGCTGCCTATGCAGGCGGCGAGGACAGCGCCGCCCTGGTGGTGGGCGAGGTGGAGAGCGCGGTCGATCTCTCGCGCCTGATGCAGGACTTGCCGGCGGTGGAGGACTTGCTGGAGGCCGCCGACGATGCGCCCATCATCCGCATGCTCAATGCGCTGCTCACCCAGGCGGCCAACAACGGCGCCAGCGACATCCACATCGAGCCTTATGAGCGCGAGAGCAGCGTGCGCTTCCGCGTGGACGGCACGCTGCGCGAGGTCGTGCGCCCCAATCGGGCGCTGCATGCCGCGCTGATTTCGCGGCTGAAGATCATGGCGGAGCTGGATATCGCGGAGAAGCGGCTGCCGCAGGACGGCCGCATCTCGCTGCGCATCGGTGGCCGTGCCATTGACGTGCGGGTCTCCACCCTGCCGTCCGCGCACGGGGAACGCGCCGTGCTGCGGCTGCTGGACAAGTCCGAATCACGCTTCACGCTCTCTGCGCTGGGCATGGACGGCGAGCGCCTGGAGCGCTTCCAGCGCCTGGTGCAGCAGCCGCACGGCATCGTGCTGGTCACCGGCCCGACCGGCTCGGGCAAGACGACCACGCTCTACGCAGCCATGCAGACGCTGGACACGTCCACCACCAACGTGCTGACGGTGGAAGACCCGATTGAATATGAGCTGGCCGGTGTCGGCCAGACGCAGGTCAACACGCGCATCGAGCTGACCTTTGCCAAGGCGCTGCGCGCCATCCTGCGCCAGGATCCGGACGTCATCATGATTGGTGAAATCCGCGACTACGAAACGGCCCAGATTGCCATTCAGGCCTCGCTGACGGGCCACCTGGTGCTGGCCACGCTGCACACCAACGATGCTGTCAGCGCCGTGACGCGTCTGACGGACATGGGCGTGGAGCCCTTCCTGCTGAGTTCCAGCTTGCTGGGTGTGCTGGCGCAGCGCCTGGTGCGCAAGCTTTGCCCGGTTTGCAAGACAGCGGAGCCGCTGCCTGGTGGCGGCACCCGTTACCACCCGGTGGGCTGCGCGGCCTGCGCGGCCAGCGGCTACAAGGGCCGCACGGGCGTGTATGAACTGATGGTGTGTGACGACAAGATCCGCCATTTGATCCATGGCCAGTCCGCGGAGTCGGAGCTGCTGGCTGCCGCGCGTGCCAACGGCCTGCGTTCCATGCGCGAGGATGGCGACCGCCTGGTGGCCGCCGGCATCACCTCTGAAGAAGAGGTCTTGCGCGTCACCCGCGAGTAGCCACTGCCTCCTGCGACATGCCTGCCTACAAATACGACGCCCTGGACAACGCCGGCAAGCCTCGCCATGGTTTGCTGGAGGCCGACAACCCGCGCGCGGCGCGTGCGCAGCTACGCGCCCAGGGGTTGGTGCCGATGGATGTGCAGGCGGTGGCGGCGCCCAAGTCCAATACGCGCTGGTCCCGCCGGGTCTTCAATGGTGCGGGCCTGTCGGTCTGGACCCGTCAGCTCGCTGGCCTGGTGTCTGCGGGGTTGCCGCTGGAGCGCTCCTTGGCAGCGCTGGCGGACGAATCCGAGGAAGCGCGGCAGCGGGATTTGATGTCGTCGCTCAAGGCCGAGGTCAATGCCGGTTCGCCCTTTGCGCGCGCGCTGGCCATTGCGCCGCGCGAGTTTGATGATGTGTACCGCGCGGTGGTGGCCGCGGGTGAGCAAAGTGGCGCGCTCGGGCCGGTGCTGGAGAGTCTGGCCGACGATCTGGAGGAGCAGCAGCGTCTGCGCTCGGAGCTGTTCGGCGCGCTGGCCTATCCCATCATCGTGTGCTTCATCTCGCTGCTGGCGGTGGGCTTCCTGCTGACCTATGTAGTGCCCCAGGTAGCTGCGGTGTTTACGCAAACGCGCCAGACGCTGCCGCTGCTCACGCGTTTGATGATGGGCACCTCGGACCTGCTGCGGCAATGGGGCTTGTTGCTGGTGGGCTTGGTGGTGGTGGGCGTTATTTCGGTCCGGCAGGTGTTGAAGAAGGAAGGGCCGCGGCAGCGTTTTGATGCGGCGTGGCTGAACTTGCCGGTGGTGGGGCGCATCTCGCGGGGCTATAACGCTGCTCGTTTTTCTGGCACTTTGGCCATGCTGGCGGGTGCGGGCGTTCCCATCTTGAAGGCATTGCAGGCGGCGGCCGAGACCCTGTCCAACCATGCGATGCGGGCGGACGCGATGGATGCGCTGGTGCAGGTGCGTGAGGGTGCGCCGCTGGGTGCGGCGCTGGCCGGAAAGAAGCGTTTCCCTGGGCTGCTCTCGATGTTTGCGCGCCTTGGCGAGCAGACGGGTCAATTGCCAGACATGCTGCAGCGTGCGGCCCGCCAACTCGGCACCGAGGTCAAGCGCCGCGCGATGACCCTGGCCACCTTGCTGGAGCCCTTGCTCATTGTCGCCATGGGCGGCGTCGTCATGCTCATCGTTCTGTCCGTGCTCCTCCCGATCATCGACATGAACAAGCTGGCCACCCAGTAACCAGCCCAACAGCCGGTAGCAAAGAAGCCTTCCCGGCACGCATCAGCCTAGACGAGCGGTCCTCCCGCACACCAAGACGGTTTTGGACCGACTTGCGCTGGCGCCGGGCCGCCCCAAGGCGGCCGCATCGACCTGAGATCGGGGCCTTCGCCCCGATTGAGGGTCACCCCCTCGGGGGGTGGCTCCGCGTACCCGCGGAGCCGGGGGCACCCATCCTCTGGCGCCGGGCCGCCCCAAGCCGGCCGCATCGACCTGAGTTTGGGGCCCTCGCCCCGAACGAGGGTCACCCCCTCGGGGGGTGGCTCCGCGTACCCGCGGAGCCGGGGGCTATCATCCGTTATGGCTGTGAATTTGGACGGACAACTCGTCGTCGCGATCTCGTCGCGCGCGCTCTTTGATTTCGAGGAAGAGAACCGTCTCTTCGAAGACGGGGACGATGGCGCCTACATGCGACTGCAGCAGGAGCGGCTGGAGCATCCCGCAAAGCCCGGGACCGCCTTTTCACTGGTCCACAAGCTGCTCGCCTTCAATTCCCCCGGCAAGCCGCCCCGTGTCGAAGTGGTCGTGCTCTCACGCAATGACCCCATCTCGGGCATGCGGGTGTTCCGCTCCGCCCAGCATTACGGCCTGCCCATCCTTCGCGGTGTCTTCACCCGCGGCCAAAGCCCCTGGCGATACCTTCGCCCCCTGAAGGCCCACCTGTTCCTGTCCGCCAACGAAGAAGACGTCCGCTCCGCCCTTGCGGCCGGCGTGGCGGCCGCCCGCGTGTTCCCGCTGTCCGCGCGGGCCTCCGCCACCTACCCCGATGAACTGCGGATCGCCTTTGACGGCGACGCCGTGCTGTTCTCCGACGAAGCCGAACAGATCTTCCAGCGCGACGGACTGGACGCCTTCCAGGCCCATGAACGCGAACGCAAGCTCACCCCGCTGCCTGCGGGCCCGTTCAAGCAGGTGCTGCATGAACTCCAGCGGCTGCAGCACCACCCCAGCGGCCCGATGCGCATCCGCACCGCCCTCGTCACGGCCCGGAGCGCCCCTGCCCATGAGCGCGCCATCCGCACCCTGATGGACTGGCGGGTGGAAGTGGATGAGGCCATGTTCCTTGGCGGCCTGCCCAAAGGCGAGTTCCTCCGCGAATTCGAACCCGACTTCTTCTTCGACGACCAGGCGGGCCACATCCAGAGTGCTGTGGTGCACGTGCCCGCCGGCCATGTCGCCATGGGTGTGACGAATCACTGAGACGGCCGGCCCGCTCAAAATAGGGCCATGCGCCCTCCTGCCCCCAACTCCAGCATCCGCCGCCAGCCCGGCTTGACCCGGATCTCCCTCCTAGGCGTCGCCGCTCTTGCCGCCTGCAGCCTGGCCCCCGTCACAGGCGCCGCCACGGCGGCCGTGGCGACGGCCAGCCCGGCGGCCTCCACGGCCGCCGTCACTGCAGCCAGACCGCAACCGCCCGCCGCCCCTCCACAGGGCTTTTACCGTCAGCCCGCATTGCAGGGGGACCAACTGGTGTTCGTGGCTGAAGGCGACCTCTGGCGTGCCAGCGCCCACGGCGGCCCCGCCCAGCGCCTGACCACCCACCTGGGCAGCGAGAGCTCACCCGCCCTTACCAAAGACGGCCAGTGGCTGGCCTTCGTGGGCCAGTACGACGGCGGCGCGGGCGACGTGTATGTGATGCCCGCTGCCGGCGGCGTGCCCCGCCGCCTGAGCTGGGACACCGGCGCCGTCCGCGTGTGGGGCATCACGCAACGCAACGAGGTGCTCTACACCGGCGCCACCGAACGCGGCGAAGCCGGCACGCAGCTCTATCTGGTCAACATCCACACGGGCGAGCGCCAGGCCTTGCCCGTGGGCCAGGCCGCCGATGGCGCCGTGAGCGACGACGGCCGCCGGCTCTATTTCACCCGCAATGGCCTGCGCAACGACAACGCACGCCAGTATCGCGGAGGCGCCATCGCCCGCCTGTGGGTCATGGACCTGGACAGCCAGGCCGAGGCCCGCCCGCTGGTGGTCGAGGGCCACAACGACCGCCGACCGATGCCCTATCAGGACGCCCAAGGCCACGCCCGCGTGGCCTTCCTGTCCGATCGCGACGGGAGCTACAACCTTTGGTCGGTGGCTGCGGACGGCACGGATCTGCGCCAGCACACCCGGCATCAAGGCTGGGACATTCGCCATGCCAGCCTGAGCGGCAGACAGGTGGTCTACGCCCTTGGCGCCGATCTCTACCAGCACAACCTCGATGCCGAGCCCGCCTCGCCCGCCGCAGAGGCCACTGCCGCCACGGCGCTGAGCTTCACACTGGGCAGCGACTACGACCAGCTGCGCCGCCGCTGGGTAGCCAAGCCGCAGGACTTCCTGACCGGCGTGGCCCTGTCACCCGACGGCGAACGCGTGGTGCTCACCAGCCGTGGCCGCCTCGCCACCCAGGGTGTGGGTCCGCTGCGCCGCGCGGAGCTGCCGTCACCCCAGGGCCTGGGCGACGCGGGCCGCTGCCGGGACGCCGCCTTCAGTGCCGACAACCGCAGCGTGTTCTCGATGTGCGACTTCAGCGGAGAAGTCGAACTCTGGCGCCTGCCCGCCAACGGGGCCGGCCAGCCGGTGCAGCTCACGCGTGGCGCCACCGCCATGCGCCAGCATCTGCTTCCTTCACCGGACGGCCGTTGGGTGGCCCATGACGACAAGGAGGGGCGGCTGTACCTGACGGACCTGCGGGCCGCCGACACCGCCGCCAACACGCGGGAGATCGACCGCGACAGCACGGGCGACGGCATCCAGCAGATGCGCTGGTCGGTGGACGGCAAGGCCTTGGCCTATGTCCGCAACACGTCCAACATCTATCGCGCGCAGCTGATGCTCTACAGCGTGACGGACGGGCACGTGCACCAGCTCACCAGCGACCGCTATGCCGCCGCAGCACCGAGCTTCAGCCCTGATGGCCAGTGGCTGTACTTCCTCTCCCGTCGCAGCTTCGTGGTCAGTGCCAACGGCGCCCCCTGGGGCGACCGCAACATGGGCCCGCAATTCGACCGTGGCTGGAAGATCTATGCCTTGGCCCTGCAGCGCGGGCTGCGCCTGCCCTTTGCCGCCCTGGACGAATTGCAGTCCACCAGCGTGAAGGCCCAGGCCGAAGCGGCGGCTGCCGAGAAGGACCCGCAAGGCGACAAGGCCTCGCGTGAAAACGCCGGCAAGGCCGTGCCGGATCGGTCCAAGGCTGGTAGTGCATCCAAAGGCAAACCAGCCCTGCAACTCGACGGCCTGGCCGAGCGCCTGTGGGAGGTACCGCTGGCGGCCGGCAACTATGAGGACCTGCGCGTGGACGCCAAGCGCCTCTATGTGCTGGAACGCAAGGTGCTCAAGCAACTGCCGATTGCGCCGCAGGAGCAGAAAGCGGAGACCGTGGCCGAGCAGGTGCAGGATTTCGACCTGAGCGCCGATGGCCGCAAGCTGATGATCCGCAAGGTGGCCGCAGGCACCGCGGCGCCCGACATCCTGATCGTCGACGCAGGCCCGAAGTTGCCGACCGAGCTGGACAAATCCCGCGTCCTCTGGAGCGACTGGCAGATCGAGGTGGACCCACGGGCCGAATGGCGCCAGATGTTCAGCGACGGCTGGCGCATGCATCGGGACTATGTCTACGACAAGGACATGCACGGCGTGGACTGGGCAGCCATGCGCAGCAAGTATGCGCCGCTGGTCGATCGAGTCACCGAGCGCGGCGAGCTCAATGAGGTGATGGCCCAGATGGTGGGCGAGATCAGCCTGCTGCACAGCGCGGTTCGACCGGGCGACTTGCGCCAGTCCAGCGGCGAGCCTGGCTGGGCCGGCCTTGGCGCCCTGCTGGTGCGTGACAGCCAGGGATGGAAGATCAGCCGCATCTACAGCGGTGACCCGGAACTGCCCTCCGAAGCCGGCCCGCTCGCGGCGCCAGGCCTGGACATTGCGCTGGGCACGGTGATCACGGCCATCAATGGTCGCGACGCCACGCTGCTGCCGGACTTGACCGAAGGGCTGCGCGGCCAGGCCGGCAAGCAGGTGCTGCTGCAGCTGCGCGAACCGGGCGGCCGGTCGCGCGAGGTGGTGGTGACACCCGTGGACCAGCGCCGGGAAGCCCGCCTGCGTGCCGATGACTGGCGCTATGGCAAGGCACGCATCGTCGATCAGGTCAGCGCCGGGCACATTGGCTATGTGCACCTGCGGGCGATGGGCAGCGAAGACATTGGCGATTTCGCCCGTGAGTTCTACGCCCAGAGCGAACGCGATGGCCTGATCATCGACGTGCGCCACAACAACGGCGGCAATATCGACAGCTTCATTCTGGAGAAGCTCTCGCGCCGTGCCTGGGCGTTCTGGCAGCCGCGTTCACCGAGCGGTTCCAAGCCTTATCCCAACATGCAGCAAACCTTCCGCGGCCATGTGGTGGTGCTGGCCAACGAGGCCACCTATTCGGATGGGGAGACCTTCGCCGAAGGCTTCAAGCGGCTGGGGCTGGGCCCGGTCATCGGCATGACCACCTCCGGCGCAGGCGTCTGGCTCTCCGACAACAACTGGCTGGTGGACAAGGGGATGATGCGCGCGGCAGAGAACGGCCAAATGCTGGTGGACGGCAGCTTCATCGTCGAGGGCAAGGGCGTGACGCCCGACATTGCCGTGGACAACCCACCGCGCGCCACTGCGCGCGGCGAGGATGCGCAGCTGCAAGCCGCGCTGGCCTGGCTGAAGCGGCGTATCCAGGAGGCGCCGGTGGTGACCCCCACACCTGGACCATATCCAAGGCCGGTCAAGCCTTGAGAGCCCGCGCGCGGCGATTCGCCGCCATGCATGCAAGCGTCCTGCGGGGCGCTTTTTTTTTCGCCTGGTGAAGAAGGCGTGACCCCCTCGTAGGCGCTGGTAATGCGGCATGTCGATTGCCCCAGCGCGCGGGGCGCGCAGGCACCGTGCCGCCTGCGCTGAAACACGCCTCACCGTTGGACGCAGTTGCTGACGATGCTGGCCCCTTCCGCGGCCTAGCATGGCGCTCTCCACGGCCTTCGGAGTGCCGCCCCAACCGGACAAGGACCTGAATGCATAACGTGAAAGACCGCGAGATCGTCGGCCTGCAGGCCCTGCGGGCCATTGCGGCCCTCGCGGTGGTACTGCACCACGCATTGCGGGCCACCACGCTCAATGCCCCTGCCGCCATGCACCTGGGCAGCTCCGTTGTGCCGGCCTGGGTGGTCGAGGCGGGCGCGGGTGGCGTCGATGTGTTTTTCATCCTCAGCGGCTTCCTGATGGTCTACATCTCCGGCAGCTACGTGCAGGGGCGTCGGCCGGTCTCGCACTTCCTGCAGCAACGGCTGCTGCGGGTGTGGCCGATGTATGCGCTGGTGACGCTCTACACGCTCAAGCCGGCGCTGATCCACTGGTGGACCACCGGGGAACGCGGCTTCAACCTCACGTCCGACCGGCTGGGCGGCTTGTTCTTCCTGCCCTCGTTCAATGAGCATCACTACATCCAGCCGATCGTTGGCGTGGGCTGGACGCTGAGCTATGAGGCGCTGTTCTATCTTTGCTTTGCCGCAGCCATCGTGCTGGCGCAGCGACAGCTCTTTGCCGCGCTGTGCGCCCTGCTGGCCGGCGCTTTCATGCTGGGCCAGCTGTTGCCACAGACCAGCGTCTGGCACGGATTCCTCTCGGACACCATCACACTCGAATTCCTTTTCGGTGCAGCAATTGCGAAGTTCGTGGATTGGAGGGGCCGGCGTCGCGGCAGCTCCCTGGCCATGATCGTGCTTGGCGTTGTGCTCTTCGGGGCCGCCAGCTATCTGGGCTTGATGAACACGGCCTGGCGCCCCTTGAGTTTTGGCCTGGCCGCCGTCCTCGTGTTTGTCGGCATCCTGCGTCTGGAAGCACATGTGCAGTGGCCCCGGCTGGTCGTGCTGCTGGGCAACGCCTCGTATTCCATCTACCTCGTGCACGTGCTTGTGATCTATCAGATCGTCATGCCCTACACGGAACGCGCGATCCGCAAGTTCGACCTCTCGCTTGGGGCCGACCTTGTTGCACTGATCATGCTGATGGGCGGCGTCATCGCAGGCGTGCTGTGCTACTTCCTGCTGGAGAAGCCGCTCACCAGCTTCCTGATGAGAAAGGGCAATGGCCGGCGCCAGCCGGACCTGCCCGTGTCGATGACGCCGCCGTGAGCGGCCCGGCGCCTCAGATCTGCGAATCCCAGGGCTTGGACAGGCGCACGGCGCCGTTGATGATGCCCACCATGGAATAGGTCTGCGGGAAGTTGCCCCAGAGCTCGCCCGTGACGGGATGCGTGTCCTCGGACAGCAGGCCGAGCGGGTTGCGGGACGCCAACAAGGCCTCGAAGATCTCCCGGGCCTCGTCGGTGCGGCCGATGCGGGCCAGGGCATCGATGCGCCAGAACGCGCAGATGTTGAAGGCCGTCTCGGGGCGCCCGAAATCATCGGGCGCTTCATAACGGCGCATGTGGGGGCCGTCGCAAAGCGATGCCTGCAGCGCATCCACGGTGCTCACAAAGCGCGGGTCCTTCGGGTCGATGAAACCGACTTCAGCCATCAGCAGCACGCTGGCGTCCAGGTCCTTGCCGCCAAAGCTTTCCACAAACGCCTGGCGGTGATCGCTCCACGCGTTGTCCAGGATCTTGCGCCGGATCACATCCGCGCGGTCCCGCCACAGCGCTGCGCGCTGCGGCTCCCTCAGTACCGTGGCGATCTTGGCCAGCCGGTCACAGGCCGCCCAGTTCATCAACACGGACGAGGTATGCACCCGTGAACGGGTGCGCAGCTCCCACATGCCGGCGTCAGGCTTGTCATGGATGGCATAGGCCTGCTCACCGATTCGCTCCAGCAGGGCGAACTCGTTGAGGCCGGCGCGCTGGTGCAGGCGGTGGTCGAAGAAGGCCTGTGCCGACCCCAGCACGATATTGCCGTAGACGTCGTGCTGGAAGTGCTCATAGGCCTGGTTGCCGGCCCGCACCGGCCCGTTGCCACGATAGCCACTCAGGTGGTCCACCGTCTGTTCGGTGAGCTGGTTCTCAAGGCCAATGCCGTAGAGCGGCTGCACATGGCCGTCCCGGGACTGCGCCACCACGTTGCGCAGCCACCGCAGGTAGTCCTCCATGGTGCCGGTTTCCGAGAGGCTGTTGAGCGCACGCACCACGAAGAAGGCATCGCGCAGCCAGCAGTAGCGGTAGTCCCAGTTGCGCTGGGTGCCGGGCGCCTCTGGCACGCTGGTGGTCATGGCCGCCACGATTGCGCCGGTCTCCTCGTACAGGCACATCTTCAGCGTGATGGCGGCGCGGATGACGGCGTCCTGCCACTCCAGCGGAATGGCCAGGCGGCGCGTCCAGTCGCGCCAGTAGTTGACCGTCTGCTCTTCCAGCATGCGCGCGGCATCTTCGACACCACGGTCCAGCGTCTCGTCCGGCCCGAAGATGAAGCTCATGGGCATGTCCAGCGAGAACGGCGTCTCGTCCAGGACATAGGTCAGCGGCGCATTGGTGGTCAGGCGCACCACAAAGCGTGGGCCGACAAAGCGGATGTGGTTGCTGCCGCGCGTGCGCACCGGCTTGGACCGTCCCCAGTCAACCACCGGGCGCAGGACCACCTTGATGCGGGGGCGCCCCTGCAGCGGACGGATGCGTCGCACCAGCATCATCGGCCGGAAGGGCCGGTCATGCAGGAAGAAGCGAGGCATGAAGTCCGTGACCTCGATGGCATTGCCATGGATGTCATGCAGCGTGGTGCGCAGCACGGCGGTGCCGTGGTCGTAGGCCTGCTCGCTGTGCGAGAAGTCTTCCAGCATGATCTGGAAGGTGCCGTCCGGTCCAACGCCGTGCGCGGAGTCGATCAGCGCATGGAACATCGGGTCGCCATCGAACCGGGGCGCGCAGGCCCAGACCACCCGGGCCTGATCGTCAATGAGGGCGCTGACCGCGCAGTTGCCCACCAGGCCCAGGTTCAGCGATGCCATGTCCATATCCAAGTCCCCTTTCAGATGCCCAGCAGACGGCAGGAAACGTGCCTTGGCACAAGCTCATGTGTATCGCGTTGTGCCGCTGCTTTCAATCCAGGGGGAGCGGACCGCAAGGACTTGCATTGCCTGACCCCAACGGTGGCGGCGAGATCTGGCAGACCGACGTAAAAAAGGGAGGCCGAAGCCTCCCTTTGCATACGAACGGGCACCGCTGCCCGCCAACCGCCAGGGGCGGCAGCGCGCCGGCCGCGGCCTCAGCTGAGCGTGATGCGCGCGAATTTGCGCTTGCCTACCTGCACCACCATCTGTCCGGCCGTGACCTTGAGGCCCTTGTCGGTGACGGTATCACCGTCGATCTTCACGCCGTTCTGCTCGATCATGCGGTTGGCCTCGCTGGTGGAGGGCACCAAGCCTGCCTGCTTGAGCAGCGCGCCGATGCCCAGCGGCGCACCGGCCAGCGCCACCTCGGGGATGTCATCGGGAATGCCCCCCTTGGCGCGGTTGTTGAAGTCGGCCTCGGCATCGTCGGCCGCCTGCGCGCTGTGAAAGCGTGCAGTGATTTCCTTGGCCAGTTGTACCTTGACCTCCTTGGGGTTGCGTCCGCCCTCCACCTCGCGCTTGAGCGCAGCAATCTCGTCCAGGCTGCGAAAGCTCAGCAGGTCATACCACTTCCACATCTGCGTGTCGCTGATCGACAGGATCTTCGCGAACATGCTGTTGGCCGGCTCGGTGATGCCCACATAGTTGTTCTTGGACTTGGACATCTTGTCGACGCCGTCCAGGCCTTCGAGCAGCGGCATGGTCAGGATGCACTGAGGCTCCTGGCCATACTCCGCCTGCAGGTGGCGCCCCATCAAGAGGTTGAACTTCTGGTCCGTGCCGCCCAGCTCCAGGTCCGACTTCAGGGCCACGGAGTCGTAGCCCTGCATCAGGGGGTAGAGGAACTCATGCACGGAAATCGGGGTGCCGGCCGCGAAGCGCTTGGTGAAGTCGTCCCGCTCCATCATGCGGGCCACGGTGTACTTGGCCGCCAGCTGGATCATGCCGCGCGCGCCCAGTGGGTCGCTCCATTCACTGTTGTAGCGGATCTCGGTGCGCGACGGGTCCAGCACCAGGCTGGCCTGCTTGTAGTAGGTCTCGGCGTTGTGCTTGATCTGCTCCGGCGTGAGCGGCGGGCGGGTGGCATTGCGGCCCGACGGGTCGCCGATCATGGAGGTGAAGTCGCCGATGAGGAAGATCACCTGATGCCCCAGGTCCTGGAGCTGGCTCATCTTGTTCAGCACCACCGTGTGGCCGATGTGGATGTCGGGTGCGGTCGGGTCCAGACCCAGCTTGATGCGCAGCGGCACACCCGTGGCCTCGGAGCGCGCCAGTTTCTTCAGCCATTCGTCCTTGGGAAGCAACTCCTCGCAGCCGCGCAGTGATTGCGCCAGCGCATGCTCGACGCGGTCAGTCACCGGAAATTCCAGTTTTGCAGAAGGAGAGGCGGCGGGGGTTCGTTCTTCGGACATAGGGCTACATCACCCGCACGGGGCTTACATAAAGTCTTGATTTAGCGGGTTTTCTAGCATGCCGCGAGAACACCCACCGCTATACTTGCCGCAGTTTTGCAGGGTTGGCCGGGTGGCAAACAGCATGCCCGGTAGATCCTGTAAAAGCTGCCGATTCTAGTGGACGCCTCGGCGTCCCCCGTCTCGATGGCGCGCCTTTGCGGCGCTTCCTGACGGGTCAAGACTAACGCCAAAGTGCTCCAAGCTTTGCGGTCGGCCAGCAACCCGCTGTGAACCCGTTGTAAACGCCCGCACTACCGGCGCCGTCTGGCCGGGTTGTCGTGCGGATTCCGTCACCCACCGTCTGCAGGATGTCTCGCGCGTGATGAATTGGTCTGAGGAATGGAAGCGCGTGCTGCGCACACTGGCTCGCGCTGAAGCGTTCGCGGCTCGTCACCCGCGCGCCCTGACGGGCAGTGTGGTGGGCGTGTTGGGCGGTTTCGCCGTCACCGCCTTCGGCATTGCCCCGCTTGCCCCTGATGCGGCCGACCTGAACCAGCACGAGATCACCGAGGCCGTCGTCCCGCAGTCGCTGGATGAGCAGCTGGCCCAATTGGCCGCCTTCGATCCCGGCCTCTCCCGCACTGACGTGACGCGCGCCGCGGACACCGCGGATACGCTGCTCAAGCGCATGGGGGCCTTTGATCCCCAGGCCGCGCTCTTCCTGCGCAGCGACCCCACCGCCAAGCGCCTGCTGCAAGGCCGCGTGGGCAAGCGGGTGCAGGTGGTGGCCACCGCCAGCGGCCAGGTGCAGCGCATCGTGGCCCGGTTCCAGGCGGAGACGCCTGAGCAGCAAGACACCCACTTCACCCGGCTGAGCATCACCCGCGAGGGCGACCACTTCGTCTCCACCTGGGAGACGGTGCCGCTGCAAAGCCAGGTGCGCCTGGGCAGCGGCACCATCCGCAGCTCGCTGTTTGCCGCGACCGACGAAGCCAGCATTCCGGATGCCATTGCTTCCCAGCTGGCGGACATGTTCTCCGGCGACATCGACTTCCATCGCGAACTGCGCAAGGGCGACCGCTTCTCGCTGGTCTACGAGGTCCTGACAGCCGATGGCGAGCCGATCAACTGGGAGGGCCGCGCAGGCCGCCTGCTCGCTTCGGAATTCGTCAACAACGGCAAGAGCTACCAGTCCGTCTGGTTCAAGGACGGCGCCAGCGGCAAAGGCAGCTACTACGGCTTTGACGGCGAGAGCAAACGGCGTTCGTTCCTCGCCAGCCCGATGGAGTTCTCCCGCGTGACCTCCGGTTTCGCGATGCGCTTCCATCCCATCCTCAAGACCTGGCGCCAGCACCAGGGCATCGACTACGGCGCCCCGACCGGTACCGCGGTGCGCACCGTGGGCGATGGCACCGTCGCCTTCGCCGGTTGGCAGAACGGCTTTGGCAACGTCATCCAGATCAAGCACAACGGTGACCGCATGACCGTCTACGGCCACCTGAGCCGCATTGACGTCAAGCGCGGCCAGCGGGTGGACCAAGGGCAGAAGATCGGCGCCGTGGGGGCCACTGGCTGGGCCACCGGTCCGCATCTGCACTTTGAATTCCGCGTCAACGGCAAGCAGCAGGACCCGCGCATGATCGCGCGCGCCTCCGAGGCCGTGGCGCTGCCTGCGACCGCTCGGGCCGCGTTCCAGAACCAGCTCGCCGCTGCCAAGACGCAATTGCAGGCGGCCGCCACCCTGGGTGACGGCGTCGTCGGCGAGTAAGACGCCCGCGCGCCTGTTGAGCCGGCCCCGCGCGCAACATGGCGGTTGAGCTCTACATCGGCCTCATGTCCGGCACCTCGCTGGACGGCGTCGATGCGGTGCTGCTTCGCTCCGGCAGCCTTGGGCAGGTCCAGGCCCTGGCGCATGCCCATGCGCCCTTTGACCCCGTGCTCAAGGCTGAGCTGCTGGCCCTCAATAGCGCTGGCGACAACGAATTGCAGCGCGCCGCATTGGCCGCCAATGCCGTGGCGCGAAGCTACGCCGAAGCCACCCGGCAATTGCTGCTCTCACAGCGGCTGGCGCCGCGGGACATTCGCGCCCTGGGCGCCCATGGCCAGACGGTGCGGCACCGCCCTGGCGAATGGGACGGCGTAGGCTTCAGCCTTCAGCTGTTGAATGCACCGCTGCTGGCGGAACTCACCGGCATCAGCGTGGTGCACGACTTCCGCACCCGCGACCTCACCATCGGTGGGCAGGGGGCGCCTTTGGTGCCTGCCTTTCATCGCGCGGTGTTTGGCCGCGCAGACGCCGACGTCGCCGTGCTCAACATCGGCGGCATCAGCAACGTCAGCCTGCTGCGGGCCGGGGGCGAGGTGGGCGGATTCGACTGCGGCCCCGGCAACTGCCTGATGGACGGCTGGATTCACCGTCATCGGGGTCTGGCGTTTGATGCCGACGGCCAATGGGCCTCCCAGGGCCGGGTATTGACCGGGCTGCTTCAGGACCTGCTGGCGGAAGCCTTTTTCCATCAGGCTCCGCCGCGCAGCACGGGGCGCGACCTCTTTCATCTGCAGTGGCTGGACAACCGCCTGGCCACCCATCCGGGCGCGAGACCTGAGGATGTGCAGGCCACCCTGCTGGAATTGAGTGCCCGCTGCGTGGTGGACAGCCTGGCCCGCTATGCGCCGGGCCACTGGCAGCAACTGATGGTCTGCGGCGGTGGCGCTTTCAACGGGCGCCTGATGCAGCGCCTTCAGGCCTTGCTGCCCAGCGTGCAGCTGGGCACCACCGAATCGCTCGGGCTGCCACCGATGTTGGTGGAAGGGGCCGCATTCGCCTGGCTGGCGATGCGATGGGTACGCCATCTGAGCGGCAACCTGCCCGCCGTCACGGGCGCCAGCGGCGAGCGGGTGCTGGGCAGCTATACGCCGGCCTGACCCCGCCGCCGCCGCCCTTTAAACGAATAAACCGCCCGGAGGCGGTTTGTGCAGGCCCTGCTCACGCCTCTCGCGAGGCGGGCATGCAAGGCTCAGACCGAGAAGCTGGAGCCGCAGCCGCAGGTGGTCGTGGCGTTCGGATTCTTGATCACGAACTGAGCACCTTGCAGGTCTTCCTTGTAGTCGATCTCGGCGCCCATCAGGTACTGCAGGCTCATGGCGTCGATCAGCAGCGTGACGCCATTCTTGTTCATCTGCGTGTCGTCGTCATTCACGGCCTCGTCGAACGTGAAGCCATACTGGAAACCCGAGCAGCCGCCGCCTTGCACGAACACGCGCAGCTTCAGGTCGGGGTTGCCCTCTTCCAGCACCAGCTCGCGCACCTTCTCGGCCGCGGCATCGGTGAAGACCAGCGGTGCCGGCATGCCATCGGCGGTGAGGTCGGTGGAAGATTCGAGAACTGCTGTGCTCATGCTGGGTCCTGGATGGAGAAGTCCGGTGAATGCTGGGGATTATGACAAAGCAGGCCCCAGTGCGCCGTCGCGGCCGTCAAAGCCCTGCTGGCAATGAGGCAGGCCGCACAGAAAAAACAAAGGCCGCTGAATAGCGGCCTTTGTGGCAGGAAGCTGCCGGCCAAGGCCGGACAGTTCCAGGAAGTCGATCAGCGCTTGCTGAACTGCTTCCGACGACGAGCGCCGTGCAGACCGACCTTCTTACGCTCGACTTCACGCGCATCACGCGTCACGAAACCAGCGCGGCTCAGTTCGGGCTTCAGGGCTGCGTCATAGTCGATCAGGGCGCGGGTGATACCCAGACGCACTGCACCGGCCTGGCCGGATTCGCCGCCACCGTGCACATTGACCTTGATGTCGAAGGCCTCGCCATTGTTCGTCAGCAGCAGAGCTTGACGAGCAATCATGATCGAGGTCTGACGGCCGAAGTACTGCTCGATCGAGCGGCCGTTGACGATGATTTGACCCGTGCCCTTCTTGATGAAGACGCGAGCCACCGACGACTTGCGACGGCCGGTACCGTAGTTCCAGTTTCCGATCATC
>Ga0065165_1001687_pt1 | contig 22291 bp, 18 predicted proteins | sample AraplaMF_Cvi_mMF_FD_63813 | JGI IMG/M metagenome (GOLD analysis project Ga0065165, IMG submission 63813) | Arabidopsis root microbial communities from the University of North Carolina, USA - plate scrape MF_Cvi_mMF (version 2) (version 3) | ecosystem: Host-associated > Plants > Roots >... | reverse complement strand
CGTCGAGCCTGTTTCGAAGAGGGTTTCCATGAAGCTCCGGTCGTCATCCCAGTTGATGGACAGCGTGTGGAGTGTCAGTGGTGTTTTGGCTTCAGGGTCGTATGACTTGATGGTTTTCTCCACCAGCCCTTTTACGATCTCTTTATCCTCGGCCCAACGCAGTACTTCTTCTTCAAAGAATTCGTTGATGACGGTTTTACCCAGGATGATCTTTTTGAAAAGGTGATTTACAAACTTCTTCTGATCGTCGAGCGAGGGAGCTTTCTTATCAAGATAGATGAGGTATTCGTTGTCCTGGCGTACCAGGTCGCGGAACCAGCTCTTAACGCGGTCGAGTTTGTCTTGCCAGTGGCGGCCCAGCTTTAATGAATCTTTTCTCAGCGCTTCGCTTTCGCTCAGGCCCTTGATCCATAAGTTGTTTACAAAATTCTTGTGGCTCACCTTCTTGTCGGCGGCGGCAACTTCGCCAAAAGCGGGAATAAGGCTCAGCACAGCAATGTAATGCTCATAAATACGCTCAACGTCGTTTACGAGGTTCTTTCGAAAAAAGTCGCTGTCTTTTTTAGATTGTGTGTGGTAGAAATGAAAGCATTCGTTTACGGCTTTCTTGATTCGGGCGTCGTCATGGTCAACAGACGTTTGGCCTTCGTTAAAGGCCTTCTCAAAAAGTTGGGAGGCTTCCTTTTTTTGCTGGGAAAGCAACGCTTTATCCTGCACCTCCATGGAGTTCAAGTCCGGAGCAAAGGCTTCGCTGATGCGTTCATGGCATAATTCATAATTCGCATCCTTGCATTGCTGCAAAGCAAAGAGACTTTGCATCACTTTAATCCGGAGACTTCTTCTGTTAAGCATGTGAAAAGAACGACAGTTGGTTTTTCTGAAAAATCACCACAAAAATAAAACATCCCGTCAGGTTCACCAACGGGATGTTTGATTTGTTTAGCGGATTAACATTTCCGCGAGTATTATCTCACCATACGAATCCGACCCATGTCGGTAATACGCTTTTCTGCCATGCGGATAGCGGCTTCCTGGCTCGAAATCTTTTCTTCGGTTGACATATTCAGAATGTTCAGACAGGTTGTATAGATCTTCTCTGTCTGCTCGAACACACGTGTACGGTTATAATGACCAAGGTATTCATTGTAAACATTGATCAGGCCACCAGCGTTGATCAGAAAGTCCGGAGCATACGCTATGCTGCGGTCCATCAACATATAGCCGTTCTTAACTTCGTCTTTCAACTGGTTGTTGGCAGCACCTGCCACGATGGCGCACTTGAGGCGGGGAATAGTTGTATCATTCAGTGTGGCACCGAGGGCACACGGTGAGTAGATGTCCTGGTCAAGGTCGTAGATTTCATCCTGGCCTACGGCAGTAACACCGAATTTGCGGGCGATCTCTTTTACCTTGTCTTCATAGAGATCGGTAACCGATACGATCGCGCCTTCTTTTACGAGATGCTCTACCAGGTGCATGCCTACCTGGCCCACACCCTGCACACCAATGCGTTTGCCGGTAAGGCTGTCGCTACCGTATACTTTCTTCGCGGTGGCCTTCATGCCCAGGTAAACACCATAGGCTGTAACCGGCGAGGGATCGCCACCACCGCCCATGCTTTCGGGGAGACCGGTAACATGGTTGGTTTCCATGTGGATATATTCCATATCCGACGTCTTCATGTTGACGTCTTCTGCGGTAATGTATTTACCGTTGAGGCTGTTTACGAACTTGCCAAAACGGCGGAGAAAAGCTTCTGTCTTTTGTGTCTTGGCATCGCCGATGATTACGGCCTTACCACCGCCCAGGTTGATACCGCTGATGGACGCCTTGAAGGTCATACCGCGCGACAACCGGAGCACATCGGTCACGGCTTCATGCTCAGAGGCATAGTGCCACATGCGGGTACCGCCCAGCGCAGGCCCAAGAACCGTGTTGTGAATGGCAATAATGGCCTTCAGGTCTGTAGCTTCGTCGTAACAAAACACGACTTGTTCATGACCAAGTTGGGTGAGTGAGCCAAAAATACCGGCCCCCTGTACTTTTTCCAGTTCTTTAATCTCCATGGGCTAGATTTACGTTTATGTTGTAGTTTTAACCCCGGTTTTTGGATACCGGGACCGACCCTTACCGTAAGGATTATGCAAAATTAAGGAACTTCAAACGTTTGCATGAACCAATGAAAGGATATTTCGTTTTATCCAACGTCCACCAAACTTTTCGGAATGAAAGAACTTCGCTACCTCAATAAATACCTGTATAAATACAAGTGGCACCTCATCCTGGGAACGTTGTTCGTAATCATCTCCAACATCTTTCAGATCGTTCCGGCACAACTTGTGCGCCACGCCATTGACCTGGTGGCCGATAACATCCTGGTTTACCAGTCGCTCAACGGCACGCCACCGCAAAAAAGCTTCTTTACCGTATTCGCCTTCGGCATCCTCATTTACGCCGGCCTGATTCTGGTGATGGCCTTCCTCCGGGGTTTGTTCCTCTACTTTGTACGTCAGACCCTTATTGTGATGTCCAGGCTGGTAGAATACGATCTGAAAAACGAGATATTCCAGCACTACCAAACCCTGCCGCTCAGCTTCTACCGGAAAAACAATACGGGCGATTTGATGAATCGCATCTCTGAAGATGTGGGCCGTGTGCGCATGTACCTTGGGCCAGCCATCATGTACGGGCTCACGCTGATAACACTCTTTGTTATGTTGATCCCGATTATGTTCAGCATCAGCACCGAGCTTACGTGGTACGCCCTCAGCCCGCTGCCTGTTTTATCCATCAGCATCTTCCTGGTGAACAATAAAATGGAGCGTCGCTCCGAACAAATCCAGAAAAGTCAGTCGCGGTTATCAACCCTGGTGCAGGAAGGCTTCAGCGGCATACGCGTCATCAAGTCGTTTAACCGCGAGCTGGAATCAATCAGCCGGTTCGACCACGAAAGCGAAGCATACCGTAAGCAATCGCTCAAACTCACCAAAGTACAATCGCTGTTTTACCCACTCATCATGGGCCTTATCGGCGTGAGTACCATACTTACCGTATATGCGGGTAGCACGGAGGTTATAAACGGCAACCTTACCTTTGGCAACATTGCCGAGTTCATCATCTACGTTAACTTACTCACGTGGCCGGTAACGTCGCTCGGATGGACAACCAGCTTAGTGCAGCGTGCCGAAGCGTCACAAAAACGCATCAACGAATTCCTCCATACCACAACCAACATTGTGTCTGAGAAAGAACTTGACCGCCCGCTATCCGGCAAAGTAGAGTTCAACAAGGTGAGCTTTACCTATCCAGACACCGGCATCCAGGCACTCAAAGATGTATCGTTCACCATAAGCCCCGGCGAGTCGCTGGCAATCATCGGTACCACCGGCTCGGGCAAAAGCACCGTAGCCAGCCTCATCTCGCGCCTTTACGATGCCCGTGATGGTGAGATCTTAATAGACGACACGCCGATAACGCACTACAACCTGTCGTCGCTCCGCAGCCAGATCGGCTACGTACCACAAGACGTATTCCTCTTCAGCGACTCTATCTATAACAACATCGCCTTCGGCATCAACGACCCCGACGAAACCAAAGTCCTCCAGGCGGCCAAAGACGCCGACGTATACGAAAACATCATGGGCTTCCCGCAAGGCTTCAACACCCGCGTAGGCGAACGCGGCATTACCCTCTCCGGTGGTCAGAAGCAACGCGTATCCATCGCCCGGGCCACCGTACGCGAACCGAAGATCCTCATACTTGACGATGCCCTCTCTGCCGTCGACACAAAGACCGAGAACAACATACTCAACGCGATGAAGCGCATCATGCAAGGCCGCACAACGATCATCATATCACACCGCGTATCCTCAGCCAAACTCGCCAACAAGATCATCGTACTGGCCGATGGAAGTATAGTAGAGCAGGGCACACATGAATCGCTTATAAATCATAACGGGATATATAAGGACCTTTATGAAAAACAGACAGAACAGGATTAAAGCAAGATTAGTAGAGGATTGACATGATGAACAGGATTACAACGGTTAAGTAAGGATGTATAGCCTGCTCTTAAGAACAAGGACGTACAATACATAAGTACAAAAGCCTCGGTCCATATTGACCGAGGCTTTATTGTTTTATCGGCATTCGGCATTATATGAACGCCCGAACCGCTGCAATGTTATTTAAAGAATAGAACTGACCGTCTCAAACAGCTGCAGTAATCCTGTTCATCATGTCAATCCTCCGATCATCCTGTTCAGAAATTATACCGCACCCCCGCCGCTGCAAATGCTCTAAGTGCCGCAGGACGATCGAGTAATTCAAACAGCACACTCACCTCGCCGAAGATGGTAAGGGGAATTTCATCAAAGGCATATTCCATGCCTACAATACCTTCTGGGCCAAAGTCGATGTCCGTTCGGGTATCGGTGAAGGAGCGGAAGGGAGCTATGTTTTCCTGGTAGTTATACCGTACGCGGGCCGACTTGAGCACGGCGCCGAGGCCCCAGTACCAGTCAAGGTCACCGATCATGCCTTCGATGGGAATGTCGTAGTGAATGAGGTAGCGGCCTTGCAGGTAGATAGTACTTTGAACATCGTGCGATAAGTAGCGGTTGCCGTCGTAACGGGAGTAGTGTTTAAAGGAATTTTTGTAGTAGGCGCTGCTCCACGACGAAGCGGCGGTGCCGAAGCCGAATTCGAGCGCTTTATTATTTTCCAGATACAGTTTGTAGGTCAGCCCCATGGGTTCGCCAAGACGCAAACCGATGCCGTGTGCCGCTTTTTGGGCAAAAAGATCCCCGGCGAGAATAGCCAATACAATGACCAAGAAAGTCCTTTTCTTCATTTCTAATACGGATTTAAACGTTTTACCTAAGAAGGGTTAAAAAATATACCGCAGTCCGGCACCACCCTCTATGCGACTTCGGCCTGGATCGGCCTGAACGTCTGAAAAATATTCCAGTTCCATGAAGGCCGACACGGGTATGCGAAAGTATGCATACTCTATACCCATAACGGCCTGAGGCCCCATGGTAGTACGTGTGCGTGAAAAACGGCCAAACTGGCTAACCTGGTTGAGACCGGCGTTGCCACCGCTAAACAGGTAATCGTATTCTATCTTGGTTTGCTTGAATTCCCAGCCCGCACCGATATAAGCCTGGAGGCCGGGGGAGATTTTGGAGACGTCTACCTGGTAGAGGAATTTGATTTCGCCAACAAGGTCTGATTTCACCTTGTGGGTGAGGTAGTTCACGGCGGCTTCGGAGGTAGAGAAGGTGTCGCGCTGCACGTAGCCGTCGAACTTTTCGCGGAAGTAGCGGCTATAGAGACCGCTGGCGGCTTTGCCGAAGTCGGCCACTACAGCGAAATGTTTACGGGCGTAGTATTTATAGGTAAACGCGAATGGGTCGCCGAGTTTGAAACCAATGCCGTGATACGGGTATTTGCTGTCTTCAAAAACAGGGCATACGATTTTAGCTTTCTTGCCGCGTACACGGGCTGAGTTGTTAAACCTTCCCTGGGAATACGAGCTTTTCTTCACGGGACGTCGCTGCTGGGCGAGTACCGGGAGCGTTGCCAGTCCCATAACAATCAGAATAAGTGCCTTCTTGAAACGCATGAACCACAAATATAACGGTTTTGCCGTGCTCCACTCAGGAACCGCCGTCCATTGAACAATCTAGCCTTTTAAACAAACTCTTTGTACTGCATTTTGTGGAGTTGGGCATAAAAGCCTTCGCGTGTAAGTAATTCTTCGTGCCTTCCGGACTCCTTGATCTCGCCATGATCCAGTACGATGATCTTGTCGGCCTTCTGAATGGTGGATAGCCTGTGGGCGATAACGATGGAGGTACGGCCTGCCATCATTTTGCCGATGGCCTGCTGAATCATTTCTTCGGTTTCGGTGTCGACCGACGAAGTGGCTTCGTCCAGCACCAGGATGCGCGGGTCGTATACCATGGCCCGAATAAACGACAGCAGCTGGCGTTGCCCTACCGATAGGGTGGAACCACGCTCCATTACGTTATACGAAAGCTTGCCGGGCAGGCGTTCAATGAACTTGCGCGCGCCCACCAGGTCCGCAGCGTGCCATACCATTTCTTCGGTAACGGCCGGGTTACCCAACGTAATGTTATTGAAGATGGTATCGCTGAACAGGAATACGTCTTGCAATACGACGCCGATGTTTTTTCGCAGCGCGCCAAGCTCGAATTCCTTTATATCGCGGCCATCGATCTCAATGGCACCGCGGTCTATCTCATAGAAACGGTTTAATAGATTGATGATGGACGACTTGCCTGCACCGGTAGCGCCCACCAGGGCAATCGTTTCGCCGGGCTTGATGGTGATGTCGATGCCTTTGAGTACATACTCGTCTTCATTATAGGCAAACCACACATCGCGGAAACGCACGTCGCCATAGATATGGTCGGGCACATACTCGCCTGTCTTTTGCACATGCTCGGAGGCATCCAGCAGGTTCATGATGCGCGACGAGCTCACGATACCCATTTGTAATGTATTGTATCGATCGGCAATCATACGGATAGGACGGAAGAACATCTGTACATACATAATGAACGCGATGAGCTTGCCTGTGGTGATGCCCGTTTCTTCGAAATTGATTACGCCCTTGGCGCCGTACCAAACCAACAGGCCTATGCCGGCCGCGGCAATGATCTCGGCCACGGGGTAATAGATAGAGTAGTAGAGCACCGAGCGTAAGTTGGATTGCTTGTGCTCTTCGTTTATGGTCTTGAATTTTTCGAACTCACGGTTCTCGCTGGCAAAGATCTGGACGATGTTCATGCCCGAGATGTGTTCCTGCACGAAGGTGTTGAGGTTAGACACGGCGTTGCGCACATCGTTGAAGGCTACTTTGATTTTTTCTTTGAAGATATAGGTACTGATAAGCAGTAGTGGCAGGGTGGAAAGGCTGAGCAGTGCCAGGCGCCAGTCTTCATAGAACATAAAGCCGAGGATGAAGATGATCTGGAGCAGGTCGCCCACCATGGCGGCGAGACCTTCGCTGAATACGTCGGCGAGTGTTTCCACGTCGGAGATGGTGCGGGTAACCAGGCGGCCGATGGGTGTTTTGTCGAAGAACTTGAGACGAAGGCTGATGATGTGCTCATACAGTTTGGCGCGGATGTCGCGAATTACCTGCTGGCCGAGCCAACCGGATAGATAGGTGTGCGCGTATTGGGCAATGGACTGGAAGATGAGTAGCGCCATGAGCAGGATCATAACGTTTACCATACCCGCGTAGTCACCATTCACCACGTCGTTATCCAGCGTATACTGTATAAGTACCGGTCGTGTTGGCGTGAGCACGCCGAGCAGTATGGTGAGTACGATAACGGATACAAAACGACCGCGATAGGGTGTTACAAACTTCATCAACCGCCGCAGTACGGACCAGTCTATTATATTACCACTTTTAACCTGTTCTTTATCCACGAGTAATGTTCTGTTCGTTGTGTTTAGGGATCCGGGTGTGCTTCCAATGGAGATCAGGACGGTGTTGTTACAAAAACATCTTCCGGATAGTCGACCCGCACGAGGTATAGTCCTTGTGGCGGCACGTTAGCGCCGGCCTTACGACGGTCTTTGCTTTGCAGAATAGCGCGGAGATCGTCAAGGCTGGTGCGGCCGGTGCCCACATCGAGCAACGTACCCACGGTAGCCCTAACCATGCCACGCAAAAAACGGTTCGCGGTAATGGTAAACTCCAGCATGTGCCCGTTTTCCTGCCATTCGGCACGGGTGATGTCACAAAGAAAATGATTTACATCCGTATTCACCTTGCTTAAGCTTTCAAAATCCTGCTTCCCAAGTAATAACGACGATGCCTCGTTCAGGGTTTGCACGTCTACAGGCCTGAAGAAATGCAGGGCCAGGCCTTCCAGAAAGGGATTTTTGCGACGCGTGATGCGGTAGATGTACGTGCGGGCCAGCGCGCTGTAGCGTGCGTGCGCATCGGCACGCACCGGGCGTATGGCGCCGAAGGCAATGTCTTTGGGCAGGAAAGAGTTGAGTTTGTAAAGCATCTGTTCCGGATCGAACGGGCGTTCAATATCGGCATGAAAGAACTGTTGCTCGCAGTGCACGCCGGCATCGGTACGACCGCTGCCTACAATCTCGATGGGCTCGCGAAAGGCGGTGCTCAGCACACGTTCTACCTCTCCCTGAACGCTGGTGGCATTGTTTTGCGACTGCCAGCCGCTGTAGGGAGTGCCATTATAGGCTATTTCAAAAAAATACCGCATACTACCTGCCCACCTTCGATTTTGTAAGCACTGCTTTTAATTTTATTTATACTTTTGCCACTGCTGCAAAGGCGGCAAGTTAAATCAACACACACATGTGGCAAAGAATTCAAACTGTATTTCTGGCAATTGCGGTGATTAGCCTCGTCCTCACCATCTTCATGCCCATCTGGGTTCTTGAAGAAGCGACAAAGGTTCATAAGCTTTACCCGATGTACTACGGCATTTTTGAAAACGGTCAGGCTACCACCAGCACGTACTACCCGTACGTCATCACTGCTATGCTGGCGGCAGCGGCGGCTACGGTGGCCATTATCCAGATTCGTAAATTCAAAGACCGTAATCTGCAGATCAAGCTTGGCGCATTCAACTCCATCCTGATGGCGGGAACCATTGGCGCTGCCGTGGTATTTGCAACCGGCCTTTATAATGAACATCACGGAGGGCACTATGGCTTCGGCATGTACCTTCCGGGTGTTGCGGTGATCTGCAACTGGCTTGCGATGCGATTTATCCGAAAGGATGAAAAACTGGTGCGGGATTCCGACAGACTTCGATAAAGACTGTCATCCTGACACACTAAAACTTTGGAATAACTTTTGAAATCCTCGGCATTCGAGGATTTTTCATTTTAAACCTGACAATTATGGCAGAAACTTTGGAAAAAGGTACTATTTCCATCCATACCGAGAATATCTTTCCGATCATTAAGAAATTCCTGTATTCCGATCATGAAATCTTCTTACGGGAGCTGGTGTCTAACGCCGTAGATGCAACACAAAAATTAAAGAAGCTTGCTTCCATGGGCGAGTTCACCGGTGAACTCGGAGATCTTACCATCGAAGTAAAGTTCGATAAAGATAACAAGACCATTACCGTAAGCGACCATGGCCTCGGCATGACAGCCGATGAAATCAAGAAATACATCAACCAGATCGCCTTCTCCGGAGCCGCCGAGTTCGTAGAGAAGTTTAAAGACAAAGGTGATGCGAAAGACATCATCGGTAAGTTCGGTCTTGGCTTCTACTCTGCCTTCATGGTGGCCGAGAACGTCGAGATCATTTCACGTTCCTACAAAGTAGGCGAAGACGAAGCCGTTCGCTGGGTATGCGATGGCTCTACCGAATTCGAACTCACTGCCGCACAACGCGCTGAACGTGGTACAGACATTATCCTTCACGTAAACGCCGACTCTGAAGAGTTCCTCGACGAATACAGACTGAATGGCATTCTTGAAAAATACTGCCGCTTCCTGCCCGTAGAGATCAAGTTCGGTACCAAGAACGAAACCGAGCCTGATGGCACCGACGAAGAAGGAAAGCCCAAGAACAAAACGGTAACCACCGATCGCATCATTAACAACCCGTCGCCACTTTGGGCGAAAACACCCAACGAGTTGACCGACGAGGATTACCTGAAGTTCTACAAAGAACTGTATCCATTCTCGGAAGAACCACTCTTCTGGATTCACCTGAACGTTGACTATCCGTTCAACCTGACCGGCGTACTCTACTTCCCGAAAGTAAAAAACGACTTCGAAGTACAGAAGAATAAGATCCAACTCTACTCACGCCAGGTGTTCATTACCGACGAAGTGAAGGACGTAGTGCCCGACTTCCTGATGATGCTGCACGGCGTGCTGGACTCGCCCGATATTCCGCTGAACGTATCGCGTAGTTATTTACAGAGCGATGCCAACGTAAAGAAAATCAGCCAGCACATTACCAAGAAGGTGGCCGATAAGCTCGCCGAACTCTTCCGCAAAGACCGCAAGGACTTTGAGAAGAAGTGGGACGACATCAACATCTTCGTGAAGTACGGCGCCATAAGCGACGATAAATTCTACGACAAAGCAAAAGACTTCTTGTTACTCAAAAACGTAGACAAGCAATACTTCACGCTGGACGAATACAAAGAGAAGGCCGCCGTTAACCAGACCGACAAAGAGCAGCACATTGTATACCTCTATGCGTCGGACGCCGGCAAACAAGACAGCTTTATCCAGGCCGCAAAGAACAAGTCGTACGACGTACTGTTGTTAGACGGTGTGCTGGACAGCCACTTCATCAATGCCCTGGAGCAAAAGCTGGAGAAGGTACAACTGAAGCGTGTAGATAGCGAAACTGTAGACAAGCTTATCGACAAAGACGAGAAGGTAGAAAGCGTGTTGAGCACCGAAGAGCAAGAGGCCGTAAAAGGCATCTTCGAAAAAGCCATCAACAACAAAGCGTTCACCGTGGCGGTAGAATCATTGTCACCCAATGAGCTGCCGGTAGTCGTAACCATGAGCGAATTCATGCGCCGCATGAAAGATATGGCCAAGACTGGCGGTGGCGGCTACGCCTTCATGGGTTCTATGCCCGATAACTACAACGTAGCGATCAACGGCAATCACCCCATCACGCAAAAGATTCTGAAGGCCACAACCGATGAAGACAAAGCGCGCCTGGCAAAACAAGCTTACGACCTCGCCCTGCTGTCGCAAAACATGCTGACAGGAGCCGATTTAACAAGCTTCATCAAGCGCAGCATTGATTTAGTATCGTAAATAACGACTGATTTATTAGGAAGCCATCCTGGAAAAACGGGGTGGCTTTTTTTGTGGTTAAGGAATCGCCCCCCCCCGCAAATCGCCCGCTCCTGCATTCAACCGGAAACCATTATCCCTGGCAATATTTTTTCATTACTTTCGTTTACCCTAATCATTGATAGCCCTTTTTACAGTATGCGCCGCATAGTACTATTACCCGTTTTAATCCTGATTACTGCCCTGCCTGTATTGGCGCAGGAGCAGGACCCAAAGGAGCCTGAAGAACAGCGCTTCAGTATTGATACGCCCGCAAGCCTCGACTTTTTGAAGGAAGAGAAGCCCGAAGACCAGCCAAAGAAGAAGAAAGTAAAGAAGAAGGTGTTTTATGGCATCAAGACCAAGAAAGGCTTTACGCGTAAAGGCTATGGTGAACGTGTGACCTTCGAGACCTTCTATTACATTAAGAAATCAGAAAAGCCGCAGACGTTCGTTCGAGACATTTACTACTATGACTTTGCCCGACGGGAAGTGGTTAAGACGGAGAAATACAATCCGGCAAAAGGTGTCCTACTGCACGGACCATACGAGAAACGGATCGGCGAAACAGTAGTACAGCAAGGAATCTTTTACAAAGGTACGAAACATGGCCGCTGGATGACCTACTCGAACAAGCGCGACAGCGTATTGACCGATAAAGAGAAGTACTACCGCGGCTGGCCACGGGAGTCGATGGTCAGCTATTACGACCCCACGGAACGGAAGCGCATGAAGGAGATGACGCCGATTGAGTTTGGCGAGAAGGAGGGGTATTATTACTTCTTTCACGAAAACGGAGCGCTGGCGGTTCAGGGCGAATACCACTGGGACCAACGGGTGGGCGACTGGACGGAGTTCTATCCCACCGGCAAACGCAAGAAGATCGTAACGTTCTCTAAAGAGGCTTTTGATAAAGATGTGAAACCGTATATCAAAGCCGAATGGAATGAGAAGGGTAAAGAGATTTACCGCAACAATAAGATGGCCGCTCCGTAAGGACGGCCTTTTTTGGTTTCTTACAGGGTGATGGCATCTTCAAAATGATCGATGCCCTTGCCCAGCGTAATGGCCACAACGTCGAAGCGCACATGGCCGCGCCAGTTGGTAGCAAAGATGTAGTTTTCAGCCGCGTTATAGATGCGGCACGCCTGCCCGTATGACACCGCTTCCTCGGGCTCGCCGAAGTTGGTGCCACTGCGGGTTTTCACCTCCACAAAGATCATCCAGTTATCACGTTGCACAATCAGGTCTATCTCGCCACGGCCATGGCGGTAGTTACGGGCTACTACCCGGTAGCCCTTCGCCTCCAGATGCCGCGCAGCCCTATTTTCACCATCGCTGCCGGTTTTGATTTTATCGCTCACAATTATATAATACCTTTGATTTTCAATTTAGCCAATTATGTCTGCTACAAAAAAATACATTGAAGCATTTACCCGGCATCTGGCGGGAGCACTGAAGATCGGCCAGGCACTTGACCTGGACCGCCCCGGCAGCGACATACGCAACGTCGTTATTGCGGGTATGGGTGCTTCGGGCATTGGCGCTAACCTCGTAGAATCGCTCACCTTCGGAAGAATCCCCATTCCCATAACGGTTTGCAAAAGTTATAACATTCCACAGTTCGTAAGCCCGCATACACTGTTTATTGCCAGCTCGTATAGCGGCGACAGCGAAGAGACCATTGCTGCGCTGAACAAAGCATTGCTGAAGCGTGCGCAGGTTATTGGCATTGCATCGCGTGGCAAACTGTTGGACATCTGCAAAGAATACAATCTGCATTATATACAGCTACCCGTTACCACCGAAAGCCCACGGGCCATGCTGCCCTACAGCATGATCGCACTACTGTATGTATTATACCATACTAACCTCGTAGGCTCGGCCTTTATTAAAGAAACCGAGAATGCCATCGAGTTTCTGGATCGTGGCGAGAAAGGCATACAGTCTGAAGCCGAGCTCATCGCCAAGAAGCTGAAGGGTAAGCTGCCGGTAATATACTGCGATGCGCGTCTGCATGCCATGGCGCTGCGCTTTCAGCAACAGATCAATGAAAACGCAAAGCAGCTGGCCCACATCAATACCTTCCCTGAAATGAACCACAATGAAATTGTAGGGTGGGGTGGACCGGAAAACCTGATGCCGATGCTACAGGTGATCTATATGTATTCCGACCACGACCATGAGCGCGTGGAGAAACGTATGGAGATTTGCCGCGAAATTTTCGAGAAGAAATCAAATCCCATCATCGACATTATTGGCGAGGGTGCCTCCCTGCTGGAGCAATATTATTACCTGATTCATCTTACAGACTGGATTTCGTACTTCCTGGCGCGTGAAAATGGGGTCGATCCGGACCCGGTAGAGCAAAGTTTGTTCGTGAAAATAGAACTCGACAAGACCCGGTAGCGTTAAACCTACCGGAACTTGTTTTCGAGTCCTTTCGTTAATATCTTCGCAGAGCTACCAAACTCGCGTTTTAAAGCCCAAAAATCAACGCCATGCAAGCACCCATCAGTGATACCGTCCGGAAAATCCTCGCCGATCGCGAGCTTTCCAAGAAACTCATGGTGGCAATTATGGCAGAACGTTCCAATCCCGATGATATTGCGGGTCGAACCTTGATGGTTGACGGAAAGAAATTTGTGCTAACAAGGGCTACCTCAGTCACTAAAACCAAGGATTAACAAACCCCGATGAGTCTCGTTTTCGGCTCCGTTTTCTTATTCATTCTTATCTCTCCCGGTCTCATCTTTCGATTCTCGTATCTGCAAGGCACGTATGCCAAATTGACTTTCAAGGTATCGGCTGTAGAAGAATTATTCTGGGCGCTCGTTCCTGCGCTTTTCATGCAAATTATTGGTATTCTGATAGTCGAAACACTCTTTAACGTTCGCGTACAACTCGACGTTTTCTACAACCTCATTACCGGCGGTCGTGAAATTGACTTCGCGGCCCTTCGTCCTGACCTGTTCCCCTTCCTGCTGTATTTGTCGTTCATGATCGCGTCCAGCATTGTGTTGGGTATTGCTGCCCGCATTATTGTACGCAAGCTTAAGCTCGATCTGTTCCTGGCATTTCTACGCTTTGGTAACGAGTGGTATTATCTGCTTAGCGGAGAGATTCTCAACCTTTCTAAACGTGCCCCTGATCCAAATGCCCCGTGGTATAACTCCGTGCTGAACTACTTCGACACGCTGCGCAAACCCAAGGCACGTATTGAGCTGATTCAGATCGACGCGCTGATAAACTCAAGCGAAGGCAATTTTATCTACAGCGGTATATTGCAGAACTTTTTCCTCTCAAAAGATAATGGTCTTGACCGGATCTACCTGAGCAACGTATACCGCCGCCGCATTAAAGACGATCTTGATGCCGATGCGCCGAATGTAGGCTTTCTGGCACGCCACCTCGATACACGGTATTATTCCATGCCCGGTTATCTGTTTGTAGCCACATACGACAAGATCATCAACATGAACGTAACATACTATACCGATCTGCTCAGGCTGGTAGAAGAAGTTGAAGAGAACGATATTCCGGAAGACAAGGCTGACACAAACACACCCCACACAAACGCCGATCGCCCGGATGATCCCGAGTATTCAGGGCAGGCAAGCTAATGACGACGATCCATGAATGAAGTAATCAACACAAAAACCCGGTTTATCGATCTGGGTATAAAAGATTATAAAGAAGCCTGGGACTACCAGACCAGTTTGTTTGAGAAAACACTGGCTACGAAATCAGCAAACCGCGACATCCCGGCCGATCAGCAGACGGCCACCGAAAATTATCTGATCTTTTGTGAGCATCCGCACGTATACACACTAGGCAAGAGCGGTAAAGAGAGTAACCTGTTGGTCGATACACAGAACCTGGCCTCGATCGATGCCACGTATTATCACATAAACCGCGGCGGAGACATCACGTATCATGGGCCTGGACAGATCGTGGTATACCCGGTAATAGACCTGGAAAATTTCTTTACAGACATCCACAAGTACATGCGTTTGCTGGAAGAAGCGGTGATAGGGACCTGTGCTGATTTCGGCATTTCAGCAGGCCGCATACCGGGCCTGACCGGTGTTTGGGTAGACTACACGAACGAAAAAACGGCGCGCAAAATATGTGCTATGGGCGTAAAGACCAGCCGGTGGGTAGCGATGCACGGGTTGGCGCTGAATGTTAACACAGACCTGTCGTACTTCGGCAACATTATCCCTTGCGGAATTCAGGACAAGGCCGTAACATCGGTAAGTAAAGAGCTTGGCAGCGAACAAAAAATGTCCGTTGTCGTAGACATGCTAAAGAAACATATTGTCGAACTATTTGGAATGGAGCTGTATGATTAAAGACATCAAAGTACCCGAAGTAAAAAACGTGACACTGGCAGTAGCCCGCATAAAGAGTCCCGGCGAAAGCGATAACTGGAAAGTATACCTGATCAACAACAACGAGGTAGCTATTGAGAACACATTGGTAGCCAGTAAAGGCTATGGCGAGAAAGACGGCGAAGAGCAGCGCACATCCATTCTCCGTCATTTCCTGGCTACAATAGAAGCGAACAGCACGGCGCTGATCGAGCCCATAGACCCTGCGGTATTTCACCTCAACAACGAGTACTGGGTGAGCTACTACATCGGTCAGCAGATCTTTGATAAGCGTTTCGTATTTGTACCCGATGCGATCCGTGAAGAGAATATATCCTTCATCAAAGAGCTGGACATGGAGGGAGTGCTGCATTCCTGAGCAGCACAGGCGGCGATTAACAGCCGCCGTTGACGATGATTATGTTGCACCGCGATTGGGCGGCTTTGTGAGGGCCGCCGTTTTACCATTGCATTGTACGTTGTTTATCATTGACAGAACCATTCCAGGCACTTCTGCCAGGCAAACAAATCCGGTTACCATTTGTTAAGATTGGGCGGTATTCCACGCTGGCAGACAGGTAGAAGCTGCCGGTAAATCATTACTTTTAAGCATTTAAACAAAATCTCCATGTTGCCGGAGCTCCGCGATATACTCTTACTGGACATTGAAACCGTTGCTAACCAGCATGATTACCATGCCCTTGACGAACGCTTAAAGGCGCAATGGGCGCGGAAGGCAGCTTTTCATAAACGCGACAGCGATCTGACAGACGAGGAGATCTACCACGAACGCGCGGGCATCTTCGCCGAATTTGGCAAGATCGTATGCGTAGCGGTAGGCAAGTTCTGCGACGACGAGAATGGCCAGCTTATGCTGCGCACCAAGGCATATTACGGTCACGACGAGAAAGAACTGCTGCAGGAGTTCAAAGGCATGCTCACCAAGACCGACCAGAGTACGATACGGCTGTGCGCCCACAACGGTAAAGAGTTTGACTTTCCGTACCTGTGCCGCCGCATGCTGATAAATGGAATTGCACTGCCCCACGCACTCAACATTGCCGGCCGGAAACCCTGGGAGATAAACCATGTGGACACTATGGAACTCTGGAAGTTTGGCGACTATAAGAACTTCACATCACTGGATCTGCTCGCCGCCATCTTCAATATCCCGTCCAGCAAAAATGATATGGACGGAAGCCAGGTAAACGCGGTATATTACAAAGACAATAACCTCGAAAAGATCAAGGACTATTGTCTTCGCGATGTATCCGTGCTGGCCGAAGTATTTTTAAAACTGCGGGGAATAACACTTGAAACATCCCTGGCAGTACAAACGGCTTAAGCTCGTTCCCCAATAACTCGGGGAGAACAACGGATGGCTTGCCCGCCCTTCGCCCGCCATAGCTTCAGCAACGGCGGGGTAGCCTTAGCGAAGGAGGGCTGACCTCCGACAAAATTATTTTACTAACGAAAAAACTAAGCTCATTATGGGCAAACAGAATAAAAAAGACCCCAAAGAAACCGGAAAGACCGGTAAACCACTCAAGGCTGGCAAAACCGCCAAGACTGCTAAAACAGCCGGGACTGCCAAACCAGAGAAGGCCAAAGCCGCAAAGACCGGCAAGCATGCCAGGGCAAGCGCGTCTGAAAAGACAGAAAAACCTGTTAAAGCTGCAAAGGCTGCAAAGACCGCAAAGACAGCCAAAGTAGCGAAGACTGGTAAACCCGAAAAGGCTGTTAAGTCTGAGAAGGTTGCCAAACTTGAAAACGCGGTTAAGCCCGAAAAGGCAGACCGTTTCGAAAAGCCTGACAGGTTCGAGAAGGCCGGCAAGCCCGAAAAAGCGCCCCGGTTTGAAATGACCGATAAAACCGGAAAGTCCAACCCGTTCGAAAAGAAGTCGGGAAAGAAAGACAAGTTCGGAAAGGGCGGCAAAGCCGGAAAGAAAGACCGTTTTGGAAAAGGTGGCAAGTTCGGAAAGAACAACCGGTTCGAAAAGTCAGAAGCCTCCAGGCCGGTAGCCGCTGGAAAAGATAAAGGCAAAAACAGTCCGAAGAAGTCCATTCGCGAGTATATACTTAATATACTCAACATACCGGGCAAGGCATATACCATGAGCCAGATTCTGAAAAAGCTCGGGCTCAAGAAACACGACGATATAAAAGAAGCCAAGCACGTAGTATACGAACTGGAAGAAACCGATGCTGTAAAGCAGCTTAACAACGGTGCCTATACAGGCAATCAGAAGGCGGAAGAGATTATCGGTATAGTAGACCACGTAAATGTACGCTTCGCCTATGTAAAGATCGGAAGCGATCAGGACGATGTATATATCAAACAGCGCGACATGAAGTCGGCTGTAGATGGCGATACCGTTAAGATCCTCATCTTCCCGAACCGAACCGGTTCAAACCCCGAAGGCAAGATTATTGAAGTGGTGCGTCGCAACCGCACACGCTTTGTGGGCAAGATCGAAGTTTCGAAGAACTATGCCTTTGTGGTGTGCGACTCGCGCAAGATTCACCAGGACTTCTTTGTATACCTCGAAAATATAAAGGAAGCCAAAACCGGCGATAAGGTTATTGTTGAAGTAACCAATTGGGCCGAGGCCGATAGAAAGCCCGAAGCCAAAGTAGTAGAAGTACTGGGTAAGGCTGGCGAGAACGAAACCGAGATTCACTCCATCATGGCCGAGTTCGACCTGCCCTTCCGTTTCCCGGAGAATGTTGAAGCCGAAGCCAATCGTATTGACGAAGAGATCAGCCAACAGGAAATCAAGAAGCGCTGGGACTTCCGCGACGTTACCACGTTTACGATAGACCCCGAAGACGCGAAAGACTTCGACGACGCCCTTTCGTTCCGCAAGCTTGACGACGGCTATTACGAGATCGGCGTACACATTGCCGATGTAACACATTACATCGATATGAAAAGCGAGCTCGAAAAAGAAGCATACCACCGCGCCACATCGGTATACCTGGTAGACCGCACCATACCGATGCTTCCGGAAAAGCTCTCGAACGGACTCTGTTCACTTCGTCCCAACGAAGACAAACTCACCTTTGCCGCCGTGTTCGAAATGGACGACCGCGGAAGGATCCGGAAAGAATGGTTCGGTCGCACCATCATTCACTCCAACAGACGCTTTACCTACGAGCAGGCACAGGAAGGTTTAGAGACACAAACCGGCGACTATGCCGAAGAGCTCACCATACTGAACACACTGGCGAAGAAGCTGCGCAAAGAACGCTTCAGCAAAGGCGCGGTGAACTTCGAAACCACCGAAGTAAAATTCAAGCTCGACGAGAAAGGCAAACCGCTGGCGGTTATACCCAAGATCCGAAAGGATGCACACAAACTCATTGAAGAGTTCATGCTGCTGGCTAACAAACAGGTGGCCACATTTATATATAACTATAAAAAAGGCAAAGACAAAAACACCTTCGTATACCGTATACACGACTTCCCTGATCCGGAAAAGGTAAAAGACTTCTCGGTATTTGCCCAGAAATTCGGCCACAATATGAATGTGGATGAAGTGTCGATCAGCCGTTCGCTCAATAAGCTTATGGAAGAGATCGAAGGCAAGCCCGAGCAGAACATTCTTGAGCAGCTGGCCATCCGTACCATGGCGAAGGCCAAGTACTCCACCGATACAAAAGGACATTTCGGTCTGGCATTCGATCACTACGCGCACTTTACCTCGCCAATCCGTCGCTATCCCGACATGATGGTGCACCGTCTGCTGCAGCATTACCTGGACGATGGCAAGCCGGTAAGCAAGACCGAATACGAAGAGAAGAGCATTCACTCCTCCGAACGCGAAAAGCGGGCAGCCGATGCCGAGCGTGCCTCCATCAAATACAAGCAGGTGGAGTTTATGACCTATGCCGAGAACCGTGCATACGAAGGACTCATCTCCGGTGTAACCGAGTGGGGAATCTTCGTCGAAATCGTGGAGACCAAATGCGAAGGCATGGTGCGAATGTCTGACCTGACTGACGATTTCTACGAATTTGATGAGAAAAATTACCGTATCATCGGCCGACGCAAGAAAAAAATATATGCGTTGGGCGACCGCCTGAAGGTTGCCGTCAAGCGTACGGACATTGACAAACGTATCATCGATCTTGTTATTGCCGACAGACCGGTAAAGAAAAATTCGGAAGAGTAATTAACTTAGCCCCCCGGCCCCACCCCGGAGTTCAAAATCTCAGGGCAATGGGACGCTTTTATTATGAAGGAACTTAAGACGTACCTGGCCCTGATCGAAAAGGAGATCGCACGGCAGAAATATGGCAAACAACCGCAGTCGCTTTATGAGCCTATTCGGTATATAATGACGTTGGGCGGCAAACGCGCAAGGCCCATGCTCACCCTGCTGGCGTATTCGCTGTATAAGGACGATGTAAAATCCATCGTGCCGTATGCCACCGCCGTTGAAGCTTTCCACAACTTTACCCTCATGCACGACGACATTATGGACAATGCGCCGTTGCGCCGGGGTAAAGACACCGTACACGAAAAGTGGAACGTAAATACCGCAATCTTGTCGGGCGACGTAATGCTTGTAAAGGTTTACGAAATGTTCGCCTCACTCGACCCGCAGACATTCCATACCGTCATCAAAGCGTTTAACCAATGTGCTGCCGGCGTGTGCGAAGGACAGCAATGGGATATGGAGTTCGAAACCGCCAAACAGGTAACTGAAGCACAATACATCAACATGATCCGCCTCAAAACGGCCGTGTTGCTCGGCTTCAGTCTGGAGCTTGGTGCGATATTGGCCGGTGCCCCCGAAGCGGACCGCATCGCGCTACGCGAATTCGGCACCAACATCGGCATCGGCTTCCAGCTGACCGACGATCTGCTCGATGCCTATGCCGACCCCAGGAAATTCGGCAAAGTAGTAGGTGGCGACATCGTGGCAAATAAGAAGACCTTCCTGTTGATCCATGCGCTCGATAAAGCCAAAGGCAAACAAAAAACCACACTGCAAACCTGGCTTGCCACCCGCAAGTTCAAAAAACAGGAGAAGGTTAACGCTGTAAAAGAGATCTACGACGCGCTGGCTATACCTGCACTGACCGAGAAGAAAGCGAATCATTTCTTTACCCAAGGATTTCGCAAACTCGATGCACTCAACAACACATCGCCTGCCATCCATACGCTGAGAAACTTTACGGAATCGCTGCTGCAACGGCAGTCGTAAGCCTATATGAACTAAACCAATTACGTAAACCAAATGAAACCATCAATCTTTGCCAAGCTGTCAGTCATGATGCTTCTGGAGTACTTTATCTGGAGCGCATGGTACGTAACTATGGGAACGTACATGACAACGTTTCTTCACTCCGAAGGTGACGACATCGGCAACGCGTACGGCGCGCTGGCCATAGCCACCATGATCTCTCCTATTTTTGTTGGTCTTGTGGCCGACCGTTACTTTGCCGCCCAACGCATCATGGGTGTATTCCACTTACTCGGTGCGGTACTGCTATACCTCGCCACATTCATCACCGGCAACCTCGCATTCCAGGGTATCATTTTGGTATACTCACTCCTCTATACGCCAACCATCGCACTTTCCAACAGTGTGGCCTTCCAGCAAATGACCGATCCGGGTAAACAATTCCCGTGGATTCGTGTATTCGGCACCGTGGGTTGGATTGTAGCCGGTATTCTTATCGGCGTGTTCGGCATTGAAAAGACTCCATACACATTCTATATGGCCGCGGCGGCATCGGCATTACTCGGCATTATCAGCTTCATGCTGCCCAACACACCTCCGAAAGCAACAACAAACGAAAACACCAGCGTGATGAAATCCATCGGTGCTGACGCGCTCGTATTGTTCAAAGATAAGTCTTACCTGATCTTCTTCATTGCCGCCATCCTGATCTGTATCCCGCTGTCGTTCTATTACGGTTTTGCCAACGTATTCCTTAACTCAGTCGGTTTATCGAACCCTGCCGGTAAAATGATTCTCGGTCAGGCATCCGAAGCCATCTTTATCCTGGCCATACCGTTCCTGTTCAACAAGATCGGTGTAAAGAAAATGCTTCTCCTTGGCATGGTAGCGTGGGTACTGCGTTACGTACTCTTTGCATACGGCAACGTAGACGCCAACCTCTGGATGCTCTACGCGGGTATCATACTTCACGGCATTTGCTACGACTTCTTCTTCGTAACCGGCTATATGTATACCGATAAGAAAGCAGGCGAAAAGATCAAGAGTGCCGCACAAGGTCTCTTTACCTTTGCAACCTATGGCGTGGGTATGGTGATCGGAACAAGCTTCTCTGGTTACATGGCCAAGTACTACACCGTAGGTGGCGAATACCAGTGGAAACAAATCTGGTTTGTACCGGTATACATCGCCGTTGCCGTGCTTATCTACTTCGTTATCTTCTTTAAAGAGAAAGGCGAAATCAAGCAAGCATCGTAAGCATTCGATAACAAAGTATATGGTTGGGAGCCCGCAACGCTCCCAACCGTTTTTTTATCCCGTTCCAATTTTAATCAATACATTCCTACACAACCATAAAACCATACCATTATGAAAATAGCCATGCTCGGCTCCGGTTTCATCGGAAGATTTTATGCAGACTCTATTCAAGGGTACAGAAGTAAAGACAAAATTGTAAGCATCTACTCACGTCGCGAAGAAAGCGCTACAAAGTTTGCCAAAGACTACAACGTAGACTTTGTAACCACAAACCTCGAAGCAGCGATAAACCGGCCCGACGTTGACGTGGTGTGCATCGCGCTGCCCAACAACCTGCACGAAGAAGCCGTAATGCTCTGCTGCAAACACAAGAAGGCTGTGATAACCACCAAGCCCCTGGGTCGCAATGCCGACGAAGCCAAACGAATGCTCGAAGCCGTAGAAAAGGCAGGCGTCTTCAACGGATACCTCGAAGACCTTGTCTACACCCCCAAGTTCATCAAAGCGCTCGACAGCGTAAAGAACGGTGCACTCGGCCGTATACTCTGGGCCAAGTCGCGCGAAACACACCCCGGACCGCACAGCGATTGGTTCTGGGATATTGAACAAGCTGGTGGCGGTTGTATC
>Ga0065165_1001685_pt1 | contig 22303 bp, 22 predicted proteins | sample AraplaMF_Cvi_mMF_FD_63813 | JGI IMG/M metagenome (GOLD analysis project Ga0065165, IMG submission 63813) | Arabidopsis root microbial communities from the University of North Carolina, USA - plate scrape MF_Cvi_mMF (version 2) (version 3) | ecosystem: Host-associated > Plants > Roots >... | reverse complement strand
CGAGGAATACGGCGTGCGCGGCTTCAAATTCCACCCGACCATGCAGGGCTTCTACGCCAACGACCGCATGGCCTATCCGCTCTACGAAGAGATCAACAATGGCGGCGCGATCGCGCTGTTTCACACCGGCCAGACCGGCGTGGGCTCGGGCATGCCCGGCGGCATGGGGATGCGGCTGAAATATTCCAACCCGATGTACATGGACGACGTCGCGGCCGATTTCCCCGACCTCAAGATCATCCTCGCCCATCCCTCCTTCCCCTGGCAGGAAGAGGCGCTGTCGGTCGCGACCCACAAGCCGAACGTCTACATCGATCTGTCGGGCTGGTCGCCAAAGTATTTCCCGCCGATCCTGGTGCGCTACATCAACTCGATCCTCCAGGACAAGATGCTGTTCGGCTCCGACTGGCCGGTGATCACGCCGGACCGCTGGCTCTCGGACTTCGCCAAGATCGACATCCGCGACGAGATCCGGCCGAAAGTGCTGAAGGCGAACGCAAGGAAGATCTTGGGGATCTAGGTGCGCGACGGCTTGGGCTGAATCGAGCGGCCGCGAGCTCGGTGCACCTCTCCCGCTTGCGGGAGAGGTCGGCGCAACGCGCCGGGTGAGGGTTCTTTCCAGGGGGGGATTATCCCGCTGTGGTGACACCCTCTCCCCAACCCTCCCCCGCGAGCGGGGGAGGGAGCAGACCTCCATCGTTGCGGCATTCGATCGCAACGGCCGACACTTAAACGCTTGAAGCGCTCACACCTGCGCCAGACCGCCGTCGACGAAAACCTCGCCGCCGGTCATGAAGCTGCTGTCCGACGACGCCAGGAACGCGGCCACCGCGCCCGTCTCGCTGGGGTCGCCGACGCGCCCGATCGGCGTCATGCTGCCGAGTGCATCGAAGGCTTCCTCGCCGACGATCTCCAGCGCCAGCTCCGTCTTGGTCGGCCCGGGCGACAGCACGTTGACGCGGATGCCCGTGCCGCGCAGATCCTGCGCCCAGCTGCGCGCGAGATTGCGGATCGCGGCCTTGGTCGCGCTGTAGATGCTGAACTGCGGCGTCCCCATCACGCCCGTGCTCGAACCGGTCAGGATGATCGACGACCCCTGCTTCATCAGCGGCAGCGCCTTCTGCACCGAGAACACCAGTCCCTTCACGTTGACGTCGAAGATGTGATCGTAATGCTCGACCGTGATCTCGCCGAGCGGCGCGAACAATCCGGTGCCGGCATTGGCGAACAGAATGTCGAGCCCGCCGCGTTCGGCTTTCACCGCCGCATAGAGCCGGTCGAGGTCGGATAGATCCGTCACCGAGCCCCTGATGGCGCGCGCCGAGGACCCCAGCTGCGCCACCGCCGCGTCGAGCGGCTCCTGCCGCCGACCGAACAGATAGACGAACGCGCCTTCGTCGACGAATCGCTTGGCCGCTCCAAATCCGATGCCGGTTCCGCCGCCCGTCACCACTGCCGTCTTGCCTTGTAGTCTGCCCATGATGTGCTCCTTCTTTAGGGTTGCACTGAGCTGGCGGCGTACCCACCTATCGACAAGTATGCACCTTTTGGTAAGTGCCCAAAAAATGTCAGACACGATTTCTCCGCCTGCACAGGCGTCGCCACCGGTCCAGAGCTGCACGCCCACTTTGCCCGGCTTCACCTGCGGCCTGGACGCGACCTTGCGGGTCGTCTCCGGCAAGTGGAAGCCGCTGATCCTGTACTTCGTCGCGCAGGACGGCCCGACCCGCTATGGCGAACTTCGGCGCGCCATACGCGATGTCAGCGACAAGGTGCTGATCCAGCAGCTCAAGGAGCTGGAGGCCGACGGCCTGGTGAAGCGGACCGATTACAAGGAAGTGCCGCCGCGGGTGGACTACAGCCTCACTCCCCTGGGCCACAGCCTGGCGCAGGCGCTGGTGCCGCTCTGCACGTGGGGCACGGAGCACATGGCGGAGGTCAGCCAGGTCTTCGCGGAGCGGGCGACCTGGAATTCCAAGGGACGGTAAGCTGATGGACGCGTTGCGTCCGATCAGTTCACGCTGGCCAGATAGCCCGCCAGAATCGTCCGGCTTTGGCTGAGCGTCTCGATCCGCTCGTCGATCAGGCCGACCTGCTGGGCAAGTATCCTTCGCAGCTCGTTGCACGGCGTGAAGGCCGGATCGTTGTTGCGCACGCACGGCAGCAAGCGCTGGATGATTTCGAGCGTCATCCCGGCGGCGCCAAGCATCTTGATCCGCAGCACGGTTTGCTCTTCCTCCGGACCGTAGTCGCGATATCCGGACTCGGTCCGCAACGGCGCCAGCAACCCTTCGCCTTCGTAGTAGCGCAGCATTCGGATGCTGACGCCCGTCCGCCTGGAGAGTTCGCCAATTTTCATCTGAAAACCTCTTGACCCTTACAGCGCTGTCAGACCTTACAGCCTCTGCTCATCCAGGTGAATGCCGCTTGAGAGGGAGCAACGATGAAAGCCTACCATCTGAACAGCCATGACGGCGCTGGCCACCTCGCGCGCGTCGATCTCAGCAAGCCCGAACCTGCCGGTGGTGAGGTTCGCATCCGGGTCGAAGCGGTCAGCCTGAACTACCGCGACCTCCTGATCCTCGACCGCGCAGCCCAGAACAAGCTCAACGGCCGCGTCCCGCTCTCCGACGGCGCCGGAATCGTTGACGCCGTCGGCGCCGATGTCGCGCAATGGCAGGTCGGAGACCGCGTTGCCGCTTCATTCTTTCGCGATTGGATCACGGGGCCGTTCAAGTCCAGCTATGTTCCGTCATCCCTCGGCGGCAATACGATGGACGGAATGCTGGCAGAGTACGTCGTGCTGCCGGCACATGCGCTCGTTCCTGTGCCCGCGCACTTGTCCTCGATCGAGGCCGCGACCTTGCCCTGTGCAGGTGTCACCGCTTTCCACGGCCTCATCGCACGCGGCGGGATGGGCAAAGGCGCTACGCTGCTGGTCCAGGGGACGGGCGGCGTCGCGCTGTTCGGTCTTCAATTCGCCACGGCGCTGGGAGCGCGCACGATCGTGATCTCGTCCTCGGATGAAAAACTCGCCCGTGCCAAGTCGCTGGGCGGCTCGATCCTCATCAATTACCGCGATACGCCCGACTGGGACGTCGCGCTGATGAAAGCGACGGATGGCGCAGGCGCCAGCCATATCCTCGAACTCGGCGGTCCCGGGACCTATGATCGATCGCTGCGCTCGGTCGCGTCAGGCGGCAAGATCGTTCAAATTGGCGTGTTGACGGGATTCGGACCGAAGCCCGACCTCGCCCGCCTGCAATGGGAGAATGCCGACATCATCGGCGTCACCGTCGGATCGGTCGAGCATTTCGTTGCGATGAACCGCTTCCTGACAGAACACGCGATCCATCCGATCGTCGATCGGGTCTACGGCTTCGACGGGGTCCCCGAAGCGTATGCGCACCTCCGGAGCGGCTCACATTTCGGCAAGGTCGTCGTGCAGTTTTGAGATGCCAAAGCGCCCCATGCTTTTCCTTGTTGGATCGACATCGTCGCGCCTTATATAGTCCGTGCGCCTGCAACGATCCCAAGGAAACGGGCCATGAATCTCAAAGCCGTCGTGTTCGACGCCTACGGTACACTCTACGACATCCAGTCGGTCGCGGAGATCACCGAGGATGCGTTTCCGGGTTACGGCGAGATCATCACGCAAGTATGGCGGATCAAGCAGCTCGAATACACCTGGTTGCGCTCGCTGATGCGGCGCTACCAGGATTTTGCCGTCGTCACGCGCGACTCGCTGGCCTATACGCTGCGCCTGCTCGGGCTTGCCTACGAGAACCAGACATTCGAACGCGTGATCGACAAGTATCTGCATCTCGATCTCTATCCGGATGCGGCCGACGCGCTTGCCGCGTTGAAGCCGCGAAAGCTCGCTATTCTCTCCAATGGCAGCCCGGACATGCTGAACGCGCTGGTGCGCAACTCCGGGCTCGACCGGGTGCTCGATGCCACCATCAGCGTCGACGCGAAGAAGATCTTCAAGCCGAGCCCTGAGGCCTATGAGCTGATCGGCGAGACGCTTGGCACCGCGCCGGATGAGGTGCTGTTCGTCTCGTCCAATCCCTGGGACGTCGCCGGCGCAAAGTCGTTCGGGCTGAACGTCGCCTGGATCGAACGGGTGACGCCCGAGGCGATGGCGCTGGCTTGCGTCGAGAACGAACTCGTGGCACCGCTGACGATGTTCAAGGCGATCCGCACCCAGATGGACGAGCTCGGCTTTGCGCCGGACCACCGCGTCCGCGGGCTCTCCGAACTGGCCGGGATCATCAAGAGATGACCCGGAGATCGCCTAAGCGTCGTCCCCGCCCGTGAGACATGAATGAGCCTGGAATCTGTTCGCGCCTTCTTCGCCGAAAAAGCCCCCGACATTACCGTGATGGAATCGCCGATCAGCTCGGCCACGGTGCCGCTCGCCGCCGAGGCGTATGGCGTCGAGCCCGGCATGATCGCCAAGACGCTGTCGTTGCGTGTCGGCGAGCGCGTCATCCTGATCGTCGCCGCCGGCACCTCGCGCATGGACAACAAGAAGGTGAAGGCGCAGTTCGGCGGCAAGCCGAAGATGCTGGGACTGGAAGAGGTCGCCGACATCACCGGCCACGAAGTCGGCGGTGTCTGCCCGTTCGGGCTGAAATCGCCGCTGCCCGTCTATTGCGACGTCTCGTTGAAGGCATTTGATGTGGTGGTGCCGGCCGCAGGCTCGACCCACAGCGCGGTGCGGATCACGCCGGAGCGGATGGCCGAGCTGACCGCGGCGGAATGGGTCGACGTCTGTGAGCACAAGCCTTAGGGCGCCGCAGGGCGTGTCCTCGTGAACTTCAGCTTGCCAACGCAAGGCAGTCGTCAAGCGGCGACGGCAATTGCCAGTATTTCGACTTATGCGCGCGGCGTCAGGATAGCAGCGAACGTGCAAGTTTGAACCATCTGTCTCGCGTTGACGACCAAGAGCCAATCATGTTCGACAATCTGATGATCCTCCTGGTTGTTCTGTCTTTCGGCTTTCCCGCCGTGCCATGGTTTTTTGCTGCGCGATGGGGGGCGAGAGGCGTTTGGCTCAGCACGGGATTTTCCGTCGTCATCCTGCTGTGTTTCTTTCCGATCTTATTCTGGGTCGCATGCGGCGCCTGCGGGCAGGGCGCGATAGCCATCTTTATGCTGGGGCCGATCTGGATTGCTTCGGCATTGCTGACGATCACGTCGGCGGCGTTCTCCTACTACAACGTCGCGCGCTAGGGCAGCGATCGATGGAGACCCGATGGCTCAACCCGGGAATCCGACCACCCGCTGCCAGATCAGCATGATTGCAATGCTCGAGATCACAGCGATCGCGATGCCAATCCACTTACGGCGCGCCTCTTGCGATGTCGGCTGCGGGCGGCCGCAGTGATGACAAACGGTAGCCCCGGCGGGCAGCTCACCTTCGCAAAAATAGCAGCTCGTCATGCCCGTCGTTGCGGCCATCCAGCCGCGGTCAGCGCGCGCTGGATTATGATGACCCGCCCTAGTCGTCTTCATCGTATGGCCGGGGCTGCGCGGGCGGCGGCGGCGCGGTGTTGTAGCGCGGCGGTGGCGCGGCGCGACCGCGCGGAACCTGCTGCTGCGGCGGCATCTGGTTGTTGGACTGGAACACCGCGCGACAGCCGCTCGAGAGCTGCGGCGTGTTCTGTTGCAAGCAAGCCGTGATGCGGCCCACGTCCGGAATCTGATCGCTGCACAGGCGCCATACATCGGGCGTGCAAGCCATCTGCTGTTCCATGGTTCCGCGATATTCTTCGGCGAAGGCAGCGCCCTGCGCAGCGATGCCGCCGATCACAAGCGCCACACCCAGCGCAATCCGCTCTGTTCGCATGGTCCCGATCCCTTCCATTTCCCGCGATTTGTCTTCAATCAATGAGGCGCGGGGAGGTTCTGAACCAACAACAAAATGTGAAAGCGCCGCCGGAACTACTCCACCTTGCCGATCTTCCTGACCGCCGCAATCAGCCGCATGCTGTCGGCGGCCACGAATTCCGAGAAGGCTGGCGCGTCCTGATAGGCGACGAGACTGCCCGACATGTCGAAGGCCTTGAGCACATCGGGGCTCGTCATCACCTGCGCCATCGCCTCGCGCAGGCGCCCGGCGATCGGCGCCGGAAGTGAGCGCTGCGCAAACAGGCCGGCCCAGATATACATCTCGACATCCTTGTAGCCGAGCTCCTGGAAGGTCGGCACGTCGGGGAAGCTCGCGATGCGCCGTGCGCCGCAATTGCCGAGCACGCGCAGCTTGCCGTCGTCGACCTGCGGCTTCAGCGTGCCCGGAGCCGCCGCGATCGCCTGCACGGTGCCGCTGAGCAAGGCGGTGAGCGCAGGACCGGCGCCGCGAAACGGCACGTGCAGCAGCTTGATGTCGGCGCTGCCCGCAAACATCTCCATCGCCACATGCAGCGTGCCGTAAGGCCCGGACGAGCCATAGGTGATCTGGCCCGGCCGCTTCTTCGCATCCTCGACGAAATCCTGCGCCGTCTTCCACGGTGCCGAAGCCGGCACCGCAAGCAGCGTGGGATCGGCCAGCACGCGCGCGATCGGCATGAACTGCGAGACTTCATAGGCAACGGGCCGGTCGAACAGCCGGTCGGCTTCGGGAAGCACCGCGAGCGAGGACAGCGTCATCAGCAGCGTATAGCCGTCGGGCTCCGCGCGCGCCGCCGCGGCATTGCCGACCGATCCGCCGCCGCCGCCGGCACGGTTGTCGACGATGACGGGCTTGCCGAGGATCCGCTCCAGCGCCATCGCGACCGGGCGCGCCGCAAGATCGGCCTGACCGCCGGCCGGGAACGGCACGATCATGGTGATGTTGCGCACCGGATAGGCCTGCGCGAAGGCCTTGTCAGGCAAGGCAGCCCGCAACAGCGGCAATGAAGCAGCCGCACGCAAGAGATCGCGTCGATCCATCATGGTCCCCTCCCCCGATCTTCTCTTGTTTCGCCAGCCTAGCGTGCCGCGCGGCAAGAACAAGACGTTAACGAAGCATTGACCATGTCCGGCCCGGTCAGGAACGCATCCGTGAAGCCGTTGTTGCCCTCCCCGAGGGAGTGAGTGATGCGGAATCTTGCGACCATCGATGGCGCCCTGGACGAGATGCTGGTGAATCTCGCGGCCATCGTCTTGCGACTTTCGACGCCCGAATTGACGCAAACGCCGGAATCCCGGCGCGCCCTGGCGCGATCCGTCCATCAATACGGCGTGTGCGCGGCCCGCTCGACCGATCCGCGGGTGCACGAATTGAAGACGCAGCTGGAGGGGACGCTGAAGCCCGCCTTGCGCATTGTCGCGATCGATGGCGTGAAGGTGTCGTAGTCCAACGCTGTCTTGCGGAGGACGTTGAAGCCGCTCGCTCTACGACGTCTTCAACTTCCCGCGCGGCCGCCGCTTGCACGTGCCTGGCAGCTTGGCCGCGAGGAAATCGCCGAGGGCTTCGACGCGGGCGGGGCGCGGGCCGCCGGGCGGGGTGACGAGGTGCACGGCGCCTTCGGCCTGCTTCCAGTCTTTCAGGATCACTTCGACCTCGCCGGACGAGATCGCCTCGCCGACGATGAACTCGGGCAGCTCGGCGATGCCGAGGCCGGCGATCAGCGAGGGCATCACGGCTTCACCATTGTTGACGCGGAGCGGGCCGCCGGGACGCACGCTGGCCTGCTCGCCGGCGGAATTGGTGTAGTGCCAGACGTTCGGCGTGGAGAGATAGGCGTAAGCGAAGCATTTGTGCTCGGCCAGATGCATCGGATGCGTCGGCCGGCCGTGCTTCTTGAGGTAGGACGGTGCGGCCACCGTGAAGCGCGGCATGGTGAAGAGCCGGCGCGCGATCAGCGAGGAGTCCGGCAGCCGCGCGATGCGCACCGCCATGTCGAAGCCCTCGCCGATCAGATCGACGGTCGCATCGCTCAGATGCAGGTCGACCGAGACTTCCGGATAGGCCTCGAAAAACTCCGGCAGCAGCGGCGCCACCGCCTTGATCCCGAACGTCATGGGCACCGCGAGCCGCACCAGCCCGCGCGGCGCCACCGATTGCGCCAGCGCCTCGTTCTCCGCCGCCTCGCCGTCGGCGAGGAGCCGCGTCGCGCGCTCGGCGAGCTTGTGCCCGGCATCGGTCAGCGCGAGCCGGCGCGAGGTCCGGTTGAACAGGCGGGCGCCCAACCGCTCCTCCAGCCGCGTCACCGCCTTGGAGACCGTCGCCTTGGACATTGCGAGCTCGCTCGCGGCCCCCGCAAACGACCGTAATTCCACGACTTTTGCGAAGATCGCGAGCGCCTCGAAATCGGGGAGTTTTGCCATGGTCGGCGGCCTCTATAGGTCTATTCAGGAAACAATGCGTTTCAACAGTTTCTATTTCTATACCACGAGGGGAGGCTTATCCAAGGGTCAATCAAACCCACGGACTGGAGAAATCCAATGACCAAGAAGCTCTCAGGCAAGGTTGCCCTCGTCACCGGCGGCTCGCGCGGCATCGGCGCGGCCTCGGCCCGCGCACTCGCCGATGAAGGCGCCGACGTCGCCATCAGCTACGTCGCTTCGCCCGACAAGGCCGAAGCGATCGTCACCGAACTGAAGGCAAGGGGCGTCAAGGCCCGTGCTTTCAGGGCCGACCAGGCCTCGGCCAAGGACGTCACCAAGCTCGTCAACGATGTCGCCAGGGAATTCGGCCACCTCGACATCCTCGTCAACAATGCCGGCGTCGCCGCGGGCGGTGCGACCGACGATGCCAATGCCGACACCGGCGCGCTGGAACGGCAGGACCAGGTCAACGTGCATGGCGTGATCGCCGCGATCCGCGCCGCCTCGCAGTTGATGGGCGAAGGCGGCCGCATCGTCACCGTCGGCTCGATGCTCGCCGACCGCGCCTCGTTCCCCGGCCTTGCAGACTACGTCGCCACCAAGGCGGCCGTCGTCGGCTACACCAAGGGCGCGGCACGCGACCTCGGCCCGCGCGGCATCACCGTCAACGTGGTGCAGCCCGGCTCGATCAATACCGACATGAACCCGGATGACGACCGCGACTTCGCGGAAGCCCAGCGCAAGCAGCACGCGCTGCAACGCTTCGGCCGTCCCGAGGAAGTCGCAGCCGGTGTGGTCTTCCTCGCCAGCCCGGAAGCCTCCTTCGTCACCGGCACGGTGCTCAATGTCGACGGCGGATTCGGCGCCTGATCGACGCGCCTCCCCCTCACCTCAAGGAATTACGCAGATGATCGAACTCAGACCTTTCGACAAGCTCGGCGGCGCCGATCACGGCTGGCTGAAAGCAAAACATCATTTCTCCTTCGCGAGCCATTATGACCCCAACAACATGGGCCACGGAAGCTTGCGGGTGTGGAACGACGACGAGATCGCGCCGAACACCGGCTTTCCCGCCCACCCCCACGCCAACATGGAGATCATCACCTATGTGCGCGAGGGCGCGATCACCCATCAGGACAGCCTCGGCAACGAGGGCCGCACTGAAGCGGGCGACGTGCAGGTGATGAGCGCCGGCAGCGGCATCCGCCACTCCGAGTACAATCTGGAGCCGAGCAAGACGCGGATCTTCCAGATCTGGATCGAGCCGACGACACGCGGCGGACAGCCGACCTGGGGCTCAAAGCCGTTTCCGAAGGCGGACCGCTCCGGCAAGCTCGTGACCATCGCAAGCGGGATCGAGGGTGATACCGACGCGCTGCCGATCCGGGCCGATGCGCGGGTGCTCGCCACCACGCTGAAGGCCGGCGAGAGCGCGGAGTACGCCCCCGAGAAGTCGCGGCACCTCTATCTGGTGCCGGCGGCGGGCTCCGTCGAGATCAACGGCGTGCGCGTCAACGCCCGCGACGGCGTCGCGATCCGCGACGAGGAGAAACTGAAGATCACCGCGCTCGAAGACTCCGAGCTCGTGCTCGTCGACGCGGCGTAACGATCCAATCACCTCACGCAAATCCCAACGGAGACCACCATGACCAAAGTTCTCGTCCTGTATTATTCCGCCTATGGCCACATCGAAGCGATGGCGAACGCCGTCGCCGAAGGCGCGCGCGAGGCCGGCGCCACCGTCGACATCAAGCGCGTGCCGGAGCTGGTGCCGGCCGAGGTCGCGAAGGCCTCCTATTACAAGGTCGATCAGGCCGCGCCGATCGCTGAGATCGCGGATCTCGCAAATTATGACGCGATCATCGTCGGCACCGGCACCCGCTTTGGCCGCATGGCCTCGCAGATGGCGAACTTCCTCGACCAGGCCGGCGGTCTCTGGGCCAAGGGCGCGCTGCACGGCAAGGTCGGCGGTGCCTTCACCGCGACCGCGACCCAGCATGGCGGCCAGGAGACGACGCTGTTCTCGATCATCACCAACCTGCTGCATTTCGGCATGGTCGTGGTCGGCATGAACTACGGCTTTGCCGGCCAGATGAAGCTCGACGAGGTCACGGGCGGCGCGCCCTACGGCGCCACCACGATCACCGGCGGTGACGGCAGCCGTCAGCCCAGCGCCAACGAGCTCGCCGGCGCGCGCTATCAGGGACGCCAGATCGCGGAGACCGCGAAGAAGCTGCATGGCTGATGCGACGCGGGCGGCATTCTCTTTAGGGAATGCCGCCCCATCTGTCGTGCAGGATATTTGACCAAAAGCGATACGAATGGCTTTCGAACTCTTGTTGATCGCGCAGATGATCCGCAAGCCCGCACAGGCGCTGGCGCGGCGCTGGTATTGCCGCAGCCTGTTTCGCGCCTCGCGTGGCCGCTTTCACTGCGCCGGCTGCCAAGGCGTGATCCGCTAAGCCCGCGTGATGTCGGCGTGAGGCTGAACGGGTGTCGTCACCACTGGTGCCGCCGCCGTCGACAACCACCAGCCCTCGCCGGCGAACCAGCAGGTCTCGTCGGGAACTCCCTCCCTCCGCAACGACTGCACGCTCTCCCATCCCTTGGCGAAGGCCTCGGCCAGCCGCCGGGCGGCATCCGCATCCTGCAATCCTGCGCAGCCGATGAACTGGGCACGGCCGAGGAATGTTGCCGGCCAGATCGCACCTTCGTCCGGTCGCGTGATCATCAGCATGCCACCGAGCATGCCCTCGGGCGCGAGCGGAAACACCAGCCGCCCGCCGGGCCGCAGCGCATCGAGCCATTCCGTGGCCGGCTGCGCCGCACCCGCGCAGACATAGATCACGTCGGCAGTCGGCAGATCGGCCGCGATGCCCGAACGGTCGCGCACCTCCACATGGGCGATGTCCTTCAGATTGTCGCGCGCGAGCCCGGCCAGACGTTCGTCGATCTCATAGGCATGGACGCGACCACCGGGTCCGGCGAGATGCGCCAGGATCGCGGTGTAATAGCCGCTGCCCGCGCCGATCTGGATCACGGTCTCGCCTGGCTTCACGGCGCAGCCGCTCAGCCAATAGGCGTGGGCGCCGGGCATGCCGATGTTGAGGCCACGCGCACTGTCGAGCGCCAGCAGCGTGTTCTGATAGAGGAAGGCCGGATCGTCATCGGGCGTCACGACGTAGGGATGGCCGCCGAGAGAGATCGACCACGGCCCGGGCCCGGCAAACGGCTCGCGCCTGACGGTCCGGAAGGCTTCCTCGATACGGGGATCCGCGGCCCTCGCCGCAGCGCAGATCAACCGCGCATAGAATGCGCGATATCTTGCCGAACGATCTTCCATGTCGCCTCCGATAAGCGGTGGCAACGATAGCACGACCATTGCGATAGTCGAATGACCTGGGCAACCCCCGGCTTTGCACGCTTTAGCGTGTGCCTTTGCCCAACGCACGCGCCGCGAGGGCGGCCAGCCTGGGGTGGCGGCGCAGGCCCTGCGCGGCATGGTCGCGCCATGCGTAAGGAAGACCACGCCAGGACAGCGCGACGCTGACATCGGTCAGCGGCGTCTGCTCGGCGCCGAGCCGGCGCTTGTAGTCCTGATTGCCGATGCTGAGATCGAAGCGGCGCACGCCCTGCGCATGCAGCGCCTCCATGGTGCGTTCGGTCACGAGCAGGCCGGGCGAGAAATTCGCCCAGGTCTTGCCGGTATGACTGATGCGCAGCAGGAAATAAGTCGCGCCGTATCGGACGCCGAGCGTGGTCGCAACGATACCCTTGTCGCAAACCAGCGCCGAGATGACGGCATAGCCTTCGGCAACGCCCTGCCGCGCCAGCTCGCGATAGAAACCGGCGTGAACATCGTCGTTGAGAACGAAGGGCGAGCCGAGCTGCCGCATCCGCTCCTCTTGCTGCACGTCCATCACGTCGAGGAATTCGCGTGCCCGCGCCACATCCGTGGCGATCTCGAACCGCGCGTTGCCGAGGCGGTTGAAGACGCGCCAGCAGCGCGGCAATTGCAGACGCCTGATCGACGCCCGATAGTCGGCATAGTCGTCGCCAATGAGCACGAGGTTGCCGTTGAGCGAGCAGGATCCGACGCGCCCGAGCGAGACCAGCGGATTGGGCTTGCCGCCGACAAGGGCCGGCATCTTCTTCAGGCGCAGCAGATCGAAACCGTCGGGCAAGGCGCGCAGGCCATCGACCAGTGCCGCGCCGATGGCACGCGCATCGGCGGCATCGAACGTCGTATCGCCGGACAGGATCGGGGCGTTGTTGTCGGAGACGCCGAGATCGGCGAACTCGACGATGCGGATGCCGCGCCGGACATGGCTCATCATCGGCACCAGCGCGACATCCCTGCCGGTCGCGGCATCGGAGATCACGGCAATCAGCGAGGCATGATCGTGAAACGCCGCATACCAGGCGCCGAGCCAGTAACCATGCTGGAAAGCGGTGCGATGGCCGGCAGTCAGGCGCAGAGCCGCCTGTCGCCAGTCACGCAGGAAATCGACCGCGATTCCCGACCTGCTGGACACAAGATCATCTGGTTGTTCGACGCTGAGAAACGTCATCCGCGCGGCATGCAGTTACTGAATGTTTCCAGATAGATTATGTTTTGCCGTCGACCACAAGTTACGTCGCTGCTTATCGTTAAGCGGGTACCACTTCGTTCCCGCGACAGACGGGCTGCTGCGACAAGCTGTCAGCGCCCGGGTTCCGGCGGCGCGACGCACTGGAACCTGGCCAGGAAATGCAGGCCGGCGACGGCCAGCGCGAACATGAACCAGACCGGGTTCTGCCGCTCCAGCAAGAAGGTCTCGGTGGTCCCGAAATACAGGCCGAACAGCCAGATGGTCAGGAACAGCTTGCCCAGCGCGTTGCTGCGATTGTGGACCTGGACCGTCTGGAAGTTGCGGAGCGGCGCGAGCACGAAGATGAGGACGACCAGCAGCAGGCCCGGCAGGCCGATGGTGATGGCGAGATCGAGATAGCTGTTGTGGCTGTGCGCCGCGGTCACCGCCCATTCGGAGCCTTGGGCGGTCTGCCGCTCGGTCACATCGTCCCAGAACGCCGCATAGCCGTGACCGATGATCGGCTTTTCGGCAACGGCTGCGAGCGCGAATTCCCAGATGTCGGAACGTCCGGTGAAGGTGGGGTCGACCGGAAGCAGCCGCGTCATGGACCCCAGCGCCGGGCTCAGCACGCTGCCGACCGTCAAGAGGTTCATCACGATCAGCGGCACGAAGCAGATCAGCCGCTTCAGCCACAGGCTTCGCGTGACGTAGACGAGCGAGGCCAGCGCGTAGATCGCAAGGCACAGCACCGAGGAGGTCTTGCCGCCGGTGAAGATCAGGAAGATGCCGGCAAGCAGCGCGATCGCGGGCCCCATCACGAATGACCCGACCGCGCCGAGATAAATGCCGACGTAAACCAGAATTGTCATCACCGGCGAGGCGACGTTCTTGTGGCCGAAGCTGCCGCGCCAGTCGCCGGCGAGCTGCGGCTCGGTGACGTCGAGCGCGGTATGGATGGACAATTGCGGGGCGAGAAAGACACCGAGATAGCACAGCGTCAGCAGCACGAGCGCGGCGCCGCCGAGGCACAGATTGAAGCTGCGCTGCGTCGGCGGCAGCAGGGGCAGCAGCACGGCGAGCGACGTCACGCTGGCCGCGAGCGCGAAGCGCTGCATCGAGACACCGCGGCTCTCCGAGAAGAGGATGTTGATCAGCATCCAGCCGACGAGGCAGAGATGCAGCGGCGTCACCAGGCTCTTCAGCGAAGGCGCGTCCGTGGTGACGACGAACAGGACCGCAACCCCAGCCAGCAGGCCCCAGGACACATAGCCGAGCGCCATGCGCCCGCCGACGACGGTGGCGACATCTTCACTGCGCAAATCGGGAAACGGATCGAGCGTCACCAGCACGAGCAGCAGCGCCGCCACCGCGACGAGGCAGCGCGCCGCCTGCGCGGCATTCAGCCCGGCGAGCTCGTCGCGCAGCACATGTCCGAGCGATCGGGCCTCGATGTCGGTCATGTCAGCGGCGCTGCGATCCATTGCTTAAATCGGGTGGCTTAAGGCCGTGGCTCAAAGCCGGCTTGGTGAATCCCGGGAAGATCCAGGTCTTAGCCCATCCCCGTTAACCATCCGTCAACCAGCATGCCGGAGCCGGCGGACACCTTCTGCTGCCGCGCTACGCTGCGCGCGATCTCGTAATATTGCAGCGCGCGCTGTTCCAGCGTCAGATTGTCGAGCACGAAGCCGCGCGGATCGAACGCACCATTGGCACAGCCGGCCCAGAAATCATCCCAGCCTGCCGCGAAGTCGGCGGTGTCGGCGAACTTGGCGCCGCAACGATCGTCCCAATACGGCACCGACGACACCGGCGCGTATCGCACGCGGTGCGGATAATAGTCGGGGTCCCGCCACGGGCCGCCGGGATCCCAGGCGAACACCGGCACGCCGCAGGACAGCGCCTGCTGATAGGCGATGCCCTGGCTCTCGTTCTGGCACAGGAAGATCATCGCACGGCAACGCGCCAGCGCGTCCCGATAGTCCTCTTCCTTGTAGCTGCCGTAACGCAGCTCCGTGAACGAGCGTCCCTCCTTGCGCAAGCGCGCGCGGACCGGCTCGATCAGGTCCGGCGCATAGCGCTCGCGGTCCCAATGGACCTTGTCGTAGATCAGGACGTCGAGGGTCTTCTGCGACGCGCGCGACGGCGCCCAGAGATCGGTGTCGATGCCAACCGGCCAGGCCTCGGTGTCGGGCCAATGCGGCCGGTACATGTCGGCATACCATGGGCCGGGCACCACGACCTTCTTCACCGGAAGGCGCTTGAACAGATCGGGATCGTCGAGCGGATGATTATGGGCGGCGACGCCGAGCAGGATCGGGTTCTTCCATGCGAACTTGTCGAGCAGGAAGGTGCGGCCGATGATGCAGGCGACTTCCTCCGGATGCTGTGCGATGTAGCCGTAATCGTTGACGCGGTAGCGGATGCCGAGCCGGTCGAGCCCCGCGCAGAGATTGAGGAACACGCGCAGTTGGCCGCTCATGCGCGGCTCGCCCAGCAGCATGCGGCGCGCCATGCGCCGCAGATGGCGGTCGCCGGGAAACCAGCGATCGTCCTTGTCCTCGTAGAAGAGGTTGAGGACCATGTCGTCGGGATCGTAGTCGAATGTCTTTGCGGGCACTTCAGTCCATCCGCGGCAGCAAGATGCGTATTCTCGCACGGGTCCGGCCGACGCACGCGCCCTAGTTTGCGACAGGCTTAATGCCATCCGCTTAACGCTAATTGACGAAAGCGGGCTCGCGCAGGCCTTCCCCGAAACGATTTCGCCGCAATGCCTGTATCATCCGCAGCGGCCGAGACCTGCCGCTGATGGAATTTGCCAGCCCGGCCCTGGTTAACAGATCGTTAAGGACGAGCCGCAGCTTGAGCACGGTCGACGACGTTCTCGATATGCAGACCGCGCCGCGCGCGACGACAGTCGCGCGCCTGCCGCTGCCGTTGCTCCCGATCGCCTCGGTGTCGGTCGTCATTCCCGCCAAGAACGTTGCGGCCTATATCGGCGAAACCATCGCGAGCGCACTGGCGCAGGACCAAGTCGCCGAGGTGATCGTCGTGGACGACGGCTCGACCGACGATACTATCGCAATCGTCCGCGCCGTGGCCGACCCGCGGCTGCGCCTGATGACCAACGATTCGGCCGGCGTCTCGTCCGCGCGCAACCTCGGCGCGCGACATGCGAGCGGCGACTGGCTCGTCTTCCTCGACGCCGACGACCGCCTGCGCGACGGCGCGGTGGCGGCCCTGCTGGCGGCGGCGCGGCGCGCTCCCCGTGCCGTCGTCGTCTATGGCGACTACAACACGATCGACAGCGAGGGACGGCAGATCGGCCGGCGCGAGCTCTTGAAGGGGCGCCGCAAGCCGTCCGGCGACGTGCTGGCACGGCTTGCCAGAGGCAATTTCATCGTCAACGGCGGCATCACGATCGCGCGTGCGGAGGCCTTCCGCGCCGTCGGCGGCTTCGACGTCTCGCTCAGATATTGCGAGGACTGGCACTGCTGGTGCCGCCTGGCCGCGATCGGCGAATTCGCATTCGTGCCAAGGCTGCTGCTGGATTATCGCGTGCACACGACCAACACCATGAACGCGGCGACGCGGACGCCGCAGGACTTTTTCCCGGCGCTCGCACGCATCTTCGACGACGGGCTGATCCTGGCGAGGCTGCCGCAGGGCTCCGCGGCCGAACTGCGCCAGACCGCCGAGATTCACCTCGTCACCTATTCGGCGATGCAGGCGGTCCGCGTCGGCCGTTATCGCGACGCCCTCGCCTATCTCGGCATGGTCGGCCGGCGGTCGCTCAAATCCCTGCCGCGCGCCACGGCCAGGGTCGTTCTCACCTGCTTCGGCATCTAGCCGGACACGATCTTCGAAGCCTCGTAGGGCTTTGGATCGAAACCGAACGCCGCGAGCGCAGAACCGAACGCCACCATCACGGGATGCATCGCGACGACCGTTTTCGACGCCGGAAGCAGCCGGGCCGCACGCAGCAGCGACAACGGCAACCGCCCGAGCATCTGCGCAAACACCCGCGCACGTGCCGCGGCGCCTCGCGCGGCCTTGTACTGCACACGATAGTTGATCGCGCCGATGCGCAAGCCACGCTTTGCGATCCAGCTGGTGCTGGTGCGGCCGTGGGGCACGGTCTCGGTGATGACAGCCTCGGCCGTCCAGTGGAACATCATGCCGGCATCGCGGCAGCGCACGAAGAAATCGCAATCGCCGCCGCCGAGAAAATTGAAGCGCAGATCGAAGGCCGGGCTGCCGAGCCGGTCGAACGCCGCACGCGTGATCAGGCAATTGCCGCAGCCGTAGATCAGCGGCACCGCGCCGGTGTAGTCGTAGGCCGGACAGAACGCGGGATGACGCGCGAGCCATGGCTTGCTGTCGTCGTCGAAGACCGGCAGCACCGGACCGCCGACCACGTCCGCGCCGGTGGCCTCCGCGGTGCGGACCATCAGCTCGAGCCAGTCGGGCGAGGCGATCTCGTCGTCGTCGATCATCAGGAAGCGGGTCGCGGCGGGAAACAGCGCCTGGGCCGTCTCGAAAGCCGCGTTGATGGCCTGGCAATTGCCCTGACGCTGCTCGACCAGGCAGATCCCCTGAAGCCGGCCGTCGGCGAGATATTCCGCGGCGACCGGCGCGCTCTCGCGCCTGGCGGCATCGTTCTCGACCATCACCACCGCGAAGGAGCGCGGGGTCCGCTGGTTCACCAGCGAGTCCAGCGTCAGCCGCAGATGCTGCGGGCGGCGGAAGCAGGGAATGCAGACGACGATGCCGACCGACAGATCGATGACGCGCGAGCTCGCCGCGATCTCGCGGTTGGGATCGCGAACGGCATCCGAGATCCGGCTGGCGGACAGCTCTGTCGGGATCAATGTCATGGCGTCCTAGATGCCCGAGATATGTTGAGAAAGCCCTGCGCCGATGGTGCCGTCCCGCGACGGCACAGTGCGGCGGGACAGGTGCGTGCCAAAGTGAACGGCCGGATCGCGGCCGTGACATGGCATCGCTCCGCGACTCTCCAGGCAATGCACGCCTTCCGTCATACGCTTAACCGCTCTCACGCCTTTTCGCTGCAAATCCATGCGCACGTGGTACTGCAATTCGCAGTCCAACGTCTGTCCACGGTGCGGTGCAAAGAATGCCGTAGTTAACGCCCATGCGCATTAACCCGACCGTAAGCACCGCGACGGGTGACGCGGGACGGCATCGGATTTGCTCTTCGGGCTTGCGAGATTTTTCCTGTAAATTTGAATAGAACAAGCGCGGTCAAAAAACATGAACAAGCCAGCCACGATCGATTTCGCGACAGTCACGGCGATCAACGCCCCCGCGGCCACTGCACACACCCAGGCACTGCTCGATCTGGTCCCCGGCGAGGCCCGCGACAGCTTGCTCGCCGTTCACGACCTGCTGCGCCGCGAATTACCGCAAGGCCGGCTCGCGACCTATGAAGCCGGCGGCGGCTCGTGCAGCTTTCTGCCGACGGAGCTGCTGAGCCGCAGCCACGTCACCGTCGTCGACATCGACGAGGACCAGGTCAAGAACAACGATTATGCGGACGAGGCCGTCCTCGGCGACGTGCAGACCTACCGCTGCACGCCCGAGAGCTTCGATCTCGTCATCTGCTATAACGTGATCGAGCATCTTCCCGACGTCGAGGCTGCGCTGCTGAATTTCCGCGATGCGCTCAAGCGCGGCGGCATGATCCTGATCGGCGCGCCCAATCCCCACTCGCTGTCCGGCGTCGTCACCAAATATTCGCCGCACTGGTTTCACGTATGGTTCTACCGGAATATCCGCGGCATCAAGGATGCCGGCCTGCCCGGCGAGCCGCCGTTCCCGACCTTCTTCCATCCGCTGGTGACGCTGCCGCGGCTCGAAGCATTCGCGCGCGCCAACGGCCTCGAGATGATCTACCGCCGCGAGGTCGAGAGCCCGCGCTATCCCGAGATGCGCCTGCGCAAGCCGCTGTTCGCGGCCCTGGTCGACGCCGGCGCCGCGGTGCTGAACGCCGTGCTGCCGCGCGGGACCGACGTCCGCCGCGGCGATTACCACGTCATCCTGCGAAAGAGCTGACAATGCGCGCGCAGCTCGTCGAACGACAAGCGGAGCCTCGCGGCAACGCTGCGCGCGGTAACGAATCGTTAATCTCCGCCGGACCGCAGCGTCACTGCGACGCGTCGAATGGCGGCATGCGCTTAAACGCTTTGTTTGCCATTTCGGTGAATAGTCCCTCAACGGGTATGGTTAATTTTCCCTGTTGCGTTGATTGGGCACCTATATCCCGGGTGCGTGGCGTAAAGCGAAGAGTAACCCCTCAGCCCGCGGCAGCTGGAATGGAAGCTGGGGATCATGCTTGACTATAACCAGCCGATAGATCGGGCCAGACCGGAGGGCCCGCAGCAGAGGCGCGAAGCCGGCTTCAACGTACTCGAGCTGGTCAATCTGCTTTGGCGCCGCAAGATCGCGATTGCGGCGGCGGCCCTGCTTGGCGCGACGCTTGCGGTCACCGTCGGCAAGAGCCTGACGCCCCGCTACACCGCCACCGCCCAGCTCTATGTCGACCCGCGCGAGCTTCAGCTCGTCGATCGCGAGCTCACCCCGCGCGCGCAGGACGTCTCCGGCATGTCCATGGTGGTGGAAAGCCAGGCGCGCCTGATCACCTCCAACAGCGTGCTGCTCCAGGTGATCCGTCAGGCGGGTCTCGACAAGGATCCCGAATTCGGCGGCGGCAGTGACGACAAGAGCCCGATGGCGTCGCTGCTCGGCCTGATCGGCCTTCAACCCCGCGCGCCCTCCGCCGCGGAGACGAAGGAAGTGCAGCTCGCGGCGCTCGAGGCGCTGAACCGCCACATCACGATCCGCAAGACCGAGAAGAGCTTCATCGTCGACATCGAGGTCTGGTCGACCGATCCGGCGAAGGCGGCGATGCTCGCCAACACGCTGACCAATGCCTACCTGACGGAGTCCCGCAATTCGCAGGCTTCGGCGGCGCGGCGCGCCACCAGCGACCTGTCCGGCCGCCTGAAGGAGCTGCGCGAGCGGCTGCGCAACGCCGAGACCGCGCTTGCAACCTACAAGGCCCAGAACAATTTCGTCGGCACCCAGGACGCGCTGATCAGCGATCAGCAGCTCTCCGCCAGCAACCAGCGGCTTTCCGCCGCCCGCGCGGCGACGATGGACGCGCAGGCCCGGCTCGACCAGATCGAGGCGAGCCGGCGCACGGCCGCCGATGCGGGCGCGATTCCGGAAGCGCTGCAATCGCCGACGATCGCCAATTTGCGCGCGCAATATGCCGACGCCCGCAAGAAATATGCGGAGCAGACCGGCGAGCTCGGCCCGCGCCATCCGGCGCTGCGCCAGACCGAGAAGCAGGTCGAGGATCTCAAGCGCACCATCAGCGAGGAGATCGACCGCTTCGCCCAGTCCGCCAAGAACGACCTGACGCGCGCCCGCGACTTTGAAGCCTCGCTCAACCGGGCGCTGGAAGCGCAGAAGCGGCAGAGCGTCCAGCTGAGCCAGGCCGCCGTGCGCCTGCGCGAGCTCGAGCGCGAGGCCGACGCCAGCCGCGACGTCTATCAATCCTTCCTCAAGCGCTCGCGCGAGACCGAGGAACAGGAGACCCTGAACACGTCGGCGGCCCGCATCATCGGCGAGGCCACGGTGCCGCAGCGGCGTTCGTTCCCGCCGGGGATGAGCCTGTTCGCCATGATCGGTTTCGTCTTCGGCGCGCTCGCGGCTTCGGGCTGGTTCGTCGCCGCCGAGCTGCTGTTTGCCGGCGCGCCCGCCCCGGCCCGCCGCGAACGCAACGCGACGCCGCAGGCTCCCCGGGAGCCGGAAACGTCGCGAGCTCCGGAGACCAGTCCGCCCCAACAGGTTTCGCGAGCTCCGGAAGTGGCTCAGGCTCCCCCTGAAGTTGCCGCGCCACCGCTGCAACCCGCGATGGTCGAACGGCCCCTGATCGAGAAGCCGCTGATCGCGCGCCTCCAGGAGGCCGACGTCATCCATACGCTGGGCGCCATTTTCGCCACCGGCGGCGGCGTCGACCTGACGCGGCTGGGCTGGCCGACGCTGCGTCCCGGCTTCCCCCTGACGAGCCTGCTCAACGCCTGGCGCGACATGCGCGCGGCAATGGCCCGGCGCGCCGGCGGCAATGCGATGCCTGTCGTCGCGCTCCTTGGTGGCGGCGAAACCGTCGGGCGCAGCGTGACCGCGCTGAATTTCGCGCTCGCAGCCGCGCGCGACGGCGCGCGCGTGCTGATGATCGATGCCGACCATCAGGCCCGTTCACTCTCGAACAAGGTCAATCGTTCCGGCAAGAGCGAGCCCAGCACGCGCGGCTGGCTCTCGATCGGCAGCAAGGCCGCACGCGAGATCAGGACGGTCAACGGCATCTCGGTGCTGCCGGCCGCCGACGGCGACGCCGGCAAGGCGACGGATGCGATCCGCAAGGCGATCGCACAGGCCCGGTCCGCCGGCGGCTACGACCTCGTGATCCTCGACGGCCCGGCCATGCCGCTCTCGGCCGGCGCCCGCAAGCTGCTGGATGACGCTGATGCACTGGTGGCGGTGCTGCCGACCAGCCTCGACATCAACGACAGCCTCGAAGAAATCCTGAGCATGCTCGGCCGCGCCGAGCGCAAGCTCGTCGGCGTCGTGCTCGACGAGCTCACCCCCGCAAACCAAGCGCGCCAGCGAGGCAGACAATATGCTTGAGCGCCGCATCAATCTGGACGGCCGGGCTGCAACCGCAGACGTGCCGCGTCTCACCATCGGCGGCCTTCGCATGGCCGCGCTCGACCTGGAAGCGACCGCCGATTTCATGATCGAGGCCACCAATCCCGGCAATCGCATCGGCCGCCCGCTGCATCTGACCTCGGCCAATGGCGAGGTGCTGGCGCGCTGCTCGACCGAGCCGGAGACCGAACGCCTGTTCCGCGGCGCCGACATGATCAACGCCGACGGCCAGCCGCTGGTGGCGGCCTCGAAACTGCAATCCTGGTTTCCGCTGCCCGAGCGGGTCGCGACCACCGACCTGTTCCACGTCGTCGCACGCAAGGCCGAAGCGCTTGGCCGCACCTTCTACATGTTCGGCGCCAGCGAGGAAGAAAACGCCGCGGCGGTCAAGAACGTCCAGACGATGTACCCGAATCTCAAGATCGTCGGCTCCAGCCACGGCTATCTGCGCGGCGATGCCCTGCGCGCGAAGGTCGAGGAGATCAACGCGCTCGCGCCCGATTATCTCTGGGTCGCGCTCGGCGTGCCCAACGAGCAGGCATTCGTCGAGGAATACACGCCGCTTATGACCAATGTTGGCGTCATCAAGACGTCCGGCGGGTTGTTCAACTTTTTATCGGGCAGCCGGTCCCGCGCGCCGCTATGGATGCAGAAAATCGGCCTCGAATGGGCCTGGCGCA
>Ga0065165_1001683_pt1 | contig 22344 bp, 21 predicted proteins | sample AraplaMF_Cvi_mMF_FD_63813 | JGI IMG/M metagenome (GOLD analysis project Ga0065165, IMG submission 63813) | Arabidopsis root microbial communities from the University of North Carolina, USA - plate scrape MF_Cvi_mMF (version 2) (version 3) | ecosystem: Host-associated > Plants > Roots >... | reverse complement strand
CGCCGTCACCCGCTTCAAGAACGAAGGCGACGGCTACGCCAACCGCTGGGCCAGCGCCGTCCCGGCCGGCCTGACCACCGCCGACGACCGCGACATCACCGAGTTCACCGCAGGCATCCGCCACAGCTTCTGATTCGGCAGCTGAAAAGCAAAAGCCCGCTTGGCGACAAGCGGGCTTTTTTTCGTTGGCGAGCGTCCAGCGAAACAACCCCAACAGACGACGCGGAACCGGCTTTGCCGGGCCGCTGGCGGCGCCCCCTTGAGGGGGAGGCGCGTCAGCGCCTCGGGGGTGGGTCAGTTCTATCAGTTCTGAACAGGCTGCTGGTCTTCGACCGGCCAGTCGCGGATGTAGGCCTTCAGCATCCGGTTCTCGAAGTCCTGGCTGTCGACCACCGCCTTCGCGACGTCGTAGAACGAGATCACGCCCATCAGCGTGCGCTGCGTCATCACCGGCATGTAGCGGGCGTGGCGCTCGAGCATCATGCGGCGCACCTCGTCGATCTCGGTCTCGGGCGTGCAGGTCAGCGGGTGATCGTCCATCACGGTGCGCACGATGGTCGTGCCGACCGTGCCGCCGTTGCCGACGATGGCCAGGATGACCTCGCGGAAGGTCAGCATGCCGGCCAGGTCGCCGTGCTCCATCACCACCAGGGACCCGATGTCGCGCTCGGCCATGGTCCGCACGGCATGCGCCAGCGGCTGGTCCGGCGACACAGTGAACAGCGTGCCGCCCTTGACACGCAGGATGTCTGCGACTTTCATGGGGTCCTCCTTGGGGAATGTGTCGAGGCAATATAGCCCACAATGCCCCGCAACAACATCCCCGGCGACACCCATGAGGCGCCGCCCGGCCCCGAGGAGACTGCATGCCCGGCCCTTCCGACCCCGGCTTCGACACGCTCGCGCTGCATGCGGGCGCCGGCCCCGACCCCGCCACCGGTGCCCGCGCGGTGCCGATCCACCTGAGCACCAGCTTCGTCTTCGAGAGCAGCGACCATGCCGCGGCGCTGTTCAACATGGAGCGCTCCGGCCACGTCTACAGCCGCATCTCGAACCCGACCACCGCGGTGCTCGAGGAACGCGTCGCGGCGCTGGAAGGCGGCGCCGGCGCGATCGCGACCGCCAGCGGCCAGGCGGCGCTGCACCTGGCGATCTGCACGCTGGCCGGCGCGGGCTCGCACATCGTCGCGAGCAGCGCGCTGTACGGTGGCTCGCACAACCTGCTGCACTACACGCTGGCGCGCTTCGGCATCGAGACCACGTTCGTGCGCCCCGGCGACATCGACGGCTGGCGCGCCGCGATCCGCCCCGACACCCGGCTGCTGTTCGGCGAGACCGTCGGCAACCCCGGGCTGGACGTGCTCGACATTCCCACCGTCGGCGCGATCGCGCACGAGCACGGGCTGCCGCTGCTGGTCGACTCGACGCTGACTTCGCCGTGGCTGATCCGCCCGTTCGACCATGGCGCCGACCTCGTCTACCACTCGGCCACCAAGTTCCTCAGCGGCCACGGCACCGTGATCGGCGGCGTGCTGGTCGACAGCGGGCAGTTCGACTGGGAAGCCTCCGGCCGGTTTCCGGAGCTGACCCGCCCCTACGACGGCTTCCACGGGATGGTGTTCAGCGAGGAAAGCACCGTCGGCGCCTTCCTGCTGCGCGCCCGCCGCGAGGGGCTGCGCGACTTCGGCGCCTGCATGAGCCCGCACACCGCGTGGCTGATCCTGCAGGGCGTCGAGACCTTGTCGTTGCGGATGGAGCGGCACATCGCGAACGCCCGCAAGGTGGTGGCCTTCCTGGCCGCGCATCCAATGGTCGCGCGCGTCGGCCACCCCGACCTGCCGACCCACCCGGACCATGAACTCGCGCGGCGCCTGCTGCCGCGAGGCAGCAGCTCGGTGTTCAGCTTCGACCTGAAGGGCCAGCGCGCGCAGGGCCGTGCCTTCATCGAGGCGCTGAAGGTGTTCTCGCACCTGGCCAACGTCGGCGACTGCCGCTCGCTGGTGATCCACCCGGCGACCACCACGCACTTCCGGATGGACGATGCCGCGCTCGCGCAGGCCGGCATCACGCAGGGCACGATCCGGCTGTCGATCGGGCTGGAAGACGCCGACGACCTGATCGACGACCTGTCGCGCGCGCTGCGGGCCGCGCAGAAGGCAGGTTCGGCATGAAGTTCGACGTGCAGGGCCGCGCGGCCTTCGTCTACACCGGCGGCAAGCCGCTGGACACCACGCTGCCGGCGCTGGTGTTCGTGCACGGCGCGATGCACGACCACAGCGTGTGGGGGCTGCAGACGCGCTACCTGGCGCACCACCGCCGCGCGGTGCTGGCGCCCGACCTGCCGGGCCACGGCCGCAGCGATGGCCCGGCGCCGGCCAGCGTCGAGGCCTGCGCCGACTGGCTGCTCGCGGTGCTGGACGCGGCTGGCATCGAGCGCGCGGCGTTCATCGGCCACAGCATGGGCTCGCTGATTGCGCTCGAGGCCGCGGCCCGGCTCGGCGAGCGCGCGACCGGGCTGGTGCTGCTCGGCCCGGCCTACCCGATGAAGGTGTCCGACACGCTGCTGTCCACGTCGCAGGCCGAGCCGCTGAAGGCGATCGACATGGTCAACGCGTTCTCGCATGCCGGCCATGCCGCCAAGCCCTCAGCCCCGGCGCCGGGCTTCTCGCTGCATGGCATGAACCGGGCGTTGATGCGCCGGCTGCAGGCGTCGCACGCCGCCGCAGGGCACGGCAACCTGTTCCACCACGACTTCCAGGTGTGCAACCAGTACGCGGGGGGCCTCGAAGCGGCGGCGCGCGTGCGCTGCGCGAGCCTGATGATCGTCGGCGCGCACGACCAGATGACGCCGCCGAAGGCAAGCGCGGCGCTGGCACAGGCGCTGCATGCGAAGGTTCTGCAACTGTCTGCCGGGCATTCCCTGATGGGAGAGGTGCCCGACGGCGTGTTGAATGCCATCCAGACCTTCATTCCGGAGGAAGCCCCATGAACAGCAGTACCGTTCATCCCGATCCCGCGTCGGTCAGGTCGCTGAAAACCTTTGCAGCGTTCTACCCGTACTACCTCGGCGAGCATTCGAACCGCAGCTGCCGCCGCCTGCACTTCGTCGGCTCCACGCTGGCGCTCGCGTGCCTCGCGACCGGGTTGCTGCGCGGCCAGCCGCTGTACGTCGTGTATGCGCTGCTGTGCGGCTACGGCTTCGCGTGGGTCGGGCACTTCGTGTTCGAGAAGAACCGGCCGGCCTCGTTCAAGCGCCCGCTGTACAGCTTCATGGGCGACTGGGTCATGTACAAGGACATCTGGCTCGGCAAGATCCCCTTCTAGAGAAGTCGACACCAGGACTTCGCCGATGGACGCCAAAGACCTGCCGGTCCTCGAGCAGCTCGCACACATCGAGCGGCTGATCGATGCGATCGACCTGCCGATCGGCCGCTGGGACCTGGAACACCGGCTGGTGTTCTGCAACCAGCCCTACCTGAGCTGGGCGCAGCGCAGCCGCGAAGACCTGCTGGGCCGCACGCTGGCCGAGCTGTACGGCGACGAGGCCTGGGAGCGCGCGCGCGCGGCCTTCGCCGAGGCCGCGCAGGGGCGCACCGTCAACTACGAGCGGCGGCTGAAGCACGGCTGCCACAGCGGCCGCTGGGCACGCATCCAGGTGCTGCCGCACCTCGACCCGACCGGACGCGTCGACGGCATCTTCACGATCGCGATCGACATCCACCAGGACGTGCTGGAGCGCGAGGCGCTGGTCGCCGCGCGCCAGCGGCTGGACCGCTTCACCGAGAACATCCCGTTCCCGCTGACGTATGTCGACCGCGACTTCGTGCTGCGCTTCGTCAACAAGGCCTATGTGGAGGCGACCGGCCAGCAGCCGAAGCAGCTGCTCGGCCGGCCGATCGGCGACGTGCGCGGCTCCAAGCGCTGGGCCGAGCACCAGCCGTACTTCGCGAAGGCGCTGGCCGGGCACACGGTGCAGTACGCCCGCATGGTCGACCTGGCGACGCTCGGCCAGCGCTGGATGCGCACCAGCTACGTGCCCGATTTCGACGCCTGCGGCGAGGTGATCGGCGTCTACACCGTGACGGTCGACGTGCACGAGCTGACGATCACGCAGCAGCAGCTGAAACGCAGCGTCGAGCGCGACGCGCTGACCGACGTGCTGAGCCGGCGCACGATGATGGACCGCATCGAGGCGGCGCTGCTCGACGCGGCGCAGCTGCCGGTGGCGCTGTTCTTCGTCGACCTCGACGGCTTCAAGGCGGTCAACGACCGGCTCGGCCACCGCGTCGGCGACGAGCTGCTGGTGGCGGTGGCGCGCGCGCTGCAGATGTCGGTGCGCGCCGAGGATGCGGTGGGCCGCTTCGGTGGCGACGAATTCCTGGTGCTCGCGCCGGTGCGCGACACCGCCGGCGCGCATGCGCTCGCGCTGCACATGCTGGCGGCGGTGGCCGGCGTCGACCGGCACGGCATCAGTGCGAGCATCGGCTATGCGCTCGCGCCCGGCGATGCGCAGAACCCGCAACGGCTGCTGCAGCTGGCCGACGATGCGATGTACTGCGCGAAGCGCCGGGGCAAGAACTGCGTACGGCACGCGTCGCCGGATTGACGTCAGTCCGCCGCGATCACATCGTTCAGCATCATGTTGCCGAACTGCGCCCGGTGCCAGAACCCGCGCAGCGTCGGTGTCGGGTCGAGCAGCACCTGCGCGATCAGCGGCTGCGCCGACGTGGTCGCCGGGTCGCACAGCAGCACGTAGCGCGCGTTGCCGTCTTCATCGAGCCGGCCGACCCAGTCGATCGCGACCAGCGTGTCGAGCAGCGGCTCGATCTGCAGCGGGTCGGTGCGCAGCGTCTGCGACAGCTGCGCCGCGCTGATGCCGTGCGTGCTGAGCGCACGCGCCTGCGCCAGCTCGCGCAGCATGCCGACCGCCAGCTGGAACAGGTAGCCCGGCGTCGACGGCCGGCGGATCACGCGCATCTGCAGGCTCGGCGCATAGGCCGCGACCACCGCGCCCAGCAGCACGATCACCCAGCCGAGATAGATCCAGATCAGCAGGATCGGCACCGTCGCGAACGCGCCATACAGCGTGGTGTAGGTCGGCACCGAACTGAGGTACCAGGCCAGCCCCTTCTTCGCGACCTCGAAGCCGGCCGCGACGAACACCCCGCCGGCCGCCGCATGCCGCCAGCGCACCAGCGTGTTCGGCACGTAGTGGAACAGCCCGGCCATCGCCGCCGACAGCAACGCGAACTCGAGCACGTTCAGCAGGAAGCTGACGCCGCCCGGCATCACGCCGACCACCCCGCGCGACGCCGAGATCGCATACGACGTGAGCGACAGGCTGACGCCCAGCAGCAGCGGCCCGAGCGTGACGGCGGCCCAGTACACCAGCACGCGCTGCGCGATCGGCCGCGGCTTGGGCACGCGCCAGATCGCGTTCAGCGTGCGGTCGATCGTCAGCATCAGCGCGAGCGCGGTGAACACCAGCACCACCAGGCCGAACGTGCCGAGCCGGTTCGCCTTGCTCGCGAACTGCGTCAGCGCGCCCAGTACCGGCTTCGCGATCGCATCGGGCACCAGGCTCTGCAGGAAGTATTTCTGCAGCGCGTCCTGGAAGCTCGAGAACATCGGGAACGCGGTGAACACCGCCAGCATCACGGTGACCAGCGGCACCAGCGAGATCAGCGTCGTGAAGGTCAGGCTGCTGGCCGTCAGCCCCAGGCGGTCCTCGCGGAAGCGCTGGCGCAGCGTGATCAGCGTCTCGAGCCACGGCCAGGTCTGCAGTGTCTGCACCAGGCGCGACAACTGCTCCCGCCATGTCTGCTTCAAGGCATGGGCTTCGGCGGAGGTCGGAAGATTCATCGATGGCATCATAGCCAGCGATGACTGCGCCCCCTGCCCCTTCCGACACTTCTGCCGCCCCCGCCGCTGCGGCCGCCCTTCCCCCCGTCGTGCTGTGGACCCGAGCGCTCGCCGTCGGCAGCATCGCCGGCCTGATCGTGCTCGGCGTGGCCTGGGAGCTGTGGCTCGCGCCGCTGCGGCCGGGCGGCACCTGGCTCGCGCTGAAGGTGCTGCCGCTGGCCTTCGCGCTGGTCGGCCTGCTGCGCCACCGCCTGTACACCTACCGCTGGGTCAGCCTGCTGGTGTGGTTGTATTTCACCGAAGGCGTCGTGCGCGCCGGCAGCGACCGCGGCCTCGGCGCGAGCCTCGGGCTCGTCGAGGTGCTGCTGTGCGTGCTGCTGTTCGCCGCCTGCGGGCTGCAGGTGCGCTGGCGGCTCGGGCATGCGAGCCGCCCCGGGGAGGCCGCATGAAGCCGCTGCTGCTCGAATCGCTGCGCGCGATCGTCGGCCCGGCCAACGTGCTGACCGACGGCGACCTGGCCGGCTACGAACAGGACTGGCGCAAGCGCTACCGCGGCAAGGCGCTGGCCGTCGTGCGGCCGGGCTCGACCGACGAGGTCGCCCAGGTGGTGGCCGCGTGCGCGCGGCACGGCACCGCGATCGTGCCGCAGGGCGGCAACACCGGGCTGGTCGGTGGCGGCGTGCCGGACGACAGCGGCAGCCAGGTGCTGCTGACGCTGTCGCGCATGGACCGCGTGCGCAGCATCGACGCCGCCAACCTGACGATGACGGTCGAGGCCGGCTGCGTGCTGCAGTCGGTGCAGGAAGCGGCGGCGGCCGGTGGGCTGCTGTTCCCGCTGAGCCTCGCGGCCGAAGGCAGCTGCACGGTCGGCGGCAACCTCGCGACCAATGCCGGCGGCACGCAGGTGCTGCGCTACGGCAATGCGCGCGAGCTGTGCCTGGGGCTGGAAGTCGTCACCGCGCAGGGCGAGGTGTGGCACGGGCTGTCGGGCCTGCGCAAGGACAACACCGGCTACGACCTGCGCGACCTGTTCATCGGCAGCGAGGGCACGCTGGGCATCATCACCGCGGCCACGCTGAAGCTGTACCCGCAGCCCGCTGCCACGCTGACGGCGCTGGCCGCGCTGCCTTCGCTGCCGGCCGCCGTCGCACTGCTGCAGCTGGCGCAGGCGCGGCTCGGCGCGGGTCTGACCGGTTTCGAGGTGATGGGCGAGTTCGCGCTCGGCCTGGTGCGGCGGCACTACCCGCAGCTGCGCCAGCCGCTGCCGCCGTCGCCGTGGACGGTGCTGCTGGAGCAGTCCGACACCGAGAACGAAGCCCATGCGCGCACGCTGTTCGAAGGGCTGCTGGAAAGCGCGCTGGAGCAGGGCCTGATCACCGATGCCGCGGTGGCCGAGAGCATCGAGCAGTCGAACGCGCTGTGGCACTTGCGCGAATCGATTCCGCTGGCGCAGTCGGAGGAAGGGCTGAACATCAAGCACGACATCTCGCTGCCGGTGTCGCGCATCGTCGACTTCGTCGCCGCCACCGATGCGGCGCTGCGCGCGGCACTGCCGGGCGTGCGGCTGGTCAACTTCGGCCACTTGGGCGACGGCAACCTGCACTACAACGTGCAGGCGCCCGAGGGCGGCGATGCGAAGCAGTTCCTGCAGCGGCACGAGGCCGAGGTCAACACGATCGTCTACGACGCGGTCGGGGCGAGCGGTGGGTCGATCTCGGCCGAGCATGGGATCGGGGCCTTGAAGCGCGACGAGCTGGCGTTGCGCAAGTCGCCTGTCGCGTTGCAGCTGATGCGCAGCATCAAGCGGGCGCTGGATCCGGACGGCCTGATGAATCCCGGCAGGGTCGTGTAGGGTCGGCATACGCGGGGCTTGCGCGAAAGGCGTGTGCGGGGAGGCTGTAGCGCGCCGTCGGGGGCGGTCTTCGCCCCTCTCGGGGCGAAGACTTCCCTCCTGATTGGCGCGCCCCACACTCCCCGCCCGCGCCTTTGCTCGCGCAGAACCATGCAAGCTCTACTGGAGCCGACCCTTCGCGGCGGCAGGCAGCGGCAGCGGCATCACGTCGATGCCCTCATCGGCCAGCGCCTGCGCGTCTTCGCGGCTTGCGCGGCCCCGGATGGCGCGCTCCTCGGCTTCACCGTAGTGCATGCGGCGGGCCTCTTCGGCGAAGCGCTCGCCGACATCGTCGGTGTTCGCCATCACGTGCTGCACCGCCTTCAGCCACATCGCCTGCATCGTGATCGCCTCCGGCGTGGCCGGCAGCGCCGGCTCGGCCGGTGCGGGTGCCACGGCCTTCGGCTCGCGCGCGCCCGACACGTTCAGGCGCGGTGCACTCGGCAGCCGGGCGACGGTCTTGTCACCGCACAACGGGCATTCGACCAGCCCGCCATCGAACTGCGACTGGAAATCGGCCTCCGAGCCGAACCAGCCTTCGAAGCGGTGGTCTTGCGCGCAGCACAGGTTGAGCACTTTCATGCGTGCATTATCAGCAGACGCCAGCCATGCAGGGATCGTTTGCAAGATGTCCCGTCGGACAGCACGCCAATTCCGCAACGATCCAGCGGCTCCGATGGAACCGGCATTGCCGAGTCACCGGGGACGCCCCCTTGAGAAGGAGGCGCGCAGCGCCTCCGGGGGTGGCTCATCCTAGGTCGACAACGCCTTCAGGATCGCCTGCGAGCACAGCGCCATCAGGCCGCCCGGCAGGATGCCGAAGACCAGCACCGCCGCGCCGTTCAGCGACAGCACCAGGCGCACGTCGCTCGCGGCAACGATCGGCTGGGTGTCGACCGGGTCTTCGAAGTACATCACCTTCACCAGGCGCAGGTAGTAGAACGCGCCGACCAGCGACAGCAGCACCGCCAGCACCGCAACGACGATGTAGAACGTGACGTTGGTCGTGATCAGTGCCTGCAGCACCGCGAGCTTCGCGTAGAAACCCACCGTCGGCGGGATGCCCGCCAGCGAGAACATGAAGATCGCCATCACGCCGGCGTACCACGGGTTGCGCTTGGCCAGGCCCTTCAGGTCGTCGATGTTCTCCGACTCGAACCCCTGGCGCGACAGTAGCATCACGACGCCGAAGGTACCGAGCGTCGTGAAGACGTAGGTCACCATGTAGAACAGCGCCGAGCTGTAGCCGTTCGATGCCGACAGCGTGTTGCCGGTGATCACGGTGGTCGTGAAGCCGAGCAGCATGAAGCCCATCTGCGCGATCGTCGAGTACGCCAGCATGCGTTTCAGGTTGCTTTGCGCGATGGCGGCCAGGTTGCCGAGGAACATCGACGCGATCGCCAGCACCATCATCATCTGCTGCCAGTCGCCGGCCACGCCCGACAGGCCCTCGACCAGCAGCCGGAAGGTCATCGCGAAGGCCGCGAGCTTCGGCGCGCCGGCGATCAGCAGCGTGACCGCCGTCGGCGCGCCGTGGTAGACGTCGGGCAGCCACATGTGGAACGGCACCGCGCCGAGCTTGAACGCCAGGCCCGCGACGATGAACACCAGGCCCAGCGCCAGCACGGTCGGATTCAGCTGGCCGGTCGCGATCGCGTTGAACACCTTCGGGATGTCGAGCGAGCCGGTCGCGCCGTACATCATCGACAGGCCGTACAGCAGGAAGCCGCTGGCCAGCGCGCCGAGCACGAAGTACTTCATCGCGGCTTCGGTCGACTGCGCATGGTCGCGGCGCATCGCGGTCAGCGCATACAGCGACAGCGACATCAGCTCCAGGCCGAGGTAGATCACCAGGAAGTTGTTGGCCGCCAGCATCACCGAGATGCCGAGCAGCGAGAACAGCGACAGCGTGAACAACTCGCCCTTCAGCATCTCGCGGCTCTCGGCATACGGCCGCGCGTAGACCAGCGTGATCATCACCGCCAGCGCCGCGAAGAAGCCCAGCAGGTGGCCGAGCGGGTCGGTCACCATCATGCGCTGCATGCCGTAGACGGTGAAGCCGGCGTCGAAGTACAGCAGGTGCATGCCGCCGACGACGGCGAGCGTCGCCTGCGTCAGCCAGTAGGTGGGCGTGCGCTTCGGGTCGGTGACCCACAGGTCGACCATCGCGACCACGCAGGCCATCGCGAGCAGCACCAGTTCCGGGTAGACGGCCAGCCAGTTCATGTCTTTGATCATCATTGCCGCCGCTTCAATTCAGTTTCGAGACGGCCACGTGCTTCAGCAGTTCGGTCACGCTGACGTGCATGGTGTCGGTAAAGGGCTTCGGGTACACGCCCATCCACAGCACGGCCACGGCCAGCAGCGCGAGCATCAGGAATTCGCGGGCGTTGATGTCGTCGAGCGCGCGCACGTCTTCGTTGGCCACCGGGCCGAAGTACACCCGCTTGACCATCCACAGCGTGTAGGCAGCGCCGAACACCAGCGTGGTCGACGCCAGCGCGCCGAGCCAGAAGTTGGCCTTCACGGTGCCGAGGATCACCATCCATTCGCCGACGAAGCCGCCGGTGCCCGGCAGGCCGCAGTTGGCCATCGCGAACAGCACCGCGAACGCGGCGAACTTCGGCATCGTGTTGACGACACCGCCGTAGCTGGAAATCTCGCGCGAATGCACCCGGTCGTACAGCACGCCGATGCACAGGAACATCGCGCCGGACACGAAGCCGTGCGAGATCATCTGCACCAGCGCGCCCGAGACGCCGAGCTCGCTGAAGATGAAGAAGCCGAGCGTCGCGAAGCCCATGTGGGCGATCGACGAATAGGCCACCAGCTTCTTCATGTCCTGCTGCACCAGCGCGACCAGGCCGATGTAGACCACCGCGATCAGCGACAGCGCGATGATGAACCAGTCGTACGCATGGCTCGCGTCGGGCGCGATCGGCATCGAGAAGCGCAGGAAGCCGTAGGCGCCGAGCTTCAGCATGATGGCCGCCAGCACCACGGAGCCGCCGGTTGGCGCCTCGACGTGGGCGTCGGGCAGCCAGGTGTGCACCGGCCACATCGGCACCTTGACCGCGAACGCCGCGAAGAACGCGAAGAACAGCAGCGTCTGCGCGTTCATGTTCAGCGGCAGCTTGTGCCACGTGAGGATCTCGAAGCTGCCGCCCGACTTGAAGTACAGGAAGATCAGCGCGATCAGCATCAGCAGCGAGCCGGCGAGCGTGTACAGGAAGAACTTGAACGCCGCATAGACCCGGCGCGGGCCGCCCCAGACGCCGATGATGATGTACATCGGGATCAGCGTGGCTTCGAAGAACACGTAGAACAGCAGACCGTCGAGCGCGCTGAACACGCCGACCATGATCCCCGACAGGATCAGGAACGCGCCCATGTACTGGTTGACGCGCTCGGTGATGACCTGCCACGCGGCGATCACGACGATGATCGTGATGAAGGCCGTCAGCAGCACGAACCACACCGAGATGCCGTCGACCCCCAGGTGGTAATGCACGTTCAGGCGCTCGATCCAGGCGAGGTTCTCCTGGAACTGCATCGCGGCGGTGCCGGCATCGAAGCCGGTGATCAGCGGAATCGTGACCGCGAAGCTCGCGATCGCGGCGACCAGCGCGATCCAGCGCACCGCATTGGCGTGCTCGTCGCGGCCGACCAGCAGCAGGACGATGCCCGCGATGATCGGCAGCCAGATGGCAAGGCTCAACAAACCCATGTTCTTGTTCTCCGGTGCCGCTTTTATTTGCCGAACAGGCTGCTGGCGGCGCTCATCAGCGGCCCCCACAGCTGCCAGGTCATCAGGAGGATCACGCCGAGGATCATCACCAGCGCGTACCAGTAGAGGTAGCCGGTCTGCACGACGCGCACCACCGACGCGAACGCACCGACCGCGCGCGCCGAGCCGTCGATCAGCACGCCGTCGATGACGGCCTGGTCGCCGCCCTTCCACAGCCCGCGGCCCAGCAGGCGCGCGCCGGCCGACAACACGTTCTCGTTGAACCAGTCGAAGTAGTACTTGTTCTCGAGGATCGTGTAGACGAAGCCGAACTTCGACTTGAACCAGGCGGGAATCGCCGGCTTGACCATGTAGAACACGTAGGCGGTGACGACGCCGGCGAGCGCCAGCCAGAACGGCAGCGACGCGAGCCCGTGCAGCGCCATCGCGACGGCACCGTGGAACTCGTTCTTCATCTCTTCCATCGCCGGGTGCTTCTCCGGGTTGATGAAGATCGCGTCCTCGAAGAAGCCGCCGTACAGCATGCCCTGGATCGTCATGAAGCCGATCACGACCGACGGGATCGCCAGCAGCAGCAGCGGCGCGGTGACGACCCACGGCGATTCGTGCGGCACGTGGACGTGCGGCGCGTGTCCGTGAGCATCGTGGTCGTGCGCGTCATGCGCATCGTGCGCATGCTCGTCGTCGTGGTGGTCGTGCTCGCCGGGGAACGGCTTGTGGCGGAAGTTCTCCTTGCCGTGGAAGACGAGGAAATACATCCGGAACGAATAGAAGGCCGTCACGAACACGCCGACGATCACCGCGAAGTACGCGAAGCCGGAACCCGGCAGGTGGCTTGCATGCACCGCCTCGATGATGCTGTCCTTCGAGTAGAAGCCCGAGAACAGCGGCGTGCCGATCAGCGCCAGCGAACCCAGCAGCGACGTGATCCAGGTGATCGGCATGTACTTGCGCAGGCCGCCCATGTTGCGGATGTCCTGGTCGTGGTGCATGCCGATGATCACCGAGCCGGCCGCGAGGAACAGCAGCGCCTTGAAGAACGCGTGCGTCATCAGGTGGAACACCGCGACCGAGTAGGCCGACGCGCCGAGCGCCACCGTCATGTAGCCGAGCTGCGACAGCGTCGAGTACGCGACCACGCGCTTGATGTCGTTCTGGATGATGCCGAGGAAGCCCATGAACAGCGCAGTGATCGCGCCGATCACCAGCACGAAGCTCAGCGCGACGTCGGACAGCTCGAACAGCGGCGACATGCGCGCCACCATGAAGATGCCGGCGGTGACCATCGTCGCCGCGTGGATCAGCGCCGAGATCGGGGTCGGGCCTTCCATCGAGTCGGGCAGCCAGACGTGCAGCGGGAACTGCGCGCTCTTGCCCATTGCGCCGATGAACAGGCAGATGCAGGCCACCGTCAGCAGCATCCATTCGGTGCCGGGGAACACCGCCTTGGCCAGTTCGGGCGCCTTCGCGAAGATCTCGTTGTAGTTCAGCGTGCCGCCGAAGGCCAGCAGCAGGCCGATGCCGAGGATGAAGCCGAAGTCGCCGACCCGGTTCACCAGGAAGGCCTTCATGTTCGCGAACACCGCGGTCGGCCGCGTGAACCAGAAGCCGATCAGCAGGTACGACACCAGGCCCACCGCCTCCCAGCCGAAGAACAGCTGCAGCATGTTGTTGCTCATCACGAGCATCAGCATCGAGAAGGTGAACAGCGAGATGTACGAGAAGAAGCGCTGGTAGCCCGGGTCTTCTTCCATGTAGCCGATGGTGTAGATGTGCACCATCAGCGACACGAAGGTCACGACGCACATCATCATCGCGGTCAGGCCGTCGACCAGGAAGCCGATCTCCATCTTCAGCGAGCCGAGCGTCATCCACTCGTAGACGGTGGCGTTGAAGCGTGCGCCGTCGACGGCCACCGCCTTCAGCGTCATCGCCGAGATGATGAAGGCGATCAGCACGCCGAGGATGGTCACGGTGTGCGCGCCGCGGCGGCCCACCTGCTTGCCGAAGAGCCCGGCGACGACGGCACCGACCAGCGGCGCCAGCGGCACCGCGAGCAGCATGTTCTGGGAGAGTGTTGCCGACATGTGCGATCAGCCCTTGAGAGAGTCGAGCTCGTCGACGTTGATCGTCGCGCGATTGCGGAACAGCACGACCAGGATCGCGAGGCCGATCGCCGATTCGGCGGCGGCGACGGTCAGGATGAAGAACACGAACACCTGGCCCGCCATGTCGCCCAGGAAGTGCGAGAACGCGACGAAGTTCAGGTTGACCGCCAGCAGCATCAGCTCGATGGCCATCAGCAGCACGATCAGGTTCTTGCGGTTCAGGAAGATGCCGATCACCGACAGCGCGAACAGGATCGCGCCCAGCGTCAGGTAGTGGCCCAGCGTGACCGGGCCGAGGGCGAAGGTGCTCATGACTTGGCTTCTTTCTTGGCTTCTCCGGCGACCAGCGGTGCGCTGTCCAGCGACGCGGGCGGTGCCGGCGGGGCCTCGACCTCGGCCTTCATCTTGACGATGCGCACGCGGTCGGCCTTCTTCGCGCGGATCTGCAGCGACGGATCCATCGCCTTCGAATCCTTGCGCTGGCGCAGCGTCAGCGCGATCGCCGCGACGATCGCCACCAGCAGCAGCACGGCCGCGATCTGCAGCGGGTACAGGTAGTGCGTGTAGATCTGGATGCCGAGCAGCTTGGTGTTGCCCATCTGCAGCGCGGCGGCATCCGGAACCGGCGCGCTGCGCACGTCGAAGCCGGGGATCAGCACCGCGGCCATCTCCAGCGCGATGATCACGCCGACCAGCGCCGCGACCGGGAAGTGGGTCCAGAAGCCCTGGCGCAGCGCGTCGACGTTGATGTCGAGCATCATCACGACGAACAGGAACAGCACCATCACGGCGCCGACGTAGACGAGCACCAGCGAGATCGCGAGGAACTCGGCATGCAGCAGCATCCACACGCAAGAGGCCGAGAAGAAGGCCAGCACCAGGAACAGCGCGGCATGCACCGGGCTGCGCGCGGTGATGACGCGGAACGAAGCTCCCAGCAGCACGACTGAGAAGATGTAAAAGAGCGCGGTCGGGATGTCCATATTCTTGTCGAGCACCGTGCCGACCGTCCGAAGACGGTCAGCGATAGCGGGCGTCTGCCTCCTTGTTGGCGGCAATCTCGGCCTCGTAGCGATCGCCGACGGCCAGCAGCATGTCCTTCGTGAAGTACAGGTCGCCGCGCTTTTCGCCGTGGTATTCGAAGATGTGCGTCTCGACGATCGAGTCGACCGGGCAGCTCTCTTCGCAGAAACCGCAGAAGATGCACTTGGTCAGGTCGATGTCGTAGCGCGTCGTGCGGCGCGAGCCGTCCTCGCGGATGTCGGACTCGATCGTGATCGCCATCGCCGGGCACACCGCCTCGCACAGCTTGCAGGCGATGCAGCGCTCTTCGCCGTTGTCGTAGCGGCGCAGCGCATGCAGGCCGCGAAAGCGCGGCGACGCCGGCGTCTTTTCTTCCGGGAACTGCACGGTGATGTGCGGCGACAGGAAATGCCGGCCGGTCAGGGCCAGGCCCTTGAACAGCTCGGTGAGCATGAAGCTCGAGAACAGGTCCTTGATGGAGGCCACTGCAGACATGGTCTTCTCTCCTTACTTCCAGAGGCTGAGCGGGGACTGCAGCCACAGCCCGACGACCACCAGCCACACGAGCGTGACCGGGATGAAGATCTTCCAGCCCAGCCGCATGATCTGGTCGTAGCGGTAGCGCGGGAAGGTGGCGCGCACCCACAGGAACATGGTCACGACGACGAAGGTCTTCAGGCCCAGCCAGATCCAGCCCGGGATCCAGGTGAACGGCGCGAAATCGAGCGGCGACAGCCAGCCGCCGAGGAACAGCGTGACGCACAGGATCGACACCAGGATCATGTTCGCGTATTCGGCCAGGAAGAACATCGCGAACGACATGCCCGAGTACTCGACCATGTGGCCGGCGACGATCTCCGATTCGCCTTCGACGACGTCGAACGGGTGGCGGTTGGTTTCCGCGAGGCCCGAGATGAAGTAGACGACGAAGATCGGCAGCAGCGGCAGCCAGTTCCACGAGAACAGCGTGAAGCCGTGGGTCGCGGCGAAGCCCTTGCCCTGCCCCATCACGATGTCGGTCATGTTGAGGCTGCCGCTGACCATCAGCACGACGACCAGCGCGAAGCCCATCGCGATCTCGTAGCTGACCATCTGCGCCGATGCGCGCAGCGCACCGAGGAAGGCGTACTTCGAGTTCGACGCCCAACCGGCGATGATCACGCCGTAGACCTCGAGCGAGGTGATCGCCATCAGGAACAGCAGGCCGGCGTTGATGTTGGCGAGCGCCACTTCGGGGCCGAACGGCACGACGGCCCAGGCGGCCAGCGCCGGCATGATCGTCATCACCGGGCCGATCAGGAACAGCGGCCGGTTCGCCGCGGTCGGCAGGATGATCTCCTTGAAGATCAGCTTGACCGCATCGGCGATCGGCGTCAGCAGGCCCCACGGGCCGACGCGGTTCGGGCCCGGGCGGATCTGCGTCCAGCCGATGGCCTTGCGCTCCCACAGCGTGAGGTAGGCGACGCAGCCCATCAGCGGCGCGACGACGACGATGATCTTGATCAGCGTCCAGACCACCGGCCAGGCCGCCCCCAGGTACTGGGTGCCGTAGAGGTTGAAGGTATCGATCATGGTGTGCTCAGGCCTTCTCGATCGACAGCGGGCCGAACATCGCGCCGAGCGCGGCGGTCAGCGCATGGCCGGCGGGAACGCGCACGGTGCCGGCCGCGAGGCTCGCGTCGAGGCGCGCCGGCAGCGTGATCGCGGTGCCGCCTTGCGAGACGCGCACGGCGTCGCCGTGCTGCAGGCCGAGCTGTGCCCACTGCGCGCTGCCGATCGACGCGACCGGCGGGCGGGCATCGGCGGTCAGCTGCAGCGACGTGGCGCGGCGCACCAGGCTGTCGGTCGCGTAGATCGGCACGTCGGCGATGCGCTCGGTGCCGGTGCTCGCCGCTGCGGTCGCCGATGCGGTCTGCGTCGTCGCATTGCTCAGGCGCGCGGCCACCGTGGCGACGTCGCCCAGCGCTTCGGCCCGCACCTCTTCGGAGGTCTCCTGGTCGAATCCCTTCAGGCCCAGCAGGTTGCCCAGCACGCGCAGCACCTTCCAGGCCGGGCGGGTGTCGCCCAGCGGTTTGACGACGCCGTGGAAGCTCTGCACGCGACCTTCGGCGTTGACGAAGGTGCCCGAGGTTTCGGTGAACGGCGCGATCGGCAGCAGCACGTCGGCGACGTCCAGCGCGGCGTCCTTGAACGAGGTCAGCGCGACGACCATGTCGGCCGATTGCAGCGCCGTCTTCGCGACCACCGGGTTGGCGGCATCGAATTCCGGCTCGACGTTCAGCAGCAGGCAGGCGCGCAGCGAACCGCTGAGCATCTGGCTGGCATTCAGGCCGCTGGCCCCCGGCAGCGCGTTGACGAGCTGCGCGCCGACGCTGTTGCCGGCTTCGGTCAGGTAGCCGACGCTGGCACCGGTCTGCGCGCCGATCCAGTTGGCCAGCGCCAGCAGTTCGATGGCCTGCGGATGCTGCGCGGCGGCGTTGCCGAGCAGCACGGCCTTGCGTTCGCCGCTCAGCAGCGAGGCGGCAACCGCGTTGGCGGCATCGGTCGCCACGAACGACGACGGTGCAGCGACGCCCTTCGCGGCCGCCACGGCCGCGGCGATCGCGCCCAGCGCGCCGACCCAGCCACTCGGCGCCACCGCCTGCTGGCTGGCCATCGGCATCAGCCAGTCATCGGCCAGCGCGTGCAGGCTGTGCACCTTGGCGCCCTTGCGGGCCGCTTGGCGGATGCGCTGCGCGAACAGCGGATGGTCCTTGCGCAGGAACGAGCCGACGACCAGCACGCGCTGCAGCGCCGACAGCGATGCGATGCTGGTGCCGAGCCAGCGCACGCCGGCTTCGCCCGCGCTGCGGAAATCGGCATGGCGCGTGCGGTGGTCGATGTTCTCGCTGCCCAGGCCGCGCACCAGCTTCGCGAGCAGGTGCAGCTCTTCGACGGTGGCGTGCGCCGAGCCGACGGCACCGATGCTCTTCGCGCCGTGGTCGGCCTTGATCTGCGACAGGCCCTTGGCGACGTACTCGAGCGCAGTGGTCCAGTCGACGGTCTTCCATTCGCCGCCCTGCTTGATCATCGGCGCGGTCAGGCGCTGCTCGCTGTTGACGGCTTCGTACGAGAAGCGGTCGCGGTCGGCCAGCCAGCATTCGTTGACGTCTTCGTTCTCCAGCGGAACGACGCGCAGCACCTTGTTGTTCTTGACCTGCACGATCAGGTTCGCGCCGGTGCCGTCGTGCGGGCTGACGCTCTTGCGGCGCGACAGCTCCCAGGTGCGGGCGCTGTAGCGGAACGGCTTGCTGGTGAGCGCGCCGACCGGGCAGATGTCGATCATGTTGCCCGACAGCTCGCTGTCGACGGTGTCGCCGGCGACGGTCGTGATCTCGGAGTGTTCGCCGCGGTGGATCATGCCGAGCTCCATCACGCCCGCCACTTCCTGGCCGAAGCGCACGCAGCGCGTGCAGTGGATGCAGCGGCTCATCTCTTCCATCGAGATCAGCGGGCCGACGTCCTTGTGGAAGACGACGCGCTTTTCTTCGGTGTAGCGCGACGACGACCCGCCGTAGCCGACCGCCAGGTCCTGCAGCTGGCATTCGCCGCCCTGGTCGCAGATCGGGCAGTCGAGCGGGTGGTTGATCAGCAGGAACTCCATCACGCCCTGCTGGGCCTTCAGCGCCTTGTCGCTCTTGGTGCGAACGACCATGCCCTGCGTCACCGGCGTCGCGCACGCGGGCATCGGCTTCGGCGCCTTCTCGACGTCGACCAGGCACATGCGGCAGTTGGCCGCGATGGACAGCTTCTTGTGATAGCAGAAGTGCGGGATGTAGGTGCCGGCCTTGTCCGCGGCATGCATCACCATGCTGCCTTCGGTGACCTGGACCTTCTGGCCGTCGAGTTCGATTTCAATCATGTGAGGAAGCCCAGCAGGTCAGGCGTGCACCTTGACCGCGCAGGTCTTGTGCTCGATGTGATGGATGAACTCATCACGGAAGTGTTTGATCATCGCGCGCACCGGCATCGCCGCCGCATCGCCGAGCGCGCAGATGGTGCGGCCCTGGATGTTGTCGGCCACCGAGTTCAGCAGCTCGATGTCTTCCATGCGGCCCTGGCCGTGCTCGATGCGGTCGACCATGCGGAACAGCCAGCCGGTGCCTTCGCGGCACGGCGTGCACTGGCCGCAGCTCTCGTGCATGTAGAAGTACGACAGGCGCAGCAGGCTCTTGACCATGCAGCGGGAGTCGTCCATCACGATGACGGCGCCGGAGCCGAGCATCGAGCCGGCCTTCGCGATGGCGTCGTAGTCCATCGTCGTGTCCATCATGATGGCCGCCGGCAGCACCGGGGCCGACGAGCCGCCGGGGATCACCGCCTTCAGCGTGCGGCCCTGGCGCACGCCGCCGGCGAGTTCGAGCAGCTTCGAGAACGGCGTGCCCAGCGGCACCTCGAAGTTGCCGGGACGTTCGACATCGCCGACCACCGAGAAGATCTTGGTGCCGCCGTTGTTCGGCTTGCCGATCTCCAGATACGGCTGGCCGCCGTTGCGGATGATCCACGGCACCGCGGCGAAGGTCTCGGTGTTGTTGATCGTGGTCGGCTTGCCGTACAGGCCGTAGCTGGCCGGGAACGGCGGCTTGAAGCGCGGCTGGCCCTTCTTGCCTTCGAGCGATTCGAGCAGCGCGGTTTCTTCGCCGCAGATGTAGGCGCCGAAGCCGTGCGCGCCGTGCAGCTGGAAGCTGAAGTTCGAGCCGAGGATCTTGTCGCCGAGGAAACCGGCCGCACGTGCTTCTTCCAGGGCGGCTTCGAAGCGCTCGTACACCTCGAAGATCTCGCCGTGGATGTAGTTGTAGCCGACCGAGATGCCCATCGCGAACGCGGCGATCGCCATGCCTTCGATGACGATGTGCGGGTTGAACATCAGGATGTCGCGGTCCTTGCAGGTGCCCGGCTCGCCTTCGTCCGAGTTGCAGACCAGGTACTTCTGCCCCGGGAACTGGCGCGGCATGAAGCTCCACTTCAGGCCGGTCGGGAACCCCGCGCCGCCACGGCCGCGCAGGCCGGAGGTCTTCACTTCGGCGATGACCTGCTCGGGGGTCATCGGCTCGCCGGTGGCACCCTGGAATTCGCCAGTCAGGATCTTGCGCAGCGCCTGGTACCCGCCGCGTGCGACGTAGTCCTTCAGCGACCAGTTGCGGCCGTTCAGGTCGGCATAGATCTGCGCGCCGATGTGGCGGCCGTGGAAGCAGGTCTCGGCACCGGTGGCCTGGAACTTCGAGAGGTCCAACAGGGGTTGCGACATGGTGGGTTCCGTTTACTTCGCCGCGCGCAGCGTGTCGACGAGTTCGTCGAGGCGCTGCTCGTCCATGAAGCTGCACATCTGGCGGTCGTTGACGAGCATCACCGGCGCATCGGCGCAGGCGCCCAGGCATTCGCTCTTCTGCACGGTGAACAGGCCGTCGGCGGTGGTGCCGCCTTCGTCGACGCCGAGCCGGCTGCACAGGTGCTCGAGCGCGGTCTGGCCGCTGCGCAGCTGGCACGGCAGGTTGGTGCAGACGTTGAGCTTGAACCTGCCCCGCGGCTGCTGGTTGTACATGTTGTAGAAGGTCGTCACCTCGTGCACCGCGATCGGCGGCATGCCGAGGTACTCGGCGACCAGCTTCTCGCTGTCGGCCGAGACGAAGCCCTGCTCCTGCTGCACGATGGCCAGGCAGGCCATCACGGCGGACTGCTTCTGGTCGGCGGGGTACTTGGCCACTTCGCGGTCGAAGCGGACGCGGGTGCTGTCCGAAATCATCGGTCGATCTCTCCGAACACGATGTCCATCGTGCCGATGACCGCGACGGCGTCGGCGATCATGTGGCCGCGGGCCATCTCGTCAAGGGCTGCCAGGTGGGCGAAGCCGGGGGCGCGGATCTTCAGGCGGTACGGCTTGTTCGCACCGTCGCTGACGATGTAGATGCCGAACTCGCCCTTCGGGTGTTCCACCGCCGCGTAGGCTTCGCCTTCGGGCACGTGGAAGCCTTCGGTGAAGAGCTTGAAGTGGTGGATCAGTTCTTCCATGCTGGACTTCATCTCGACGCGTCCGGGCGGCGCCACCTTGTGGTTCGCGGTGATGACCGGGCCCACCGGGTTGGCACGCAGCCAGTCGACGCACTGCTGCACGATGCGGTTGGCCTGGCGCATCTCTTCGACGCGCACCAGGTAGCGGTCGTAGGTGTCGCCGTTGACGCCGACCGGCACGTCGAAGTCCATCCGGTCGTAGACGTCGTACGGCTGCTTCTTGCGCAGGTCCCAGGCGATGCCCGAGCCGCGCAGCATCGCGCCGCTGAAGCCGAGGTTCAGCGCCCGCTCGGGCGACACCACGCCGATGCCGACGGTGCGCTGCTTCCAGATGCGGTTGTCGGTCAGCAGCGTCTCGTAGTCGTCGACGTTCTTCGGGAAGCGCTTGCTGAAGTCTTCGATGAAGTCGAGCAGCGAGCCCTGGCGGTTCTCGTTCAGGCGACCGATGGTCTTCGCGTTGCGGACCTTCGAGGCCTTGTACTGCGGCATCGCGTCGGGCAGGTCGCGGTAGACGCCGCCCGGGCGGAAGTAGGCCGCATGCATGCGCGCGCCCGACACCGCCTCGTACATGTCGAAGATGTCCTCGCGCTCGCGGAAGCAGTAGATGAGGATGTTCATCGCGCCGCAGTCGAGCCCGTGCGCACCGAGCCACAGCAGGTGGTTCAGGATGCGGGTCAGCTCGGCGAACATCACGCGGATGTACTGCGCGCGCAGCGGCACGTCGACGCCCAGCAGGCGTTCGATGGCCAGGCAGTACGCATGCTCGTTGGCCATCATCGACACGTAGTCGAGGCGGTCCATGTAGGGCAGCGACTGGATGTACGTCTTGCTTTCGGCCAGCTTCTCGGTCGCGCGGTGCAGCAGGCCGATGTGCGGATCGGCGCGCTGGATCACTTCGCCGTCGAGTTCCAGCACGAGCCGCAGCACGCCGTGGGCTGCCGGGTGCTGGGGTCCGAAGTTCAGCGTGTAGTTCTTGATTTCAGCCATTTATTGGGCCCCCCAGTCGCTTCGCTCCTGCCCCCAAGGGGCGCCACCCAGCGGCCCGGCAAAGCCGGTTCCGCGGGCGTTGCTTGAGGAGACCGCGCTACGCACGCCACGGACGGAAGCCAACATCAGTGCAGGCCTCCATAGTTGTCTTCGCGAATGATGCGCGGCGTGATCTCGCGCGGCTCGATCGTCACCGGCTGGTAGATCACCCGCTTCTGCTCGGGGTCGTAGCGCATCTCGACATGGCCGGAGGTCGGGAAATCCTTGCGGAACGGGTGGCCGATGAAGCCGTAGTCGGTCAGGATGCGGCGCAGGTCGACGTGGCCGTCGAACAGGATGCCGTAGAGGTCGAAGGCCTCGCGCTCGAACCAGTTGGCGGAGTTCCAGACCTCGTTGACCGATGCCACCATCGGCAGGTCGTCATCGGGTGCGAACACCTTCAGGCGCAGCCGCCAGTTGTGCGTGATCGACAGCAGGTGCGACGCGACGCAGTAGCGCAGGCCTTCGTTCGGCTGGTCCTTGTACGACGAGTAGTCGAGGCCGCACAGGTCGACCAGCTGCTCGAAGCGCAGCGTCGGGTCGTCGCGCAGCGCGAGCGCCACCGCGGCGTAGTGCTCGGCGGCGACGGTCAGCGTGAGTTCGCCGCGGTCGCGCACCAGGCGCTTGATCTTGCCGGC
>Ga0065165_1001682_pt1 | contig 22357 bp, 18 predicted proteins | sample AraplaMF_Cvi_mMF_FD_63813 | JGI IMG/M metagenome (GOLD analysis project Ga0065165, IMG submission 63813) | Arabidopsis root microbial communities from the University of North Carolina, USA - plate scrape MF_Cvi_mMF (version 2) (version 3) | ecosystem: Host-associated > Plants > Roots >... | reverse complement strand
GTCAACGACGGCAACCAGCTGGGCCGCTCGGCGCCGATCTTCACCGAGCCCTATTCGCAGGTGGACGTGAGCCTGGGCTACAACTTCACCGAGCGACTGAGCATGCAGGCGGAGGTCATCAACCTGGGCGACTCCATCCTGCGCCAGCATGGACGCACGGAGCAGGAAGTCTTCTCGGTCACGCAGACCGGCCGGCGTTATATGCTGGGGCTCCGCTACAAGTTCTGACCCTCGCGGGTGAATGCCCCATGCAGCCGATCCGAGAACTCAGTGAGCTGACACCGGGTCGGCTGCCGGCCGGCTTGACCGAGGCCGCGCAGCCCGTCGTGCTGCGCGGCCTCGTGTCCGCATGGCCGGTGGTCAGGCAGGCCCAGCGCTCGGACGCCGCGGCAGCGGACTTCCTCCAAGGCTGCTGGCGCGGCGCACCGGTGGCCATCATGACCGGCCCGCCTGAGATCAACGGTCGCATCTTCTACAACGAAGACATGACCGGCATGAATTTCGGCCGCGCCGATGCCCCGCTGCCGGCCTTGCTGAGCGAACTGCTCAAGCTCAAGGATGTGCAGCAGCCGCCCTGCTACTACGTCGGCTCCACGACGCTGGACGAGTGCCTGCCTGGCTTCAAGGCCCAGCATGAGCTGGACCTGTCGGCACTGAGCTGCGCTGGCCAATCCGCGCCCGACGTGCTGGCGAGCCTGTGGCTGGGCAACCGCAGCCGGATCGCGCCGCACTATGACCTGCCGGACAACCTGGCCTGCGTGGCCGCCGGGCGCCGACGCTTCACGCTGTTTCCGCCAGAACAGTTGCCTAACCTGTACGTCGGCCCGATCGACTTCACGCCCGCCGGCCAGCCGGTGAGCCTGGTGGATCTGCACCGACCTGATTTCGACCGGTTCCCCCGCTTTGCCGAAGCATTGGCTCATGCGCAGGTGGCCGAGCTGGGGCCGGGCGATGCGCTCTATATCCCCAGCATGTGGTGGCACCAGGTGGAGGCGCTGGAAGCGTTCAACCTGTTGATCAACTACTGGTGGCGCCAGTCACCCGCGCACATGGACCCGCCAGTGCTGACGCTGATGATGGCCCTGCTGTCCTTGCGCGAGTTGCCGGACCCCCAGCGCAAGGCCTGGCAAGGGCTGTTCGACCACTACGTGTTCAAGGCCGGCCCGGAGACAGCCGCCCATATCCCCGAACACGCCCGGCATGCGCTCGCGCCCTTGACCGAGCAAGGCGCCGCCAACCTGCGCAGCCATCTGATCCATCGGCTGCAGCAGCGATAGATAGTCGGACGGGGCGCTGACCAGGGCCGGCGCATTCAGTGCAGACGCTCCCTGGCCCCCACAGGAGCCACCTACGAGGAACGCCCGGCTTCGGCATCAACGCCTTGCCTGATACACCCGCACATAGTCAATGTCATACCGGGCGGGAAAGATCGCGTCATCCACCTCGCCGCCCAGGTCGCCGCCAATGGCCAGGTTCAGGATGAGGAACTGCGGGCGGTCAAACGGCCACTGCGCAGCGCCCTGCCCCAGGTTCGGATAAGCCGCATGCACGCGGCCGTCGATGCCAAAGCGCACCGAATCCGGCGTCCAGAGCATCTGGTAGGTGTGAAAGTCGCTGCAGGCCGTGGGCACACGCGTGTCATGGCCCACGCCATGGGCGCCATGGCCGGTCGTGGTGTGCACGGTGCTGAAAACGCGGTCCGGCGTATGGCCGATGTGTTCGAGGATGTCCAGTTCGCCGCCCGCGGGCCAGTCGCCCTGGCTTCCCAGCGTCCAGATGGCCGGCCAGGTGCCTCTGCCGCAAGGCAGGCGGGCGCGGATCTCGAAGTAGCCGTAGGTCCACTCGGCCTTGCCCTTAGTGATCAGCCGCGCCGAGGTGTAGGGCTGCCCGCCCCAGTCCGGTTCCCCGGAGAGGGACTCCCTGCGGGCGGTAATGGAGAGCCGGCCGTGTGCGACCGCCGCGTTCTCCAGCGGGGGGCCGGCATAGTACTGTTTCTCCCGGTTGTGCCAGCCCTGGCGGTTCATGCCAGTGTCATGCGCCCATTTGGCGGGATCGGGGTGGCCATCGACGTCGAATTCGTCCGACCAGACGAGCGAATAGCCCGGCGGCATGCCGATGCTGCCCGAAGCCGCGCCACCGGTGCCGGTGGCCGTCGCTGGGGCGTGGGCTGGGGCGTTGGCTGGGGCGGTCGCGGTGGCGGTCTGGGCCATCGCCGCTGTGGCCTGCAGCAACAGGGTGGCCAGTAGCAGGCGCGCAGACGAGGCCCGAAGAAGGCGAGTCGACATCGGACGCGCTGATGCGCGCAAGGAAAGCAAGGTAGGCATCAAAGCTCGTTTTTCTCTTCTCATCACCGGTTGAAGAAGACCAGGCGTCCGGACGTCACGCCGCACCCGTTCAACGCCGCGCGCGGCGCTGCAGCAGGCGCTCGGCGTCGGCCAGCGCGGCCTTGATGGTCTTGTCGCCGCGCAGCACCTTGTCCAGTTCCGTCTGCACCACTTCCTCGGCAAACTTGTTCTGGCGATGCACCGGCAGCGCCGTGATCTTGAGGGCATCGTCCCGCCAGAGCAGCCGCGCCCGCTGGCCGCCCAGGAAGTCCACCGGCTCACTGAAGAACGGATCGTCGTGTACATCCCGCAGCGCCGGAAAGGCGTCGTACTGCTTGAAGGCTTGCAACTGGCGCTGCCGGTCCAGCGTCATCAACTGCATGAAGCGCCAGGCCAGCAGCTTGCGAGAGGGGTGGGACTTGCGGGGAATGGCGTAGAACGTGCCGCCGTAGGTGGTGTGCGCCCCACCAGGCAGGGAAGCGGCGCGCCAGAGCCCACGGGTTTGCGGCGCCACATAGGCATTGAGCTGCCCCACCAGCCATGCGCCGGACAGCTCGGTCGTCAGGCGCCCCTGCTTGAAGCCGGCAGCCCAGTCGTTCGACCAGGCCGAGACCCGGGCATCCAGCCCCGCCTGCCGCGCACGCAGGGCGGTCTCGAAGGCATGCTCGAAGCGTGGGGAGTTCACCAGCACCTCGGCGTCGTTCCCGAAGTACACGCCCTCACCCGGCTTGAGTCCGTCGGCGATCAGCACGTCCTTGATCTGCTGCACATGGGCAATCAGGTAGGCGCCCGTGCGGGCCTTGATCTGCTGACCCGCGCCCACATAGCGGTCCCAGCTGCCGGTCAAGGCGTCCACGTCGAGGCCTGCCCGGGCGAGGATGTCGTGGCGGTAGAGCATGGTGCCGGGTCCGATGTCCGCCGGCATGGCCACCACGGCGCCTTGGCGCGGACCCTGGCGCGTGATGGCCTGGTCGTACGCATAAGGCACCAGCCGCGCGCGGAACGCTTCGATGCCGAACGGATCCGGGCGCAGGTCTTCCAGTCCGCCTCCTTGTGCGAACCGGCCGACAAAGCTGGCTTCCATGGCCATCACATCCGGCAGTCCGACATCCGTGGACAGGGCCGTCATCATGGCCGTGTGGTGGTCCGCATACTGGCGCATCAGGATGCGCAGGCTCACGTCGGGATGCAGCGCCTGCCAGGCCGGAATCGCGGCCTTAGCAATCTCATCCATCAACGGGAAGGCCGCAATGGTCAGCACCTCCCGCTCCTGGGCGCGGGCCGGCACCGTCAGCAGCCCGCCGCAAGCCGGCAAGGCCAGCGCCGCCATCGCGCGGCGTCGGGACAGACTCGGGCCGCGCATCAGGCGCGCGCCACGTCAGAAGGCATCCACATGGCGTGTCCCTCAGCGCGGCAGCTCGAAGGTGGCGATGCACCGGGCGGGCAAGGCCACCACGGCGGCCTGTCCGTCGATCCGAAGCAGGAATCGATGCGCCCGTTCGCTGCTGTTGAGCACCACCACGGCGACTGTGCCGTCCTCGTTGACCGCCGCCGTGCAGGCCAGGTCCTGGCTGCTGGCCGAGCACAGCACACGCTGGGCACCCGGGCGGATGTAGCGGCTGAAATGGCCCAGGTAATCAAAAGAGGCTTGCGGCATCAGCCGCTGCTGCTCCCGGTCCGCCATCATGGGCGCGCTGCAGAGATTGCCCACATGGTTGGGGCCGCCGGTCTCGTCCAGCAGGAGGTTCCAGTCGATCCAGCCCACGGTCCAGTGGTTGAGGTCGCTGATGATGCTGCGCGCATAGCGCTCCGCTGGCGCCCACTCGCCCAGGTGGGGCCCGCCTTCCTGGCAGCCCTCGGTGAAAAGCAGCTGCTTGTCCGGATAGGCGTCGTGCAACAGCCCCACGTGGTCGAAATGGTCCTCGACATACCAGTGAAAGCCGCAGCCCCACACGTAGCGCGCAGCCTCTGGATCGCTGTAGACCACATCGGCCCGCTGCACCATCTGGTCGCGGTTGTGATCCCAGATGACGATGCGCACATGGGCCAGCCCTGCGGCATGCAAGGCTGGCCCCAGATGGTCCCTGACGAAATCCCGCTCTTGCTCTGCGGAGTACACGCAGGAATCCCATCGCTGCACCGCATCCGGTTCGTTCTGAACCGAGACGCCCCAGATGGGAACTCCTTCGGCTTCATAGGCCTGGATGAAGCGCACAAAGCACTGCGCCCAGGTGGCGGCATGTGCCGGCAGCAGATGACCACCGTTGTTCATCTCGCCATTGCTCTTCATCCAGGCGGGCGCGCTCCATGGCGACACCAGCAGCTTCACCGGCCCCTTGGCCACCGCCATCGCGGCCTTGATCATCGGCAGCAGCGCTTGACGGTCTCGGTCGATATTGAAATGCGCCAGGGCCGTATCACCGGCTACGTCCGCATGGGCGTAGTTGCCCAGCGAGAAGTCGCAGCTGTTCATGTGCACCCGGTTGAAGGTGTAGCCGTGTCCGGTGTCCTTGTCGAAATACGCGCGCAGCAAGGCCTGCTGCTCGTCCTCGGGCAATCCCAGCCAGGTGTGGGCTGCCGCTTCGGTGAAGGCCCCACCGAAACCTTCGATGCGCTGGAAGCGCCGGGCCGTATTCACCACCAGTTTGGGCATGCGGGCGATGTCCCCGTCCGCCAGCATGGCCTGGACAGGCTGCAGTCCGAGCGCCGGCTGCGGCACAAGGCGGGTGGCGCGGTCGAGGCGATCGGCCTTGGCGGACAAGGTCCAGCGAAGCAGCGCGTGTGCGCCGGCGGTTGTCTCCGTCATGAATACCCTTTTGTGTTTATGAGGCTTGGGGGGCGCCTGAAGTGCAAGGTCAAAGCGCCAAGCCAGGACGGCGGGCGTGCAAGGCCCGAACCATCTCGTGAAAGCGCTTTCACGAATGCCAGCATACGGGCGCTGGCGGATGATGGTCAACCTGGGGAAAGGCCCAGCGCGTCATTTTCGGGGCGCGCAGTCGTCAGGCCGCTCGGGCTCTCAGCGTGGGGAAACGTACGGAAGATGCGCACTGTCCGCCACAGTCGCACGCGGCCGCGCCGCTCAACCGTGCGACCACCGCGCGTGCCGCGCGAGGCAATTCTTGTACCCGCGTGCAGGCGTGCACAGGGTACGCCGCTTGCTCTACTGCTTGTCACCCGGGGGGCGTGTGCCAGCGCACCGGAGCCCCGCCCACAAAGGGGTTTGGGAGGTGTTCCCGGAGCCGGTTTTCTCTCCATAATGCGCCGCTTGGCTTTTCGCTCCGTCGGTGGCCGATCAACTTCTTCGGTCCGCTGGTGCAACGACGTGCCAGGCGCCTTCTGCCCACACTGCTTCAATGACTTCGACTGACGTAGACCTGCTGCCCCGCCTGCGCCACTGCACCGGGCCACTGCATGACCGCATCGAAGCGCTGCTCCAGCTGGAGGCGCCGATGCCGCTCGGCCGCTATGGCCGCATCATTCGCGGCTTCCACGAGTTCCTGCAACTGTGGGAGCAGCGTGTGCGCTTTGCGCTGCCCGAGCATTTGCATGCATGGTTCGACGAGCGGCGCCGTTCGCCTTTTGCGGCGCACGACATTGCCGCGCTCAACATCCCAGACGACCCCGCCCTGCGGCAGGCCGCTCGCGCCGCCCAGGCGGCGATCCGCATGGACGGCCCGGCCGTGGCGCTCGGTGCGCTCTACGTCATCGAGGGCAGCGCACTCGGCGGACAGGTATTGACGCCTCGGCTTGCCGCCAACCTTGGCCTGACGCCAGAACGGGGCGCCCGGTATTTCCACGGCTTCGGCAACCGCACCGGCGCCATGTGGCGCGAGTTCCGCGAGCTGGCCCAGCGCGAAGTCGGCACCCAGGCGCACGACCAGTCGGACGCCTGCCGCGGCGCCGTACAAACCTTCAAGGCACTGATCGATACCTTTGCCGTTCTTGACGATGGCGACGGCTCCGCCCCTCACGCCAGGGCCGTGGCGCTCGCCTGATCCGCGATGCCTGCAACGCAACTGACCGACGCCCAACTGGCCCAATGCGCCAGCGAGCCGATCCGTGTGCCCGGCGCCATCCAGCCGCACGGCTGGATCGCCGTCGTCCGGATACGCACGGGCGAACTGCAGGCCTACAGCGAGAACTGGCTGTCGCTGCTCGGGCGCGCGCCGGACGATCTCCCCGCCATGGTGGAAGACACGCTGCGGGCAGCGATTGACGCGCGCCACACCCTGGTCGATGCGGAAGGTCCGATCTCCTGCGGGACGGTCCAGGTCGGCGAGCGGCGCCTGCATGTCTCGGGCCACCGCCTGGGCGAGCTGGCCTACTTCGAACTGGAGACGGATTCCATTGACGCGGGCACCCGCGCTCCAATCTACAGCCTGGCCCGGCACCTGGTGCCGAAGATGCAGCTGACCGATTCGGTGGACCAGATCTGCCGCATCGTGGTGCAGGAGATGAAGCGCCTGACGGGCTTCGGCCGCTGCCTGGCCTATCGCTTCAACGATGAAGGTCACGGCGAGGTGCTGGCGGAGGCCCTGGACCGCGGCTATGACAGCTATGCCGGCCACCGCTTCCCGGCCGCCGACATTCCCACGCAGGCGCGCGAGCTCTACCGCATCAACCACATCCGGCTGATCGCGGACGCCCACTACCAGCCCGTGCCGATCCGTTTCGTTGACGGCCAGCCGCCGACCGCCCTGGACCTCTCCCAGGCCGCCTTGCGCAGCGTCTCGCCGGTGCACCTGGAATACATGCGCAACATGGGCACGCTCGCGTCCATGTCGGTGTCCATCGTGGTGCGCGGCGAACTGTGGGGCCTGGTGTCCTGCCACGACCATCAGCCGCAGCACCTGTCCTGGCAGACCCGCATGGCGTGCGAACACCTGGGCCAGTTGCTGTCCCTGCAGATCGAGGCCAAGGAAGAGAACGAACGCGTCACCGAGCAGTTGCGCCTGCGCCAGCTGACGCTGGCCATCGTTGCCCATCTGGCCGACGCCGACGCCACCTTGCAGCGGATGATGCATGAGCCCGGCCCACTGCTGCGCCTGGGCCGCGCGACGGGCGCCGCGGTGATCCTCAATGACAGCGCCTGGTCGGTGGGCGAAACGCCGCCTCCGTCCACCCTGGTGGAGCTGGGCCAATGGCTCTCCAGCCGCATCGACGAAGTGGTCCATACCGACCGCCTGGCGATCGAAGCACCGCATCTGGCCTCCTCGATGGGCACCATCGCCGGCATGCTAGCCATCTCCATCTCCAAGCTGCACCGCCACTACATCGTCTGGTTCCGTCCCGAGATCGTGCAGACCATCGTGTGGGCGGGCGACCCGCGCAAGGAGATGCAGGTCGGCAGCGACCATCGCCTGCATCCGCGCCGCAGTTTCGACAGCTGGCGTGAACAGCTGCGCGGCCGAGCGTTGGCCTGGACGCAGGGTGAGGTGCATGCAGTCCAGGAGCTGCGCCAGGCGCTGATCGGCATCGTGCTGCGCCGCGCCGAGGAACTGGCCGAAGTGGCCATGGAACTGGGCCGGGTCAACAAGGAACTGGAGGCGTTCTCCTACACCGTGTCTCACGACCTGCGTGCGCCGATGCGCCACATCGCGGGGTTCGTGGACCTGGTGCTAGAGACGGATGGCGGCGGGCTGACCAGCCGGTCGCGCCGCTATCTGGAGCATGTGAAGGAAGCCTCCGCCCATGCCGGCCAGCTCGTCGACGCCCTGCTGGACTTCTCGCGCATGGGCCGTGCCGCCCTCAAGCCCGTGTCGGTGCACACCGAGCACCTGGTGGACGACCTCATCGGCGAACAGGTCTCGCAGCTGAAGGACCGCAGCATCGAGTGGGACGTGCGCCGCCCCCTGCCCCGCCTGTGGGCCGACCCCGTGCTGCTGCAGGTGGCGCTGCGCAATCTGATCGGCAACGCCGTCAAGTACACCCGCCCGCGCCAGCCGGCCCGCATCACCATCACCCCCCTGCAGACGCCGGACGGCCTGGGCTTGTCCATCCAGGACAACGGCGTCGGCTTCCAGATGAAGTACGTGGGCAAGCTCTTTGGCGTGTTCCAGCGCCTGCACCAGGCGGAGAGCTTCGAAGGCACCGGCATCGGCCTGGCCAGCGTGCGACGCATCGTGGAGCGTCATGGCGGTCAGGTGGAAGCCTGGGGACAGCCTGACCAGGGCGCCCGTTTCAGTTTCATCCTGCCCAACCGCGAACAAGCCGCGGTCATGGCCTCCGCGCCGGCGGGCACCACGGTGCCGCCGATTGCCTTCCCGCAGCTCTCGCCGCCCGGCAGCACCGCTGTTGACGTCTCCAAGCCTCTCTCCTCTCCCGACTGACATGCTCAAGCCCATCCTCCTAGTTGAAGACGACGCGCGCGACCTCGAGTTGACGCTGGTCGCGCTCGAACGCAGCCAACTCGCCAACGAGGTGATCGTGGTGAGGGACGGCGCGGAGGCCCTGGATTACCTGAACCGCGAGGGGCAGCATGCGGACCGGGCGGAAGGCAATCCGGCCGTGATCCTGCTCGACTTGAAGCTGCCCAAGGTCAACGGGCTGGAGGTGCTCAAGGCCGTCCGCGCGACGGACCCGCTCAAAAGCATCCCGGTGGTCATGCTCACCTCCTCGCAGACTGAATCGGACGTGGTGCAGAGCTATGCCCTGGGCGTGAATGCCTATGTGGTCAAGCCAGTGGAGTTCAAGCAGTTCGTGGCCGCCATTGCCGACCTGGGCGTGTTCTGGGCCGTGCTCAACGAACCGCCTCCTGGTTCCCTTCGGGCCAGCCGTCGATATGAGTGAGACCGCTGCCGCGGTTGGCGCGACGCCCGACGCGACCCCTCCCCTGGAGATTCTGCTGCTGGAGGACTCCGCCTTCGATGCGGAGCTGCTGCAGGCATCGCTGGAAGGGACCCATCCCCGCTCCCGCATCACCTGGGTGAAGGACGAGCCGGGCCTGCTGGGCGCGCTGGAAACCCAGCGCTTTGATCTCATCCTCTCGGACTACCAGTTGCCCGGCTTCACCGGCGGCGACGCGCTGACGGTCGCCCAGCAGAAGGCGCCGGGCACGCCCTTCATCTTCGTCTCCGGCGTGATCGGCGAAGAAAACACGGTGGAGCTGCTCAAGCGCGGCGCCACCGACTATGTGATGAAGGGCCGCCTGGCCCGCCTGCCGGTGGCCATTGACCGCGCCTTGCGCGAGGTGCGCCAGCGCGAAGCGCAGCGCGTGGTGGAAGCGCAGCTGCGCGAGGCCGATGCGCTCTATGCGCGCGTGGTGGACTCACTGCAGGAATATGCGGTGATCCTGCTGGACACCGAAGGCCGCATCCGCGACTGGAACCGCGCTGCAACAGCCATCTTTGGCCACCCGCTGGAGGCCATCCGCGGCATGTCCTGCGAGATCCTGCTCACGCCGGAAGACCGGGCCGCGGACGTGCTGGCACGGGAGCTGGCCCAGGCCGTGACGCAGGGCTACATCCGGGACGACCGCTGGCTGATGCGCCGCGACGGCTCGCGTCTGCGGGCCGAAGGCACGGTCACGCCCATCCATGCCAGTACCGGAGAGCCCACCGGGTTTTCCAAGATCATCCGTGACGTCACGCTGGCCTTCGAGGCCCGCGAGGCCCTGCGGGAAGCCAAGGAAGAAGCCGAACGCACGAGTGAGCTGAAGGAACAGTTCCTGGCGGTGCTCTCGCATGAGTTGCGATCACCCCTGAGCGCCATCACCGGCTGGGCGGACATCCTCACCAATTTCTCCGACGCCCACCCGCTGCTGGGCAAGGCGGCCGCGGTGATCCGCCGCAATGCGCAGCTGCAAGCGCGCATGATCAACGACCTGCTTGACATGAGCGCCGTGGTGGCCGGCAAGCTGGTGCTGCAGACGGCGCCGCTGAACCTGTCCGCCCTGGCGGACGACGCCGTGCTGGCCTCGCTGCATGAGGCGCAGGCCAAGGGCGTGGCCCTGCACTGCCGCACCTCCGGGCAGGTGTGGGTGCATGGTGACGCACAGCGGCTTTCCCAGGTGCTGGGCAACCTCATCGGCAACGCCATCAAGTTCACTGATGGTGGCGGCTCGGTGGAGGTGGAGGTGAGGCAGGAAGATGGCCACGCGCTGCTGCGCGTGAAGGACACCGGCCGCGGCATTTCCCCGCAGTTCCTGCCTTACGTCTTTGACCGCCTGCGCCAGGAAGACGGCTCCTTCACCCGCAAGGCCGGTGGCTTGGGGCTGGGCCTGGCGATTGCGCGCGCCATTGCGGAGCTGCACCATGGCCGCATCTATGCGGCCAGCCCCGGCCCCGGCCGAGGCTCGACCTTTGAACTCAGCGTGCCCGTGATCAAGGGGCAAGCGCTGCCACCGCCCCCGGTGACGGAGCCCATGGCCCTGTCCGACGACACGCTGACCGGCGTGCGGGTGCTGCTGGTGGACGACGAAGAAGACGCCCGGGAAGTCGGCCAGGTGGCCTTGAGCCGGCTGGGAGCGAAGGTGAGTGTGGCCGGCAGCGCGGCCGAGGCGCTGGAGCTGATCAATCAGTCGCGCTTCGACCTGCTGGTGTCCGACATCGGCATGCCCGACATGGACGGCCGCTCGCTGATCCGTGCGGTGCGCCGGCTGCCCAACGGCAGCGCGCACGAACTGCCCGCCGTGGCCCTCACCGCCTTCGCCATGGTGTCCGACCGGCAGGAAGGGCTGGCTGCCGGTTTCCAGGGCTATGTGGCCAAGCCCATCGAGATGGCACGGCTCACGCGCACCATCCGCGAAGTGCTGGACGGCCAGGCGCGGGGCGCCATTGGCGACGACTGAAGCAGTGCCGCCGTGCCGGCGGCCTGCCCCGATCAGAACCGCTGCTTCTGCATGAACTCGTCGAATCCGAACTCGGCGAAGCGGAACCAGAGGTTCTGGTCACGGCGAAAGGTCGCGTAGTCTTCGTAGACCTTCTTCCAGTTCGGGTTCTTGGCCGAGAGCTCGCGGTACAGCTCCATCGATTCCTTGAAGGCCTGCGCCATCACGTCGTTGGGGAAGCGCATCAGCTTGGTCTTGGCGGCCACGAGCTGCTTGAGCGCGCCCGGGTTGAGCACGTCGTACTTGGCCTGCATGTCGACATGGGTGAAGGCCGAGGCGGCCTCGATGATGGCCTTGTATTCCGGCGACAGCCCTTCGTAAGCCTTGGTGTTGATGTAGAAGTCCACCTGCGGACCGCCCTCCCACCAGCCGGGGTAGTAGTAGTACTGCGCCACCTTGTGAAAGCCCAGCTTGAGGTCGTCATACGGCCCGACCCATTCGGCGGCGTCGATGGTGCCTTTCTCCAGCGCCGAGTACAGCTCGCCGCCCGGCAGGTTCTGCGGCACCCCGCCCATGCGCTCGATGACGCGCCCGGCGAAGCCGCCGATACGGAACTTCAGGCCCTTGATGTCCGCCAGCGACTTGATTTCCTTGCGGTACCACCCGGCCATCTGCGCCCCGGTGTTGCCCCCCGGGAAGTTGATGATGTTGTAGTTGCGATAGAACTCGCGCATGAGCTTCAGACCATTGCCCTGGAAGGTCCAGGCGGTCATCTGGCGCGAATTCAGGCCGAAGGGAATGGCGGCCCCGATGGCAAAGGTCTCGTCCTTGCCAAAGAAATAGTAGGGCACCGTGTGGGCGATCTCGACGGTGGCCTTCTGCACGCCGTCCACCACCTCGAAGGCGGGCATCAGCTCACCGGCCGCGTGAACACTGATCTGGAACTTGCCGCCGCTGAGTTCATTCACCTTCCTGGCAAACACCTCACCACCACCATAGATGGTGTCGAGCTGCTTGGGGAAGCTGGAGGCCATGCGCCAGCGCACATTGGCCTGCGCATGGACGATGGCTGGCGCCGCGCCTGCGGCCAATACGCCAGCCATGCCGGCACCTTTGACGAACGAGCGTCGTTCCATGAAGTTTGTCTCCTGGTTATTGTCACCAGGAGAATTCCTCAGCGGCGAAGCTTCGTCAATGGAGGGCTGCCCGGGGGCGCCCCCCGGCAGGCATCAGGAGCCGGCCAGCTTCATGTTGCCAATGAGGATGGAACCCACCGTCTTGCTGCCCAGGTTGTAGGTGTCCGCGCCGATGCCCACGATGTCCTGGAACATCTCGCGCAGGTTGCCGGCAATCGTCACCTCATTGACCGGGAAGGCGATCTCGCCGTTCTCGACCCAGTAACCGCTGGCACCGCGCGAATAGTCGCCGGTCACGTAATTGACGCCCTGCCCCATCAGCTCGGTCACGAACAGACCGGTACCCAGGCGGCGCAGCATGGTGGGCAGATCGTCGCCAGGCGCCGTGCAGCGGCTGCGCATGGTGAGGTTGTGGGAGCCGCCGGCGTGGCCGGTCGTGCGCAGGCCCAGCTTGCGGGCGGAATAGGTCGAGAGGAAGTAGCCCTTGAGCGTACCGCCCTCCACCACCGTGCGCGGCCGGGTGATGACGCCTTCGTCGTCAAAGGGCGAGCTGCCCTTGCCCTTGGGCACGTGCGGGTCTTCCACCACGTCGATGTGCGGCGCCAGGACCGGCTTGTCCAGGCTGTCCAGCAGGAAGGTGGCGCGGCGGTAGAGCGCCCCTCCGCTGGTGGCCTGCACCAGTGCGCCGAGCAGGCCGGCCGCCACGGGCGACTCGAACAGCACCGGCACGCTGGCGGTCTTCACCTTGCGGCCCTTGAGCCGCGCCAGTGCCCGCTCCGCCGCATAGCGGCCGATCCATTCAGGGCTGGAGAGCTCGGCGGCGTCACGCATCGAGCTGTACCAGGCATCGCGTTCCATGGCGTTGCCCCGGCCGGCAATCGGCGCCACGGACAGGGAGTGGCGCGAACTGGCGTAACCGCCGCGGAACCCGCGGCTGTTGCCGGTGAAGAAATGAGACTGCTGGGCCGACACGGCGGCGCCTTCGGAATTGGTGATGCGCGGGTCGGTCTCCAGCGCGGCGCGCTCGCAGCGCAGCGCCAGCTCGGCCGCGGCCTCGGCGGTGATGTCCCACGGATGGAACAGGTCCAGCGCCGGACGGCTCGCTTCATCCAGCGAGAGTTCGTCTTCCTCGGGCAGGCCGGCGAATTCGTCTTCCGCCGTGAAGCGCGCAATGTCGTACGCCGCACGGACGGTGTCTTTCAGGGCCTTGGGCGAGAAATCGGACGTGCTGGCGTTGCCGCGTCGCTGGCCCAGATAGACCGAGATGCCCAGCGACTTGTCGCGATTGCGCTCCACATTCTCCAGGGCGCCGCGGCGCACCGAGACCGACAGCCCGCAGCCCTCGGACACTTCCGCCCCGGCATCCGAGGCGCCCAGCTGCTTCGCCTCGGCGAGGACATCCTCGATCAACTGGCGGAACTGGTCCTGGCTGTAGGCAAATCCTTGTTGGGCTTGACTCATGAGATTTCGAATAGGGTGCAAAGAACTATCATACGGGCCCTGCGCCTTCCCTGGCCGGCCCCCACCCCATTCACGCCACCGCCCAAGCGGGCTTGGTGGCTTGGCGCCGGCGGCCGCCGCGGCTCCCGGAGCCAGGCCTGCACTGATTGCCTCATGTACGACGACTACGAAGATCCCGACGACGACCGCCCCAGCAAGAGCCAGCTCAAGCGGGACATGGCCGCCCTGCAGGCGCTGGGCGTGGAACTGCTGTCCCTGCCGGACAAGCGCGTGGCCGCGCTCAACCTGCCCGAGGCGCTGATGGATGCGCTGGCCGAGGCACGCCGCATCAAGGGCGCGCACGAAGGCAAGCGCCGCCAGCTGCAGCTGATTGGCAAGCTGATGCGTCACGTTGATCCAGCGCCCATCCGCGAAGCCGTGGCGGAATTCAAGCTCGGCCGCGCCCAGGACAGCCTGCAACTGCACCAGGCCGAGCGCTGGCGCGTGCGCCTGGTCGAGGAAGACTCGGCCTTGCAGGACTATCTCGATACCTTTGACGAGGTTGATGTCCAGCAGCTGCGCAGCCTGATCCGGGCCGCCCGCAAGGACCGCGCGCAGGCGCCGGAGCAGCGCAACGGCCGGGCCTGGCGCGAGCTGTTCCAGATGGTCAAGGCGCATGTGCTGGCCGAGGCTCGCGCCTCTGGCCAGGCGGCTGCCGACGACGCCGACGACGAGCAGGCCTTTAACGAGGATGCCGACGAGGATCGCGCGCATGACTGAGCAGGCTCCGCCCGATGCCGTGCGCATCGGCATCGTCTCCATCAGCGACCGGGCCTCCAGCGGCGTCTATACCGATCAGGGCGTGCCGGCCCTGCAAGCCTGGCTGCAGAGCGCGCTGATCAACCCGATCAGCTTCGAGGCACGGCTGATTCCGGACGAACGGCCGCTCATCGCCCAGACGCTGCGCGAGCTGGTGGACGAGGCAGGCTGCCACCTGGTGCTCACCACCGGCGGCACCGGCCCGGCGCCGCGGGATGTGACGCCCGAGGCCACGCTGGACGTGGCTGACCGCGAGATGCCCGGCTTCGGCGAACAGATGCGGCAGATCTCGCTGCATTTCGTGCCCACGGCCATCCTGTCCCGGCAGGTGGCGGTGATCCGCGGCCGCGCCCTGATCATCAATCTGCCCGGCCAGCCCAAGGCCATCGCCGAGACGCTGGGCGGCCATCCGGCCGCCAAGGGTATCTTCGCGGCTGTGCCTTACTGCATCGACCTCATCGGCGGTCCGTACCTGGAAACCCGGGACGACATCTGCGCCGCCTTCCGACCCAAGACCGCCCAGCGCCCTGCGCGCCAGGCCTGAACACCCACCTACCCATGAAAATCACCAAGGACACCATCGCCACCGTCGACATCAAGGTGGCCGACAAGCTCGGCCGCGTGATCGAGAAGACTGACGAGCCGATGGCGCTGCTCATCGGCGGCTACGGCAACACGCTGCCCGCCATCGAGGCGGCCCTGGAAGGCCAGGAAGCCGGCTATCAGACGACGCTGGAACTGACGCCGGCCAACGGCTTTGGCGAGCGCGACGAGAACCTGAAGATCACGATTGCGAAGAAGGACTTCCCTCCTGGCGTGAAGGTGGGCGGCCAGCTCGAAGTGCGTGCCGGCGAAGAAGGCGAGTTCCGCGTCTTCACCGTCGAGAAGATCAAGGGCGACACGGTGCACCTGGACGGCAACCATCCTCTGGCCGGCCAGCATCTGCAGGTCAGCCTGAAGGTGCGCGAGGTGCGCGCTGCCTCCCAGGAAGAGATCGACCACGGGCACGCCCACGGGGCCCACGGACACCATCACTGATGGCGTAGCGCCATCGGGCGCTGGCGCGTGCCGGACGCGCCACCAATAGCCACCAATAACAAGGGCGCCCTCGGGCGCCCTTGTCACGTCACGAGCCGCTTATTTCACCAGCCGCTCCAGCTCATCCGCATCGAAGCGTTCGTCCTGCTGGGCCCCGGCGGGCACGCAGTCCTTGCGCTGGCTCTCCGACAGCTTGGTGATCGCCTGCCAGAGCAGCGTGATCTGATGCTCCTGCGAGGAAGCGTTGTCGATCAGGCCCTTCATGGCCATGGCCATCGGGTCATCGCCCTGGCTCACGCCGTAGGCGGAGAAGCCCATGCGGGCCGCGGCCTCCTCGCGCCGCGCGTCGGCCTTGGCCTCGATGATGCGCGCCGGGTTGCCAACGGCGGTCGCGCCGGCTGGTACCGGCTTGGTGACCACCGCACCCGACCCCACGCGCGCGCCGGCGCCCACGGTGAAGCCGCCCAGCACGCAGGCGTTGGCGCCCACGATGACGCCGCGCTCCAGCGTCGGATGGCGCTTGGCCCCCTTCACCAGCGAGGTGCCGCCCAGCGTGACGCCCTGGTAGATGGTGCACTCGTCACCGATCTCCGCCATCTCGCCGATCACCACCCCCATGCCGTGGTCGATGAACACCCGGTGCCCGATGGTGGCCCCAGGGTGGATCTCGATGCCGGTCAGGAAGCGGGCCACATGCGAGGTGAAGCGCCCCAGCCATCGGAAGCCGCGGACCCAACAGCCATGCGCGAAGCGATGCAGGACGAGCGCATGCAGACCCGGGTAGCAGGTCAGCACTTCCCAGGCCGAGCGGGCGGCGGGGTCGCGTTCGAGGATGCAGGCAATGTCTTCGCGAAGACGCTGGAACATGGCGAAGGCAGCGCTAAGGCTGTCCGAAACAGGTTGAGAAAAACGGTGAAGGGCACAGGTGGCAGGACGGGCGACGGCACTGGCGGCGCACGACGACCACGGAGGCAACCACCCCGGAGGACGCCGGGGAACCGAAGGGCGGTCAGTGTAGCTGCGGGTATCAACCTTGCTGGCGAGGGGTCTTGCCACTGCGGTCGGCCCTTGGCCAGGCCTCGCGTTACGGCCGGCGTTGCGCTGATGCAGCCGCAGCCGGCTCCGTTGCGGCCCCCGCCGCCGCGCATTGCCGGTCGATGGCGCGTGCGATGCCGCGCAGGATGTGCACCTCTTCCTGCGTCAGTTGCGCCCGGTTGAACAGCTGGTTCAGCCGCGGCATCAGCTTCTTCGGCGACGCGGGGTCGAGGTAGCCCAGCTTCACCAGGCTGCCCTCCAGATGCTTGAGCAGACCCTGCACGGCTTGCGCGTCCGCCAATTGCGGATCCGCCGTGCGCGCCTGCACCTCGTAGCCACCGAGCGCCTGGCGCCAGTCGTAGGCCAGCAGTTGCACCGCCTGCGCCAGGTTGAGGGAACCGTAGACCGGATGCGTGGGAATCGACAGCACCACATGGGCGCGGTAGACGTCTTCGTTGCTCATGCCATAGCGCTCCGAGCCGAAGACGAGCGCCAGGCGATGGCGCCGTCCCTCCTCGGTGGCGGCCAGGCTCTGGAACAGCTCGCGCGGGGCGCGTGTCGGCGGCCCGAAGTCGCGGGGCGTCATGGCGGTTGCGCACACCAGCGTGCAGCCGTCCAGGGCGTCTTCCAGGCGATCCACGATGCGGGCCCGCGCCAGGATGTCCGCCGCGCCGCTGGCCATGGCCACGGTGTCTTCCTGGCTCAGCACGTCCGCAAAGCGTGGGCGCACCAGCACCAGGTCCTTGAAGCCCATCACCTTCATGGCGCGGGCCGTGGCGCCCACATTGCCGGGGTGGCTGGTGTCGATCAGCACGAAGCGGGTGGCGTCGGGCGTGGGCGCGGGCGAGGGCGTGTTGGTCGCCTCTCCGACAGGCCCGGTCCCGGGGCTGCGCGCGGCCGGATCAATCGCCGGGGTTGTGCCGTTTTCGGCGCCGGCGGAAGGGGGGAGCGGCTGCGACATAGGGGAAACCACGAACTCTGTGCCAAAATGGAAGATTATCCGCGCGCCCTACCGGCCGCGCGCCGCTCTTTTCTTTTGTTAGTCCACCTCAAGTTCAGGAATCGTCTCGCATGACGCAAGCCGCTCTTCATCCCATGCTCAACGTCGCCATCAAGGCGGCGCGTGCCGCAGGCGCCATCATCAACCGTGCGTCGATGGACCTGGACATCCTGAAGATCAACACCAAGTCGCCCAACGACTTCGTCACCGAGGTGGACCAGGCCGCGGAAGCAGCCATCATCGAGATCCTGCTGTCGGCCTACCCCGACCACGGCATCCTGGCGGAAGAATCCGGCCGCGCCCATGGCGCCCGCCATTCCGAATATCAGTGGATCATCGACCCGCTGGACGGCACCACCAACTTCATCCACGGCTTCCCGGTGTATTGCGTGTCCATCGCGCTGGCGCACCGCAACGTGGTGCAGCAGGCGGTCGTGTACGACCCCACCCGCAATGACCTGTTCTACGCCACCAAGGGCCGCGGCGCGTTCCTGAACGACCGCCGCCTGCGCGTCTCCCGCCGCACCCGCATGAGCGATGCCTTGATTGGCACCGGCTTCCCGTTCCGCCGGGGCGACAACTTCAAGCGCTACATGAAGATGTTCGAGGAGATCATGACCCAGTGCGCGGGCGTGCGCCGCCCCGGCGCCGCGGCACTGGACCTGTGCTACGTGGCCGCTGGCCACTATGACGCCTTCTTCGAAACCGGCCTGAACCCCTGGGACGTGGCCGCCGGCTCGCTGATGGTGACTGAAGCGGGTGGCCTGGTGGGCAACTTCACCGGCGAGCCGGACTTCCTCTTCCAGCGCGAAATCATCGCCGGCAGCCCCAAGATCTATGGCCAGGTCGTGCAGACGCTGGCCCCCTACTCCCGGGTGATCACGGCCGACGACCTGGAGGCCGATGCCCAAGCCGCCCAGCAGCCCCACGGCGTCAAGCCCAAGGCCAAGGCCGCCGAAGCTGGCGACGCCGCCCCCAAGAAGCGGGGGCCGGTACGCATCAAGAAGACGGGTTCTGACACGGACTCGGACCCGCAGGGCTGACGCTGCCCTACACTGTCCGTCCGCAGACCCACCACAAGCCCTCGGTCCGAGGGCTTTGTTCATTTTTCGAGCCCGATGAGCAGCGCCGCGACCGACGATTTCAGCCAGCACACGCCCATGATGGCGCAATACCTCCGGATCAAGGCCGAGTTCCCGGAGACGCTGGTGTTCTACCGCATGGGAGACTTCTATGAAGTCTTCTTCGACGACGCGCGCAAGGCCAACCAGCTGCTGGATGTCACCCTGACCACCCGCGGCCAGAGTGCCGGCGCGCCCGTGGTGATGGCCGGCGTGCCGGTGCATGCGCTGGAAGCCTATCTGGCCAAGCTGATCAAGCTGGGCGAGGCGGTGGCCATTGCTGAGCAGGTCGGCGAGGTCGGGGCCAGCAAGGGCCCGGTCGAGCGCAAGGTGGTGCGGGTGGTCACGCCTGGCACCGTCACCGACACCGAACTGCTGGCGGACAAGCAGGACGCCGTGCTGCTGGCCTTGGCCAGCCAGGGCAAGTCCTTCGGCCTGGCTTGGCTCTCGCTCACGCAAGGGCAACTGGGCCTGGCCCAGTGCGAGGACCGGGAACTGGGCTCCTGGCTGGCCCGCCTGTCCCCCGCCGAAGTGCTGGTGGACCGCGACAAGCATCCAGCCGCGGTACTGGCGGCGCGGCTGCCCATCACCAACCGCCCGGGCTGGCAGTTCGACAGCCCCCTGGGCCAGCGCAAGCTGTGCGAGCAACTGGCGGTGGCGAGCCTGCAAGGCCTCAATGCACACGACCTGACCGCCGCCCATGCGGCCGCTGCGGCGCTGCTGTCCTATGCCGAGCACACGCAGGGCCGGGCGCTTGCGCATGTGAAGAGCCTGCAGGTGCAGCGCGCCACCGACCTGCTGGACCTGCCGCCGGCCACGCAGCGCAACCTGGAACTCACCCAGACGCTGCGCGGCGAAACCTCCCCCACCCTGCTGTCCCTGCTGGACACCTGCCGCACCGGCATGGGCAGCCGGGCGCTGCGCCACTGGCTGCTGCACCCGCCGCGCGACCGGGCACCGGCCAAGGCGCGCCAGGCCGCCATCGCCGAGCTGCTCTCCACCGGCTTTGATCCGCTGCGTGAAGCGCTGCGGCAGGTCTCGGACGTGGAGCGCATCGCCGCGCGCGTCGCCCTGCGCCAGGTCCGCCCGCGCGAGCTGGCCGGCTTGCGTGCCACCTTGCTGATCCTGCCGGAACTAGCCCAGACGGTGCCAGCGGGCGCCGGGCTGCTGGAGGAACTGACCCAGGGGCTGGGTGCCTCCCCGCATCTGGCCGAGCTGCTGACCCGCGCCATCGCCGAGGAACCGGCCGTGTTGCTGCGCGACGGCGGGGTGATTGCCACAGGTTTCGACGAGCAGCTCGATGAGCTGCGGGCCATCCAGGACAACTGCGACGCCTTCCTGCTGGACCTGGAAACTCGCGAGCGCGCGCGCACCGGCATTGGCAACCTGCGGGTGCAGTTCAACAAGGTGCATGGCTTCTACATCGAAGTCACCAGCAGCGGACTGGACAAGGTGCCCCTGGACTACCAGCGTCGCCAGACCCTGAAGAATGCCGAGCGCTTCATCACCCCGGAGCTCAAGGCTTTCGAGGACAAGGCCCTCTCGGCGCAGGAGCGTGCGCTGGCCCGCGAGAAGCTGCTGTTCGAGGCCGTCATCGACCAGCTCAGCGAAGAGTTGCCGACCCTGGCCCGCCTGGCACGCTCACTGGCGGCCCTGGACGTGCTGGCCGCGCTGGCCGAGCGTGCCGCCACGCTCAACTGGTGCCGGCCGGACTTCGTCAGCCATCCCTGCATCGACATCCAGGGGGGCCGCCATCCGGTGGTCGAAGCCCGGCTGCGCGAAACCGGCGGTGGCGAGTTCATGGCCAACGACTGCCGGCTGGACGCCCGCACCAAGCTGCTGGTCATCACCGGCCCGAACATGGGCGGCAAATCGACCTTCATGCGGCAGGTGGCGCTGATCGCCCTGCTCGCCGCCATGGGCGCCTATGTGCCGGCCACGGCCTGCCGCCTGGGCCCGATCGACGCCATCCACACCCGCATTGGCGCGGCCGATGACCTGGCCAATGCGCAGTCCACCTTCATGCTGGAAATGACGGAGGCCGCGGCCATCCTGCACAGCGCGTCCGAGCAGTCGCTTGTGCTGATGGACGAGATCGGCCGAGGCACCTCCACCTTCGACGGCCTGGCGCTGGCCGGTGCCATCGCCACCCACCTGCATGACAAGTGCCGGGCCTTCACGCTGTTTGCCACTCACTACTTCGAGTTGACCGAATTCCCGGCCAAGCATCCTCAGGCCGTGAACATGCATGTGTCGGCGGTGGAGAGTGGCGACGACATCGTCTTCCTGCACGAGATCCAGCCGGGCCCGGCCAGCCGCAGCTACGGCGTGCAAGTCGCCCGGTTAGCCGGCATGCCCGCGCCGGTGGTGCGACAGGCCCGCGCGGCGCTGGAAGCCCTGGAAGCACGGGCGACCGAAGGCGAAACCCAGATCGACCTGTTCGCCCCGCCGCCGGAGCCCTCGCCCGCCGCCGCCGAGGGGCTTGAGTCGCCGCTGCTGGACGCCCTGCGGGATGTGGATCCCGACGCGCTGAGCCCGCGCGAGGCCCATGCCATGCTCTACCAGCTCAAAACCATGGCGAGCCAGCGCCGCTAAGGCCCGGGCACTGCTGAAGGACCAGACTTTTCGCTTCCATGAGCAACGCCCACCCTCACCCCCACGCGCCTCCCCATCCCCGCCGCACGAACGCGGCGGACGCCGCCGGGCATGCGCCCACGCGCACCATCGTCTTCTCGCATGCCAACGGGTTTCCGGCCGGCTGCTACCGCGTGCTGTTCGAGCACTGGCAGGCCGCCGGCTGGACCGTCCACGCACTGCCGCGCATCGGCCATGACCCGCGCTACCCGGTCACCAGCAACTGGCCGCATCTGCGTGATGAGCTGCTGCACTTCATCCAGGAAACAGTAGGCCCGGCCACCCCGGTGATGCTGGTGGGCCACTCGCTGGGCGGCATGCTGTCGCTATTGGCCGCCTGCAAGAAACCTTCGATGGCAGCCGGGCTCGTCATGCTGGACTCGCCGGTGGTTGACGGCTGGCGGGCGCACAGTCTCCAAGTGGTCAAGGCTGCCGGGTTGATCCAGCGAGTCTCGCCCGGCAAGGTCTCCCGCACGCGGCGGCATGAATGGCCAAGCCTGGCGGACGTGCACGCGCATTTCGCGGCCAAGAGCAAGTTCGCCCGCTGGGACCCGCGCGTGCTGGAAGACTATGTCCGCAGCGGCTTCGATGAGCGCGAGGGCGGCGGCGTCAAGCTGGGCTTCAGCCGCGAGGTGGAGACCCGGATCTACGACACGCTGCCCCACAACCTGCCGCGCATCCTTCGCAACCACCCGCCGCGCTGCCCGGTGGCCTTCATTGCCGGCACGCAGTCCGAAGAATTGCGCCAGGCGGGCGCTGCGGGCTCCAAGGCGCTGGCCAAGCAGCTGTTCCGCTGGTTCGAAGGCAGCCATCTCTACCCATTCGAGCGGCCGGACGACACGGCCCGGCTGGTGCTCAGCCTCATGCAGGAGATGGAAGCAGGGACAGGCATATAATGCCGCTTTACCACCACGGCGTTTTTGGGTGTTCAGTGAGTGTTCGGCGGATCTGGGTGCGGCCCAGGCCCTGAGCCGGGAAGAACCAGGGCGCTGCAAGACAATGACCAAGTACGTCTTCGTCACCGGCGGTGTCGTGTCCTCCCT
>Ga0065165_1001680_pt1 | contig 22363 bp, 22 predicted proteins | sample AraplaMF_Cvi_mMF_FD_63813 | JGI IMG/M metagenome (GOLD analysis project Ga0065165, IMG submission 63813) | Arabidopsis root microbial communities from the University of North Carolina, USA - plate scrape MF_Cvi_mMF (version 2) (version 3) | ecosystem: Host-associated > Plants > Roots >... | reverse complement strand
ATCGTGCTGCTTGGGCGTGAGCTCGGTGCGCAGGGCCAGGTAGGCCATGCCGATGATCGCGCTCATCGGGGTGCGGATCTCGTGGCTCATATTCGCCAGGAACTCGGACTTCGCCACGTTCGCCGCCTCGGCGCGGACGTTGGCCGCCACCAGCGACTGCTCGCGCTCGCGGCGCTCCGAGATGTCGCGGATGAAGGAGCAGAATTCGTAGTCTTCGCTTTCGGCCAGCTGCACCCGCGTGATCGCCAGCTCGATCGGGAATTCGACGCCGTCGCGGCGCAGCGCATAGGTCTCGATGCGGCTGTCGAGCACCGCGCCGACGCCGGTCCGCTCGAAGCGCGCCAGGCCGCTGCGGTGGGCCGCGCGGTGGCGTTCGGGGACGATGCACTGGTCGAGGTCGAGGCCGAGCACCTCCTCGCGCGACCAGCCGAAGATCTTTTCGGCCTGCGTGTTCCAGCCGACGATGCGGCCCTGGCGGTCCATCCGCACCACGGCGTCGAGCGCGGTGTCGACGATGGCCTGCAGCTTTTCCTGGCTGTCGCGCGCGACCCGGATCGAGTCCAGCAGCTCGCGAGTGCGCGCCGCGATCTTCTGCTCCAGGTCTTCGTTCAGTTCGCGCAGCTGCTGCTCGATCACGCTTTTCTCGCGCAGCAGGCCGTTCGTGACCTGCTCGGCGCGGCGCAGCCGGTTGAGGGTATCGCGGAAGCTGCGCACCGCCGAGGACAGGCGCCCGATCTGGTCGCGCCGGCCGATGCCGGACAGGTAGATGTCGGTCTCGCCGCGGGCCAGCTTTTCCAGCGCTTCCTGGATATCGGCGAAGGGCTGGGTCATGCGCCGGCCGACCAGCAGCACGCAGGCCACGATGGCCAGGGTCAGCAGCAGGTTCGCGAGCACGGTCTGCAGCATCTGGCGGCGCAGGTCGTCATCGATCTGGCGGCGCGAGAAGGCCAGCTCGATGCTGCCGACGCTGTAGTTGCGGCTGCCGTCATTGAAGCTGATCTTGCGGCTGACGCGGATGGCGTTCGGCTCGCCGTCGGCGCCGCCCAGCGCGGCCAGCACCGCGCCGTTCGGCGCCAGCACGTGCAGCATCAGGACTTCCGGCGTGGCGCCGAGCGAATCGACCACCGAGGATACCGCCGCGCTGTTGATGTCGAACAGCGGCCGCGCCAGCGCCTGCGACAGCACCGAGGCCTGGCGTTCGACCCGCTCCTGCAGGCGCGCGCTGGCTTCCTCGCGCAGGGTCTGCATCACGTAGGTGGTGTACACGCCGGTCGACAGCGCCACCGCCAGCACGATGCCGGCGCCGAGCCGGAACACCACGTTCTGGCGCCAGCTCTCGAGCACCCAGCGCACCACGCCGGCCAGGTCGTGGGCGCCGCGCGCGCGGCTGCTCAGGTCAAGGCCGCTTTCCGACATATGCGCTTCCACTCACGTTGTTGCCGACGATGCCCAGGTCGCGTTCGCGCTTGCGGTAGGCCGGGCTGTTGCGCACCTCGCCGATGGTCTGCCAGATCCGCTCGGCCAGGGCCGGCTGGCGCGCCACGAAATCGTGGGACAGCATCAGGTAATACGGTTTTTCGAGCAGGGGCTGCGGCAGTACCTCGATCTGCTGGGCCAGCGGTCCGCGCACCAGGCGCTGGGCATCGCCGCCGCCGAGCGCCGCCGCTTCCACGCGGCCGGTGAGGAGTTTTTGCAGCAGCTCGTCGGAACGCTGGCTGCCCTCGTCCACCAGCACGCCCTGGGCGCGCAGGAAGTCGCCGACCGAATAACCGAGCTGGAAACCGATCCGGCCGTCGAGGTTGCGGAAGGCCTTGCCGTCCCAGTCGATGCGGCTGCCCTTGCGCCGTGCCAGCACGTAGCGGTCCACGTGCATGCGGCGTTCCGGATCGGCCTGCTGGCCGCCGGGATAGGCGCCCAGCGCCAGGCGCTCCTGCGAAAAGCTGACCGCGAAGGCGCCGCCGACCTGGTTCGCCTTCAGCTGCGCCAGGCAGCGCTTCCAGGGCATGCTCTGGTAATCGAATTCCACGCCGATGCGGCGCGCCACCTCGTTCAGCAGCTCGAAATTCAGTCCGCCGCCGTCCAGGGTGCGCCAGGGCAGCACTTCCTGGCGTTCGAAGCACAGCGGAATGCTGGGTTTAGCGGCAGCCAGGGCCGGGCTGCCGGCCAACACGGTGGAAACGAAGAATCCGATGGTAAAAAAACGCTGCATCGCAGGGTGCCGGCACTAATGGTATTTGGAAACAGAACACCAAGTATGCCAGACCCTGTTGAAAATTAGGAAATTTGTGACGGTGGTACTACAGGCTCAGGCCGGCATTGGTTGGCGCCGCCTATGAAGATCATGCAGCAGCCCGCAGCGCAGCCCGGCATCCGTCTCCAGCAAGGCCGTGATGTCCAGCTCTTCCATCAGCGCGATCAGGATCGCCAGCGCGGCGGCGACGTCGCGCACCAGCAGCCTGCCCAGGCCTTCCAGCTTGCGGCCGCCGCCGGCATGCTCCAGCACCCGCGCGCCCAGCTGCTCGAGACCTGCGCGGTCGATTGCCTCTCCGCGCGCGCCACGCTTCGCTCCATTCTCGCACGCCAGCCGCGCCAGGGTACGGATGGTGCCGGACGCGCCATAGACGCAGTCGCGCGCGGCCGGCGCGTAGTCCGCCGCATGGTCGGCCAGGCGCACGCGCGCCGACGACACCGCGGCCGCGAAGGAGACCGCGTCGATGCGGCCGGCGCCGAAGAAGGTCAGGGCCTGGCGCACCGTGCCGAGCGCGATCGAGCCGGTGCGCAGCACGCGCATGCCCTGCCCCAGCGCGAACTGGGTCGAGCCGCCGCCGATGCCCAGCACCAGCGCCCGCACGCCGGCCGGGGCCGCGCCGGCCACGCCCAGGCAGGTCAGCATGGCTTCCTCTTCGCCCGACAGCACGCGCACCTCATGGCCGAGGGTCTGCTGGGCGGCCGGCAGGAACAGGTGGGCATTGCGCGCCATGCGCAGGGTCGAGGTGGCCACCACGCGCACGCCGGCCACCGGGTGCGCGCGCAGGCGCTCGCGCAGGCGCGCGACGCAGTCGAGGGCGTCGCGCATCGCTTCGTCGCTCAGGCAGCCGCGCGCATCGAGCCCGGCGGCCAGGCGCAGCGGCACGTGCTCGACGTCCAGCGTCTGCGGCAGGCCGTCGCGGTAGCGCGCCACCAGCAGGCGGAAACTGTCCGAGCCCAGCACCAGGGCGGCGTAGACGGGTGCGGAGGAATCGATCTGATGCTCAGTCATGGCAACTCCGTCGAAGAAATCGGCGCCACAATAGCGGACCCGGATGACGCGTCGATGACAGCGCCGGCCCGCATCGCCTCACACCTCGGCCGGAATGGCCGGCGGCGGCGCCAGCTCGATGCGGTTGCGGCCGGCATTCTTGGCGGCGCGCAGCGCTTCGTCGGCGCGCGCCAGCAGGGTCACGCTGCTGTCGTCGGCACGGATGGTGGTGACACCGAAGCTGGCGGTCAGCGAGATCATCGCACGTTCGGTCTTGACCTTGGTGGCGGCGATGGCGGCGCGCATGCGCTCAGCGACCATGGCAGCGTCCTGCTCGCTGGTGCGCGGCAGCAGGATCGCGAATTCCACGCCCACCAGGCGGCCCAGCTGGTCGCTGTCGCGCAGCTGGCGCTTACAGACGTCGGCCAGGGTGCGCAGGACGACGTCGCCGGCCGGGTGGCCGTAGCTGTCGTTGACGCGCTTGAACTGGTCGAGGTCGAACAGCACCAGCGCGGTCGGCGCGCCGGGACGGCGGGCCAGTGCCATCCACGGCGCCAGTGCATTGAAGAAGCCGCGGCGGTTGCCCACTTCCAGCAAGGGGTCGACGACTTCCAGCCGCGCCAGCTCGTCCTGCAGGCGCTCGCGGCCCAGCAGCAGCCAGCCGAAGCCGCCCAGCATCATCAAGAGATACAGGGCGCCGGAGTACAGCTGGCGCAGCAGCTCGTTGCTCATCCAGCCCCAGCCGCTTGGCGCCAGCAGCACCAGCGCGCCGCGCGCGCCGACCACCAGCGCCAGCAGCGCGACGGCCAGCGCCAGGAAGCGGCGCAGCATCGAGGCCTCTTTCCAGCCGCGCGCCAGGGCGCCCGCGGCCGACAGATAGAAGGCGCCGAGGATCAGCGAGCTGGCCAGCGCACGCAGGCCGATCTCGTCGATCAGGTAGCACAGGAAGAAAGCGGCCAGCGCCAGTCCCAGCGCCGGTGCGGTGAACTTGCGCCAGCGCCGGCTGCCGCCGCGCTCCCACAAGGCGCCGGCTTCCCAGGCCACGCCGGCAATCACCAGTGCGTAGGCGAGCGGCATGGCCAGGCGGTCGGGGACGACGCCGGATGCGCCGATCGCGAGCAGCAGCCAGCCGGCCGCCTGCATCTGGCGCGACCAGCCCCAGGTGGTGAGGGCTTCGGGACGGCCGGGAGCGGCGTCAAGACGCTGCTCGGCAAAGAACAGCGCGGCGCAGAATGCCAGATTGCCGAGGGCCAGGACGAGAACGATGGTGGTGGAATCCATGGGCGCCTCAGTATTCGTGGACCACGGTGGTGGTGCCGTCGCCGACCTTGCTGGCCCAGGCGCGCGCCCAGTAATGCATCTGCGCTTCGCTGGGGGCGTCCTGCCAGAACACGATCAGGGTGCCCTTGTGATCGTGGACCTGGGTCAGCTTGTCGACGAAGCCGCTGTCCCCGTCCACGTCGGCCAGCGCCATCGCATAGCCATAGACGCGGTCGAGCCGCTCGATGCGATCGGGCTCGGTCTGGCTGTTGGTGGCGGTGATGGTGGGATGGTCCAGGAACATGGGGTCTCCGTGAGGCTGCGGCGGCCAGCTTATCAGAAACTTATCCCTTGCAACAAGCCGCCGGTATACTCCGGGCATGCCGAATCCCCCCAAGTTACTGGTCCGCACCGAGGGCGACCGCCGTACGCTGGAGTTCGCGCCGGGCGACATCCAGAGCGAGATGCGGCTGTCGCGGCCCGATGCGCTGGTGCTGGCCTACGCGCGCGCCATGATGTGCTTTGCCCTGTTCGTGCCGAGCCCGCGCCATATCTTGATGGTCGGGCTGGGCGGCGGCTCGATGGCGAAATTCTGCCACCGCCATTTTCCGCAGGCCCGCATCACCGTGCTCGAACTGCGCGCCGACGTGATCGCTCTGCGCGACCAGTTCCTGGTGCCGCCCGACGACGAGCGCTTCCGGGTCATCCACGCTGACGCCGCCGCCTGGCTGGCGCAAGCGCCGCAGGAACTGCCGGCCGACGTCATCGTGGTCGACGGCTTCGACGAGGCCGGGCTGCCCCCGGACCTGTCCAGCCTCTCCTTCTACCGCGACTGCCGGCGGCGGCTGGCGCCGGGCGGGGTGCTGGTCGCGAATGTCTTCAGCTACGATCCGCGCATTGATGCCGTGCTGGACGCCCTCGGCACCGCCTTCGACGGCCGCAGCTGCCAGCTGCAGAGAGTGGCGGGCAACAACCGCATCCTGTTCGCCGTGGCCAGTACGGACGGACCGGGGGCGCGCCTGCAGCGCCGCCTGGCAAGGTACGGCGCGCTGCTGCCGCTGCCCCTGCCGCCGCTGGGCCGCGGATTATTGAACAGACTATGCGTGCGCCTGCTCCTTAATCATCTTGCATGGCGAACTGTTTTGGGCTAGCCACACCTGTGTTCGCTACGCGTCTCGGCGTGACAATTTGTTTGCGGAAATAAGCCCTTCTGTGACAAACTGGCGCCGCCTTCATGCCTTTGAGCAAGTACTTTTAACAGGATCACAGGAACCCGATGCCGCGCCGACGATTGTCGCGAATGTCGTTATCGCTCACGCTTGCCGCGGCCCTCACGCTGGGGGGCGGACTGGCCACGACCGCCATCCTGACGGTGGCGGTGAACCGGCTCGAGATCGGCAACCAGACGCTGGGTTTCGAACAGGGCACGAACGTGCGCGTGGCGGCCCTGCACCAGGGCATGGACGAAGCGGTCGAGGTCCTGAACGTCACCAACCAGCTGTTCACCACCGTGCAGCCGGTGACGCGCGCGCAGTTCCACGATTTCACCACCCCGCTGCTGCTGCGTAATCCCTACATCAAGGCCTTCAACTTCCACCGCGCGGTCGAGGACCAGCAGCGCGATGCCTTCGAAGCCGAGCTGCAGCGGGTGCGCTCCGGTACCGCCATCCGTGAAATGCAGGATGGCCGGCTGGTACCGGCGCCGCGCCGCCCGCACTACAACGTGGTCGACTACCTCGAGCCGATGGAGGGCAACGAGCCCGCCTTCGGCCTGAACGTCGGCGTCAACGGCGAAGTGGCGCGGGCCCTGGCGCGCGCCCACGCCACCGGGCGCGCCGCCGCCACCGGCCTGCTGCGCCTGGCCCAGGACCCGACCGGCAAGCCGAGCTTCGAGGTCGTGATGCCGGTCTTCGACGCGCGCGGCCGCCTGCTCGGCGACACCGCTGCCGTGGTCGAAGTGCAGACCCTGGCCCGCTCCACACTGGCGCGCGCCGGCCTGCTGGAAGACCGCAGCGTGCTCCTGAAACTATATATCGGCGCGCAGGCTGCCCCGGACGCGATGGTCTACGCCAACCACGAAGAGCGCGAACACGTCTCGGCCGAGCTGCCGCCAATGCGCTGGCTGGCACGTCCCGGCGCGCACGCGATCGACCGCTTCGTCGCCGGCGGCCAGACCTGGACCGTGGAAGCGACGGCGGCGCCCAGGCCCTACCTGGCCGACCACCTGGCCTCGACCCTGCTGCTGGCGGGCGGCCTGCTCTCGACCCTGTTGCTCACGGCTTTCGTGCAGGCCGCCGGCCAGCGCGCGCGCAAGGTGCAGGAACTGGTGCGCGAGCGCACCGCCGACCTGAAACTCACCAACCAGCGCCTGATCGACGACGTGGTTGCGCGCAAGCGCACCGAGAAAGCCCTGCAGGAAAGCGAGCAGCGCTTCCGCCAGCTGGTGGCGATGTCCTCCGACTGGTACTGGGAGCAGGACGAACAGCTGCGCTTCGTCGCCGTGACCGGTCACTTTGCCGAGAAATCCGGCATCGCCGTCGAGCGCATCCTCGGCAAGACGCGCGAGGAATTCGTCGACGGCCTGGCCGACACCGAAACCGGGCGCGAGCACCGTGCCGCCGTCGAGGCGCGCGAACCCTTCAAGAACCTGGAATACCGTGTCATCGACGACCTGGGCGAGGAGCGCTGGTTCTGCGCCAGCGGCCAGCCGATGTTCGACGACGGCGGCCGCTTCACCGGCTACCGCGGCACCGGCAGCGACATCACGGCGCGCAAGATCACCGAGCAGCGCGTGCACCACGTGGCCCAGCACGACGTGCTGACCGGCCTGCCCAACCGCTCGCTGCTGCAGGACCGCCTCGGCCAGGCCGTGGCCTACGCGACCCGCAGCGGCCACCCGGTGTGGGTGATGCTGATCGACCTCGACCGCTTCAAGTACGTCAACGACAGCATGGGCCACAAGGCCGGCGACGTGCTGCTGATGACGGTGGCGGCGCGCCTGCGCGGCTCGCTGCGCGACACCGACACCGTGGCCCGCCTGTCCGGCGACGAATTCGTGGTGATCCTGTCGCAGCACGAAGACCAGCCGCTGTCCGGCGACATCGTGCAGCGCGTGATGGATTCGGTGGCGCAGCCCGTCATGCTGGGCACCAAGGAATTCTTCGTCACCTGCAGTATCGGCGTGGCCGCTTACCCGAGCGACGGCACCCCGGCCGAGAGCCTCATCGAGCACGCCGACATCGCGATGTACCGCGCCAAGAAGCTGGGCCGCAACAACTTCCAGTTCTATACCCCTGCGATGAACGAGGAGTCGCTGGAGCGGGTGCGCATCGAAAGCGCGCTGCGCAACGCCCTCGAACGCAACGAGTTCGTGCTGCACTACCAGCCGCAGGTGGACCTCAAGACCGGCCAGATCGTCGGCATGGAAGCGCTGATCCGCTGGAAGCATCCGGAACTGGGCATGGTGCCGCCGGGCCGCTTCGTCGGCGTGGCCGAGGACACCGGCCTGATCGTGCCGATCGGCGCCTGGGTGATGCGCACCGCCTGCGCCCAGAACAAGGCCTGGCAGGATGCCGGCCTGGGACACTTGCGGGTGGCCGTGAACCTGTCCGCGCGCCAGTTCAGCGCCACCGAGCTGCTGCCGGGCATCGAGCAGGTCCTGGCCGACACCGGCCTCGATCCGTCCTGCCTGGAACTGGAGCTGACCGAAAGCCTGTTCATGAGCGACGTCTCGCCGGCGGTCGACCTGCTGCACCGCATGAAGGCACTCGGGGTGAAGCTGTCCATCGACGACTTCGGCACCGGCTACTCGAGCTTCTCCTACCTGTCGCGCTTCCCGATCGACGTGCTGAAGATCGACCGCTCCTTCGTGAACGACATCACGCACGATGCCAACGACGCCGCCATCGTCGCGTCCATCATCGCGCTGGCGCACAACCTGCGCCTGTCGGTGATCGCCGAGGGTGTCGAAACGGCCGAACAGCTGGACTACCTGCGCCACCAGGGCTGCGACGAAATGCAGGGCTATTACTTCTCGCGCCCGCTGCCGGCCCAGGAATTCGAGCAGTTATTGCGCCAGCGCCGGGGCCTTGCAGCCCTCGAAGACGAGCCGCAAGTCGCCGTTGCATAGCATTTGGATGAATAAAAGCCGCTAAGGCCTTGTATTCTTTGTTTTATCTGAAAAATTATGTGGCAGAAAGAATATCATTGCCCTACAATTGCCAATAAATCTTTGGCAACAGTGATTTTTAAATAATAACGAGGGATGATATGAACTTTGACACGGTGGACCGCAAGCCCCGCACCGATATGCGCACCCGCGACCTGGTGAACCAGGCCGTGGCATCGATCCCGACCCTCGGCCTGCAGCGCGCGGCCGAATTCCTGGCGGCGATGAACGTGCCGGCGGAAATCGCGGTGCGCACCCTGGTCTATCCGGACCGCCGCCGCGCCAACTGATCCTTGCTGCCGCGCGTTAGAGCGTCTAACAAACCTTCAGGGCAAGGCGCATCGTCGAAGACAGTACGCTAGTACGGCGAGACGATGCAACGCAGCCATGGAGGTTTTGTTAGGCGCTCTTTAACGGCGCGGCTCCTGGGCACTGATATCGGCCAGAGATTCGCGGCCGCGTTCAGTGAGTTCGTAGCCGCCGCCTTCACGCGCGGCGATATGGGACTTGCGCCCCAAAAACTGCACGACATCCTCATCCAGCGCGCTCGCGGGATCCTTCTCCAGCGCGCGCAGCGCTTCGACACAGCGTCGCAGGAACAGCACTTCCTGCCCTTTCGGGCTCAGCGACAGGCTGCCATTCTTCGCATACTGCACCAGCTTCAGCCCGGACAGGCGCTTGGCGTTACGGCCGACGCAGGCATTGACTCGGTCGGTGCGGGCGCCGCGCCGGATGAATTCGAGGGCGTCGTATTCGTCGCCCGTCAGTTTTTCATTCTTCATTCAGACTTTCATTGGGAGCAAAGGCCGCCATGGTAAGGCGCTCCGGCTTCGCCCGCAATCACTTCATGGCGCGCACCGCCGCCCACACCAGGCCGGCGCCAGCCAGCGCGCCCAGCGCGCCCAGCACCAGCGCCGCCTGCATGCGCCGCGATGCCAGCAGCGAGCCGCGTCCGAGATAGATCTTGTTGTGCAGTGTGGTGCCCATGCTGTCCTCCCTGAGAGTGGTTGGCCGATGGGTCATTATAGAAACTTTCAAGGGCCACTATGTGCGCTCGCATACACTGAGCAAGCTTTGTAGCCATAAAGCAACACATCCATGAACTGTGAATCGAGCGCCGGGAGGCTGGGCTGGCTGCTAGCATCATCTCAACGTCAACCCACCAAGGAGTACAGCATGAACACCTCTACCCCCAAGCCGGATCCCGGTGCAAAAGGGCCGCCGATGATGCACGAAGGCGATATCGGCAGCGGCGAGATCACGCCGGGTCAGCACGAAACCAATGAGATGATCAAGGAGATTCCGCCGCTGCACGGGCACGTGCCCGCGGGCGATGCTGCGGGCAAGCAGCAGGGAGGTGCGGGCAAGCCGTAAGCCTGCCCGGGAGCGCCCCAAAGCCCCCGAGAACGCCGCCATGGGGGCGTTATCGGGCGCTGTTATTCCGCTTTGATCGGCGGCTGGGGGGCGCGTGGTTCTTCAACCGGCGCGCGCGCAGGCGCCGGTACATCGTCCGGATCCGGACCGGGCTGCGGTGGCGGCTGATTCGGATCCGTCGGATCGGGCGTGGTGTGCGCCCGCAGATCAGGCTTCGATTCCCGATCCATGATGGTCAACGACCTTCTTTTTGCTTCGCACCGCCGCCGGCCCCCTTGTCCTTGCCGGCCTTAATGGTCGTCTTTTCGTTGTGGCTGCTCTTGTCCGGATTGACGCCGGCCCGGCGCTTGGCCAGATCCTCTTCCGAATCGTTGGCCGACTGCTTGTTCTGGTTGCCGCTGGATTTCGATTGGGTCATAGCAATTCTCCTGGGTGGAAACGTGACAAATGGATGACGTTTTTGCGCAGACTAGCATGGAAGAACCGGGCCGGCTTTCAATCGTGCGCGGGCTTGGTATGATGACGTTTTATTCATTTTTCATCCTGCCCATGCTGCGCCGCCTGCTTTCCCTAGCCCTTGCCCTTGCCTCGGTCGGCGCCGCCGCCGCGCCCGCCTCCACGACGCCGTCGAAACCGATGACCCTGGCCAACTACCTGGCCCTGAGCGGGCCCAAGCCAACCGCCAGCTTCGACTACGGCAGCGCGCCCTCGCAGTACGCGGAACTATTCCTGCCGCGCGGCACCGGGCCCTTCCCGGTGGCGGTGCTGGTGCACGGCGGCTGCTGGACCAAGGAATTCGGCGGCATCACCCAGCTGCGCAATGTCGCCGGCGCGCTGGCGGCACGCGGGATCGCGGCCTGGAACATCGAATACCGGCGCGTCGACGAAGCCGGCGGCGGCTATCCCGGTACCTACCAGGACATGAACGCGGCGCTCGCCATGCTGGCCCAGCAGGCGCAGCGCTATCCGCTCGACCTCAAGCGGCTGGTGGCGGTCGGCCACTCGGCCGGCGGCCAGCTGGTGCAATGGATGGCGGGCCGGCCGCGCATCCCGAACACGAGCCCGCTCTACCTGCCGGATCCGTTGCCGGTCAAGAACGTCGTCAGCCTGGGCGGCCTGGCCGACCTGCGCCGCGAACAGGACCTGATCAAGTCCAGCTGCGACCGCGAAATCGGCCAGCTGACCGGCGCACCCGGCGACAAGCGCCCCGACGTGTTCTCGGACACGAATGCCGGCGACCTGCTGCCCAACGGCAGCCGCACCATCCTCGTGACGGGGGAGCTGGACAAGATCTCGCCGCCGCGCGTGGCCCGCGATTACGCCGCGCGAGCAAAGGCGGCCGGCGATGCCGCCGAAGTCGTGATCCTGCCCGGCGCCAGCCACTACGACGAGGTGGCGGCCAGCTCGGCGTCGTGGCCGCTGGTGCTGCAGGCGATTGAGTCGGCGCTCAAGCCCTAATCGAAGCTGATGCGTTTGGCCAGCCGCTGGTCGACGACGACGTCGCTTTCCGGCACCGCCACGCAAGGCAGGATCCACCCTTCCCGCTTTTCTTCGATCGACAGGCCGGGCCACTCGACCAGGTAGCGCACCTTGCCACTATCCAGGCGGCAGATGCAGGTGCGGCAGGTGCCGTTGCGGCAGGAGCTGGGCAGGTCGATGCCGGCCTGCTCGGCGGCGTGCAGGATGGTCGTGTCCGCGGGTGCGGGGACGCTCCAGCCGGCGGGCTGGAAGACGATGGTGAAGTCGGTCATGATGGCGATTGTACCGTCGCTTGACCTGGCTTTACGCCCCCGGACGATGGGTTCGTTCGCGCACAGACCCTCGCCGGGCGCAGCACTACGCTGAGGTTTCCATATGTAAGTAATGCAGGAAGCCAATGAAATACATCATCGCCCCCACCCTGGCCGCTGCCTTGGCCGCCACTCTCTGCAGCGTGTGCGCTGCCGCCGGCGCCCAGCAAGCCTATGTCGTCAAGAACAAGCCATCCGCGCAAGCCGCAGTGCAGCCCAATGTGCAACAGCGCATTGCCGCCGCATCGAATGCCAACGCCCAGACGGCTGCCGCGGCCCGCGCGCAGGCCGGTTCCGTGCAGGCCGCCCCGGCAGCCGCACCCTCGCCCGCACCTGCTCCTGTGCAAGCCGCCGCTGCGCCGCAGGCCGCCGGCGTCGTCAACGCACCGGTCGAAGCCAGCGAATTCGACCGCCTGCTGCGCGCCCAGGTGCTGCTCGACCGCGCCCACTTTTCGCCGGGCGAGATCGACGGCGCCTTCGGTTCCAACATGAAGCAAGCCCTGTCCGGCTTCCAGAAGGCGCGCAACCTGCCCGTCACCGGCAAGCTCGACGAGGCGACCTGGAACGCCCTCAACGCCGACAATGCCCCGACCGTCGTCGCCTACACGCTGGCCGACGCCGACGTTGCCGGACCCTTCCGCCCGGTCCCGGACGACATGATGGAAAAGGCCAAGCTGCCCACCCTCGGCTATGCCACCGTGCAGGAAGGCCTGGGCGAGAAATTCCACGCCAGCCCGGGCCTGATCGACAAACTCAACCAGGGCAAGAACCTGAGCCGCGCCGGCGAACAGATCATGGTGCCGAACGTCACCGGTACCCCGCCGCTGCCGCCGGCGGCGCGCGTCGCGGTGTCGCGCGAGGGCCGCATCCTGACGCTGGAAGACGCCACCGGCCGCGTGCTTGCGCAGTACCCTGCCTCGACCGGCAGCGAGCACGATCCGCTCCCGATCGGCAGCTGGAAGATCGACGGCGTGTCGCGCAATCCGACCTACAACTACAACCCCAAGCTGTTCTGGGACGCCAAGCCGGGCGACGCGAAGACGAAGATCGCGGCGGGCCCCAACAACCCGGTGGGGGTGGCCTGGATCGACCTGTCGATCCCGCACTACGGCATCCACGGCACTCCGGTTCCGGGACTGGTCGGCAAGACCGAATCGCATGGCTGCATCCGCCTGACCAACTGGAGCGCAGCCGAGGTGGCCGGCCTGGTGCAGGCGGGAACGGAAGTCGTATTACAGGAGTGATTTCATAAAAAGGAGAACGCGATGAGATGGCTGTTGACCTTCCTGCTCGGCGTCGTGGTGGGCGCCGGCGGTCTGTTTGCCTGGCTGCGCCAGATGCCCCACGATGCACCGGGCACGGCCGTCCAGGCGAACGTGAACACCGGCTCGCTGCCCGCGCCGCCGGGCCCTGACATCGAGAGCAAGCTGCCGCCGGCGCCGAAGGTCACGCCGGACCTGACCGAACTCGACCTGCCGCTGCGGCCCTCGGCCGTCGCGGCCTCCCCTGCGGCCAGCCTGCCGGCCATGCAGCCGGCCACGCAGTTGTCGAAACTGATGGTGCCGGTCGAGGGCATGAGCCTGGCCAGCATCAAGGATAATTTCGACCAGCCGCGCGGCAGCGAGCGCCACCACGAAGCGCTGGACATCATGGCGCCGAAGGGCACCAAAGTGGTCGCCGCAGCCGACGGCAAGGTCGTCAAGCTGTTCACCAGCAAGCCGGGCGGCCTGACGGTCTACCAGTTCGACCCCACCGAAAAATATGCCTATTACTACGCCCACCTCGACCATTACGCCGATGGGCTGAAGGAAGGCGCCGACATCAAGCGCGGCGACCTGATCGGCTATGTGGGCGCGACCGGCAATGCCGATCCGAACGCGCCCCACCTGCACTTTGCCGTGTTCGAACTAACGCCCGAAAAGCAGTGGTGGAAAGGGACGCCGGTCAATCCCTATCCACTGCTGGGCGAGTGATCCGTCCGCTCAACCCCGGCGGCGCAGCAGCCGGCTCAGCAGCAGTCCGGCGATGCCGGCGCTGATCGCCTCCGGCTCCGGTACCTGGCCAGGGTCCGGATCGGGGGTGGCGGCCAGGCTCAGCAACAGATCCGAGCACTGGCCGTTGGCCTGGCAGCCGCGCGCGGCGATCTGGCCCTTGTCGTTGATGTCACCGGCGTAGACCAGGTTCCAGCCGAGGGCCGGATCGATCAGGTCGTTCAAGTCCTTCAGCGTGCCGCCGCTGTACAGGAATGCGTGGTAGCCGCCGATGCCGCCGGCACCGAGATTCGAGGCGCCGACCACGTCGCCGGCCGCGTTGATGCCGGTCGCATAGCTATCGTCGCCGCCGAGGTCGCCAAGGTCGACCAGCAGGCCGTTCGCATACAGGAAGGCGTGCGACTCGGCATCGCCCGTCACCCCGGAATACCCGGCGACCATGCCCGCATTGTTGATCGCATAGCCCTGGGCGAAGCTGCCGCCGAGCGTGTCGAGCAGCTGCATGCCGCCGCTCGTATAGATGTAGGCGCGGTAGTCGCCGGCAGGACTGATCTCGGCATAGCCGGTGACGGCGCCGAGGTCGTTGATGGCATTGGCCGCGCTGCTGCCTCCGCCATTGACGGGACCGATGTCGATCAGGGTGCCGCCGGCGCCGGTCACGAAGCCATGCTGGCTGCCGTCGCTGGTATCGGACACGCCCACCACCTGGCCGGCGGCATTGATGCCATAGCCATAGCTGTTCTGTCCCCCCAGCGTGCCCAGCGTTTGCACCGAGCCGTTCGAGAACACCGTTGCCCGCGTCGCGTTGCCGACGCTGCTCTCGCCCACGACCGCGCCGCTCTCGTTGATGCCCCAGGCCTTGCTGTTGCCGGTATTCGGGTTGCCTTGGTGCAGGCTGGTGGCGGTTCCGTTGCTGCTCGAATAGGCGTTGACATGGTTGCCCGGGGTGTAGACGTAGCCGACCACGGTACCGGCGTTGTTGAGGCCGTTCGGCAGGCTGGTGAGGTTGCCGAAGCTGCCGACCGGCGCCACGGTGTAGACCGGCGCCGCCTGGGCGGCCAGCGGGGCGGCGAAAAGGGCAAGCAGGAGGTAAGGCAGGCGTGGCATGGCGGTCTTCCAAGGTTCGTTAGGACGACCGCCATGCTACCGATGAAAATATATTTATTGCAACAAATTAACGCGGCACCTATCAATGTGGAGAGGTGGTCTTACTCGTCGATGTCGGCACCGACATTGATCGCCGCATAAGCGCGCGTCACCGCGGTGACCTCCTTGCTCGCCTTGCCGTACAGCTCGGCGGCGGCCTCGATCATTTTGGTGCGCGCATCCGCATAATTGGTGCTCGAGGTGAACTTGGTCGTGTTCGCCTTGAACCAGATGCGGTAGGCCTTGTCGAGCCCGATGCCGCTCATCGCCGCCGGAGTCTTGACCAGGTATTTGCTGTAGTAGTCGCTGGCCTTGTCCGCGTTCGATCCCTGCGACAGGAAATAGAACATGCGGTTGTTCGGGCCGCTGCTGTAGTGCACGTCGATGCGCCGCAGCGAGCTGCTCCAGGCGTCCGGGCTGCTGCCGTCCTTGCTCGGCTTGTACATCCAGCGCAGCGGCGTGCCGCTCTTGCTGATCTCCTTGCCCAGCACCCAGTCGTTGCCCTCAAGGGGAATGTTCTCGCCCTTGCCGCCGGCGCGCGCATAGGCTTCGACGATTTCGCCGTTGATGTCCGAGGCCGACTCGTTCAGGCCGCCGGATTCGCCCGAATAGGTCAGGTTCGAGGTGGCGGCCGTGACGCCGTGGCCCATCTCGTGGCCGATCACGTCGATCGAGCCCAGGCTGTAGAAGCTGGAGCCGTCGCCGATGAACATGCAGCGGCAGGTGTCGCTGTAGTAGGCGTTGTCGTAGGCGGTGTTGACGTGGGCCGCGATATAGGTCGCCGTGTTGTGGCCGTCCAGCGACTGCCAGCCGAAAATGTTCTTCAGCGCGTCGTAGGTGTTCATCAGGCCCCACATGGCGTTCACGGCCGCGGTCTGGCCGTTGGCGTTCGTGGTCGATCCACCCTTGACGTAGTTCTGGCCGTCGCCCCAGGTGTTGGTGTCGTTCACGTACACGTTGCCGGCGGTGGTGCCGTGGTTCGCATTGGTGATCGCCATCGCCCCGAACATGCCGCCGGTGCCGCGGGTATCGTCGATCATCTTGTACTTGCCGTCGACCAGGGTGGTGTTGATCGGCACGTCGCCGTTGTACTGGCTCTTGCCGACGCCGATCACGGTCTGCAGCATGCTCCACTGGTCGAGGATGCTGCCGTCGCGCGCGCTGACGACAGTGTCGTGGTAGACCGGCCTGTCGCCCACGTGCATGCGGGTGTGGACCAGGTAGGCCAGCTCGTAATGGTCGACGACGTCCTGCACGTCGACGGCGTTCAGCTCGTATTCCTGCTTGTCGCGCGCGTCCGGCGTGCGCTCGGTGCGCAGTACCGGATAGATGATCAGCTCGGCGCTCGGCGGGGCGACGTGGCGGGCGTCGGTACCGAGCGAACCCAGGGTCTTGTCGATCGCCTCTTTCGGAGAAATGACCGGGACGACGCTGAAGTCGCTTCCAGGTCCTTCCGTGGCAGCCGCGCCGGTGCCGGCATTCTTCCCGAGTCCGGCACGGCGCTCCGACGCCGACTCCGACTGGATGCGGCCATTCGCATCCAGCACCACCACCGACTCCGAGCCGAAGATCGGGACGTTTTTCCAGGTGTGGGCGACGCGTGCGACCTGGGTGCCCTGCATGCCGGGGTGCTGAACCAGGACCTTGAAGCCGTGGCGCGCATCGAGACCGCGCTCGGCGCGGCGCGCCTCGAGCTGAGCGACGATGTTCGCGTTCGCCTGCGGCGTGGCCGCCGCCGGTGCGCTCATCAGGGTGGCCTGTTGCGGCGCCGCCAGCAGCGGCACAGTTGCCAGGAAGGACATGGCGCCGATCGACGCCGCCAGGACAGTGCGGGAACGCTTGTTCATCTCGCCTCCATTCGGTTGGACTGCCTAAGCAAGCTCTGCTTTGGGCACCATCAGAGTGTGGACGAGGTTCCGTTCAAGGATTTGCTCCAGCACAAAAAGCCCCACAGCGGCTGGGGGCCGCTGTGGGGCGTATCGTAAAACGGTACTGTCAGTACTCGCTCAGCGCTCGCGCCGGCGCATCAGGTAGACCGCAGCGCCAAGCACGGCCGCACCGATCGCCGCCTTCTTCACCAATCCAGCCTTGTTGTGCTCCCACTCGGCCTTGATGCCCATCTCGGCCAGCACGTTCGGCACCTTGCCCTTGGCCAGGTCTTCGCCGATGCCCTCGACCACGTTCACACGGTCGGCGGCCAGCAGGATCAGCCAGTGGCGCATGTCGTTCTCGGACCAGCGGAAGGCCAGGCGGCGCATCATGCCGGACAGGCCTTTCGGCGGCTGCACGGTGCCGAAGATCGGCGTGATGCCGGGGCGCTCGGTGGAGGTCAGGATCTCGACGGTTTCCGGCTGCTGCGGCAGCTTGCCCTCGTGGGCGTGGATGAAGCGCGGCGGCGTGCGTTCCATCGGCACCGCGGGACGGTTCTTGCGGTCGAGGTCGGCGCCCCAGCCCTTGATGTGGGCCAGTTGCTCGCGCGAGGGACGCTGCGGCACCATCGGGTAGTCCTGCTGGTGCTCGTCGGCGTGGCCGCTGTGGTGGTGCTGGTGCGAATGTTCGTCGACTTGTTCGTGAGTTTGCATGGGATCTCCTTAATGCAGTGCGCTGGCCTTGACCGCGCGGACCTCATGGGCGCGCGGCGGGATCAGGACAGTCTTGATGCAGTTGTCGAGTTTGCTGGAGAAGATGTGATAGGCGTCGGAGATTTCTTCCAGCGGCACGCGGTGGGTGATGATGTCTTTCGGGCTCAGACGGCCTTCGCGGATGTGCTCGATCAGGCGTGGCAAGTGGCGCTTCACGCTGGCCTGGTTGGCGCGGATCGTCAGCCCCTTGTTCAGCACGTTGCCCATCGGGACCATATTGAAGGTTGGGCCATACACGCCGACGATCGACACATTGCCACCCTTGCGCACCGAGTTGATGCACCAGTGCAGTACGGTGGACGAGCCGGCCTGCGCTTTCATCAGGCGGCCGGTCAGGGTCTGGGCGATCGAGCCGGCGGCATCGCCGCCCACGCAGTCGATGCAGACATCGGCGCCCATCCAGTCCGTCATCTTCTTGATGTGCTCGGCCATGTCATTGACCTCGCGGAAATTCACCACCTCGCACTGGGCCCAGCGCTTGGCGAATTCCAGGCGGTATTCGACCTCGTCGACCACGATCACGCGGCCCGCGCCCATCAGCCAGGACGACTTCGCGGCCAGCAGGCCGATCGGGCCGGCGCCGAAGATCACCACGGTATCGCCTTCGCTGATGTCACCCATCTCGGCCGCCTGGTAGCCGGTGGGGGTGACGTCGGTCAGCAGCACGGCGTCGTCGTCGTGGATATCGTCCGGGATCACCATCGGGCCGACGTCGGCCATCGGTACGCGCACGTACTCGGCCTGGCCGCCATCGTAGCCGCCGGCGGTGTGCGAATAACCGTAGATGGCGCCCACGGCGGTCGCTTCCGGATTCGTGTTGTGGCAATTGCCGTAGAGTTCGTGCTGGCAGAAGAAGCAGGAACCGCAGAACAGGTTGAACGGCACCATCACGCGGTCGCCCACCTTCAGGTTCCGCACATCCGAACCGACGTCCTCGACCACGCCGATGAACTCGTGGCCGAAGGTATGGCCGACGCGGGTATCGGGCACCATGCCATGGTACAGGTGCAGGTCGGAACCGCAGATGCAGGTACGCGTGACGCGCACGATCGCGTCGCCAGGATGCTCGATGACGGGATCGGGCTTATGGTCGGCGCGCACGCGATACGGCCCCCGGTAATTCATTGCCAGCATATGTCCTCCTCGGGTTGGTTGACGGCCCGCAGCTTATAAGCGGGCTCATGAACAAAACCTTATGTCAAAACGATAAGGAAGGCGATACGCGCACGGAAATGAACATGGGGTTTCTGAACAATTTTTTTGTTTCAGCCTAGTTCTTTGTTTTTAAAAGGAAATTTGTTGCAATCAGAAAAGAAAACGGCCGCGCTTGGCGGCCGTTACGATGAGGCAGATTGCGCTTAAAGCTGGCGTGCTTCGAAGGTATTGCACTGCTCGACGGAGCCGGTCTGGAGACCTTTCGTGAACCAGCGCACGCGCTGCGCCGAGGTCCCGTGCGTGAACGAATCCGGCACTACCTCGCCGCGCGACTGGCGCTGCAGGGCGTCGTCGCCGATGGCGCTGGCGGCGGCCAGGGCCGATTCGACGTCGCCCTGTTCGATGATCTGCTTGGCCTCGTTGGTGTGGTAGGCCCACACGCCGGCGAAGCAGTCGGCCTGCAGTTCGACCCGCACCGACAGCGCATTGGCCTCGGTCTCGGACAGGCGGCTGCGCATGCTGTCGACCTTGCCCGAGATGCCGAGCAGGTTCTGCACGTGGTGGCCGACCTCGTGGGCGATCACGTAGGCCTGGGTGAACTCGCCGCCGACCTTGAAGCGCTGCTGCATCATGTTGAAGAAGGTCAGGTCGATATAGACCTTGCGATCGGCCGGGCAGTAGAACGGTCCGACGGCGGCCTGGCCAGTGCCGCAGCCTTCGGTCGGCGTCTTGCCGTCATATAGCACCAGCACCGGCGGCTGGTAGGTAGCGCCGTTCGCCTTGAAAATCTTCGACCAGGTGGTTTCCGTGAAGCCCAGCACAGTGCGCACGAACTGCGTCTCGCGATCGTTCGCCGGCGGATGAGAAGGCGCTTGCTGCACCTGGGCCGGCGACCCGCCGGACAGCAGGCTCAGGATGGTGCTCGGCGAAACCCCGAAGAACCAGGAGCCGATCAGCGCGATGACGATCGTGCCGATTCCGACGGTGCCGCCGCCGATACCAAAACCGCCGCCACCGCCGCGCCGATCTTCGACATTGTTACTCTGCTCGTTTCCTTCCCAGCGCATATCCTTCTCCTTGTTATCGTCCCGGCGGCCGCTTCAGGCACACCGCCCCCGCCTGCTCGCGGGCATCCTTGAGGCGGAATTCCTCGTCCATGGCCAGGCCGGCGCGCTGCTCGTCGTGCAGCATGCGCTCGTGGCGTTCGCGCTCCACTTCGCGCTCGATGCGCGTGTTCATGGAAGCGTTCGGCAGTCTCGTCGTCATGATCTTCCTCTCGTGCGGGCGAACCCCGTGTCCGCCTGTCGTTCCAGTATGCGCAAGCTTGCCGGCCGGGTATGTTCGACCCTTCACATAAAGCGATTTTAACGGAAGCGCCACTCTGTTCGCTCGCGCACAGAGCGGGCGACTGGCGCTCGTCATGCTGGCGCAATGAGCCTGAACTTACGCACCCCTTCCGCACTCCTCGACCTCGGCCACCGGCTGCGCGAGCGCGGCTACCAGTTCACCACCGTCACCCCGGCCACGCACCGCCGCGTCAACCGCCGTCCGGAGAACGCCTGGGCGCGAGACCTGCGGGGCGTGTTCGGCTGGAGCAGGTCCTACCGCGAAGGCGTGCTGCCGCCCGAGATCGACGCCCTGCTCGCCGAGAGCGGACTGCGCGGCGAGGCCGACCAGGCCGGCGGACATGGCCATCGTGCGCGCGTACGCGCATCGAACATCGGCAGGCAGCTGTATTTCCACTCGGCCTGGCCCACCGACGATGACGAGGCCGTGTTCTTCGGCCCCGACACCTACCGCTACGTGGCGGCATTGCGGCGCTCGCTGGGATCAAGCCTACTGCGGCGTCCCGTGCGCCGTGCGGTCGACATCGGCTGCGGCGCGGGGCCTGGTGCGATCGAGCTGGCCCTGTGCTGCCCCGACGCGACCGTCTACGGCGCCGACATCAACGACGACGCCCTCGCCCTCACCGGCATCAACGCCGAGCTGAATGGCGCGGCGCAGATCATCCCCTGCCGCAGCAACCTGCTGGACGGCGTCGACGGCCACTTCGACGTGGTCATGTCGAACCCGCCCTACATCCTCGACGCCGACGAGCTGCCCTACCGCCACGGCGGCGGCGAGCATGGCGCCGAGCTGTCGATCCGCATCGTCAAGGCCGGCCTGGCGCGCCTGCATCCGGGCGGCAGCCTGCTGCTGTACACCGGCGTCGCCATCGTCGACGGCGCCGACCGCTTTCTGGAAGCGATCCGGCCGCTGCTCGATGAAGCCTGCGAGGAATGGCGTTACGAAGAGCTCGACCCGGACATCTTTGGCGGCCAGCTGGAGTGCGAGGGCTACGAACAGGTCGAGCGGATTGCCGCGGTCTGGCTACATGCGGTCAAGCGCGGCTGAAAAACCACGAATTAATAATGAATTGGTAATAGTTCGTCAAAATTCCCAATCGGCAATATTCAACGCGTCATATAATCGGCGGCTTCCCTACCTCCGTCCCGATTCCCCATGAAGATCAGCAATCTCAAGGTTTGGGCGCGCCTTGCGCTCGGTTTTTCCATCGTTCTCGTCCTGATGGTCGCGCTTGCGATCAATGGCATCGTCAACATGGCGACCATGCAGGACAAGATGAGCCGCATCGTCGACAGCGACAACGTCAAGGTCCGGCTGGTCGCGGGGATGCGCCAGTCGGTCATGAACGCCATCATCAACGGCCGCAACATCGCGCTGATGACCGACGAGGCCGAAATCGATGCCGAAAACAAGCGCCTGGCGGATAACCGCGCCGAGTACAAAGTCATCTTCGACAAGCTGAGCGCCATGATCGGCAACGACCCCGCCGAGAAAGCAGCGCTCGACAAGATCGTCGCCGCCCGCGGCGCCTCGGTCGACGTGGTCACGAAGATGACGGCCCTGGTGAAAGCCGGCCAGCGCGAGGAATCGAACCGCGTGCTGCTGAACGAGCTGCAGCCGCTGCAAACCAAAACGGTCCTTGCCATGGGCGACATGGTGAAACAGCTCGAACAGCAGGTCGATGCCGCCGCCGCCCAGGCAGCCGCGGCGCACCAGGCGGCACGCCGCCTGACCTTGCTGATTACCCTGCTCGCGCTGCTGCTCGGCGGCACGATGGCCTGGTTGATCTCGCGCAGCCTGCTGCGCCAGCTGGGCGGCGAACCCGCTTACGCGGCCGAAATCGCCGGCCGCATCGCGAACGGCGAGCTGGACGTGAAGGTCGCGCTGCGCGAAGGCGACCGCGACAGCCTGCTGTTCGCCATGGACACCATGCGCGCCAAGCTGGCAGACCTGGTCAGCCACGTGCGCGAGGCTACCCACCACATCGCCCACGCCTCGAGCGAAATCGCCACCGGCAACGCCGACCTGTCGAGCCGCACCGAAGTCCAGGCCGGCTCGCTGGAAGAAACCGCGTCGACGATGGAAGAGCTGACTTCGACCGTGAAGCAGAACGCCGATCACGCCCACACCGCCAATGAACTGGCGCGCACCGCCTCGAACGTGGCGGCGCGTGGCGGCGACGTCGTGGCCCAGGTCGTGGACACGATGGGCTCGATCAACGAGTCGTCGAAGAAGATCGTCGACATCATCTC
>Ga0065165_1001678_pt1 | contig 22406 bp, 21 predicted proteins | sample AraplaMF_Cvi_mMF_FD_63813 | JGI IMG/M metagenome (GOLD analysis project Ga0065165, IMG submission 63813) | Arabidopsis root microbial communities from the University of North Carolina, USA - plate scrape MF_Cvi_mMF (version 2) (version 3) | ecosystem: Host-associated > Plants > Roots >... | reverse complement strand
CACCTCCCCCGTTCGCTGCCGCTCTACGGGGGAGGAACGCTTACCTCTCGCCGAGGACGTCCTTGGGGTCGGCGACGTTTTCCAGCGGTCGGCCGGCGAGGTAGCGGCCGAGGTTCTCGACGAAGAGGGCGTCATTGCGGGGGGCGTTGCCCGAGCTCATGCCGGCGGCGTGCGGGGTCAGGGTGACCTGCGGGTGGTTCCAGAACGGGCCGTCGACCGGCTGGGGCTCGACCTCGAAGACGTCGAGCACGGCATGGCCCGGCGCACCCGCGGCCAGGGCCGCCAGCAAGGCCGGCTCGTCCACCAGGGCGCCGCGGCCCACATTCACGAGCACCGAGCCCGGCTTCATCCGGCCGAACGCCTCGGCGTCCATGATGTGGCGCGTCTCGGGCGTGGCCGGCGCGCAGAGGGCCACCACGTCGGCCTCGGTGATCACGTCCAGCCAGCGGTCGGGCGTGACCATGGCGTCGGCCGCCGGGTCGGAGCCGCCGCTGCGGCGTACGCCGGTGACATGGGCGCCGAAGGCCTTCGCCCGGGCCGCCACGCCCTGGCCGATCGCCCCGAAGCCCAGGACCACCCAGCGGGAGCCCTCCAACTCGCGGTAAGGGAGCCTCTTCCAGTCGTGGGCCGCCTGGGCCGCGCGCCGGGCCGGACCGCCCTGGTACACGTCCAGCACGCCCCACAACACATAGTCGGCGATGCCCACCGCCTGGCCGTGGCTGGTGGTCAGCGTCGCGCCCTTCTGGACGAACTGGCCGAAGATGGCGTGGTCGAAGCCGGCCGCGCCGCTCTGCACCCACTTCAGATCGGGCGATTTCAGCGTGGCGGTGGCGAACGTCCGCATGGCGCCGCCGAAGAAGACCTCGGCGTTGACCCAGGCCGCCTCGGGCCGCGCGTCGTCCTCGCTCACCGGCGCGTCGTTCAGCGTGATCTCGCCGGCGTCGGAAACGAGAAGCGGCTCGACGGCAGGGCCGTGAGCCGCGATGGCCGCCTGGATGCGGCGGTAGGACGTCTCGTGGATCAGCAGGCGCATCGGTCTCTCCCAGAGGCCTTCCCGGTCATGATGGACATCATGACCAGACAAGAGGGCCTCTAAACTAAAGAGGTCGAGCCCGTTGACCCCAGTTGGCATAGGCCAACTGGGACGGGCTCTGGCCGTGTGGTCTTAGCCGGGGAGAGACCGCAGATGCCACCTCTTAGCGGCCGCCGGACTTGGCCGCGGCGACGGGCGCCGGCGCGGCGGCCGGAGCCTGCTGCGCCTGCTCGCGGCGACGGCCGCCGCCCATGACCTTCAGCGCCGCCATCAGCTCGTCGTTCTCGATGGCGCCCGACTTGTTCTGGTCCATCTGGGCGAAGTAGGGGGCCAGCTTGTCGCCCAGCTCGCCCTTGAACTCCGCCTTCTCGATCTTGCCGTCGAGATTGTCGTCGAACATCCCGAGCAGGCGGGTCTGGTCCATCAGCCGGTCGTACTCGAGCTGCTTGGCCGAGGTCTCCTCGGTCCAGCGGTAGCGGATGGCCGTGTAGAACATCTCCTCGAAGGACTGGTCGCCCCAGACCACCGTCTTGTTGGCGTCGGGGTTGGCCGGGTTCTGCTTGGAGTTGTCGTACCAGTAGTGGGCGATCAGCTTGGAGCCCGCCGGGATCTTCAGCGGCTGGGCGAAGCTGTACTCGCGCTGCCAGTTGAAGTCGTAGCGCGGCATGGCGAGGATCAGGCTCTCCTTGCCGTCCGGCGTGCGCAGCCACAGGTCCGAGGCGTAGCCGCGGTAGTGGGCGTGCGGGAAGGCCGAGTACAGCAGCATCTCCTTCGGCACGTCGAGGTAAGCGGTCTCCTTGTGGCGCGCCTCCCCGGCCGGGATCTTGATGGTGTTGTCGACCACCACCGAGTTGCGCATCACCAGGCCCGGCTTCTCGTTGTCCTTGTAGAAGTACAGGCCGATCTTGGAGGCGTCGGTGACCTCCTTGCCGAACGGGGTGTAGTGCGCCTGGAAGCCGATGGCGCCGCCCGGCGGCAGGTAGGTGCCCACGTTCTTGGGCCACAGGGTGCTTTCCGCGCCGACGGCGTAGCCGCCCATGGAGGCTCCCCAGCGGCTCTCGTTGCCCTTGCCGTCGGCCGGCACGTCCTTGAGGTAGCCCGACAGGAAGTGGTGCACCGCCTGGCGCTGGTTCACGACGTAGGTCGAGGCCTTGACCCACTTGCCCTCGGTCAGCGGGTTCACGACGATCGGGCGCTGGTAGTCGACCACGCCCGAGGCGGGGATCTTGTACTGCGGGATCTCGAGGACCAGGTCGGGCTTGCCCAGCGGCCATTCGGCGACGACGCGCTTCTTGGCGGCGACGACCAGCGGGTCGGTCGAGCCGTCGCGCGGCGCGCCCTGTTCCACCCAGTGGACCACGGTCTTGATCTCGGCCGGGGTCAGGCTCTTGTCGTCGGCGAACTTGCCCACGTGCGGATCGACGTTCCACGGCGGCATCCGGTCGGTGCGCAGCACCTCGCGGATCATCGGCGAGAAGCCCTTGACCATCTCGTAGCTGGACATGGCGAAGGGGCCGATGCCGCCCTCGGTGTGGCAGCCGGCGCACTTGGCCTCGAGGATCGGCGCGACCTGCTTGGTGTACGAGATCGCCGCGACCTTGCGGTTCGGGAAATCGACCAGGCAGCCCGGACTCTGGAGGTTGGTGGCCATCACCTGCTTGCCGGCCAGGCCGGCCTCGATGGCGTCGGCGGCATAGGTGTGGGTCGCCTCGGCCTTCTGCGAGCCGTAGGTCTGCCGGTCGTCCAGCGGGCCGCGGTAGATGACCTTCCAGGTCTTGGGATCGACCACGAAGAACTCGCCGGTCCGCGTGACGCCCAGCTGCTCGCCGACCAGCTGGTTGGAGTCCATCAGGATCGGGATGTCGAAGCCGTAGTCGGCCTTCTCGGCGACGATGGCGTCGCGGCTGTCCTGGATGGCCGAATTCAGCATCAGGAACTCGACGCCCTGGCCCTCGTACTTCGCCTTCAGCGCCTTCAGCGACGGGGCCAGGTTTCGCACGATCGGGCAGCCGTTCGCCTGGGTGACGATCACGATCAGCTTGGCGTCCGTTCGGTAGAGCTCGTGGCCCATGTAGTCGGTGTCGGCCAGCATGAAGTTGTCGATGGTGGCCGGCGTGTGCAGCTCGGCAGCCTCGGAGGCCGCGGTCGGTGTCGCCGACGCCAGGGCGTTGGGCGCCTGGTTGCCGTCGGCCGCGCAGCCGAACAGCAGGCCGCTCGCAGCGGCCGTGGTCATGAACGCGGAAATGCGCGCCTTCATCATGGAATACTCCTCCCAAGGGCCGCGGCGGAGCTTCTCGCCCCGTCCGGGTCCAGTCCCCAGAATTGCGTGTTACGCCAAATCATACCCAAGCAGACCGGCGTTGCATCATTATTTCTAATCAATGTTCAGATAGGTTTCCGCTGAGGCAGGCCCGACACAGGCGCCGCTTCGAAACAACCGGCCCGCGACGCCCGCGCAACGGGCGTGTCTCATCCCCTCCCCGGCCGGTTTGAGGGCAAGGCTTGGCAGCCCCGCGCGGCTCAGGGCAAATGATCGCTCAAGAACGAGGGACGCCATGAGCTTCATCACCCGCCGCAAGCCGCTGGAGCTGGGCGCGCCCGCCGACGGCGGCAACCACCTCAAGGCCACCCTGGGCTGGCCGCACCTGATCGCGCTGGGCGTCGGCGCCATCATCGGCACCGGCATCTACACCCTGACCGGCGTGGCCGCGGGGCTGGCGGGGCCGGGCGTGATCCTGTCGTTCGCCATCGCCGGCGTGATCTGCGCAGGCGCCGCGCTCTGCTACGCCGAGATGGCCAGCCTGACGCCGCAGGCCGGCAGCGCCTACACCTATGCCTATGTCACCCTGGGCGAGGCCATCGCCTGGGTCATCGGGGTCAGCCTGATCCTCGAATACACCCTGGTCTGCAGCGCCGTGTCGGTGGGCTGGTCGGGCTATGCGTCCGGCCTGATCCGCCAGGCCGGCTGGGGCGTGCCCGAGGCGTTCCTGGACAAGGGCGTGGTCGACGTCCCGGCCATCTTCATCGCGCTGGCCGTCACCGGCATGCTGCTGGTGGGCACCCGCGAGAGCGCCACGGTCAACTTCATCCTGGTGTGCGTGAAGCTGGTGGCGCTCGCGGCCTTCGTGGCCTTCACCCTGCCCAGCTTCGACGCCGCCCATTTCGAGCCGTTCGCGCCCTTCGGCTTCGGCGCCCACGAGATCGACGGCAAGAAGTATGGCGTGATGGGCGCCGCGGCGATCATCTTCTTCGCCTTCTACGGCTTCGACGCCATCTCGACGGCGGCCGAGGAGGCCAAGAACCCCAAGCGCGACCTGACCATCGGCATCGTGGGCTCGATGGCGCTCTGCACGGTGATCTACATGGTCATCGCCGCCTGCGCCCTGGGCGCGGTCCCGTTCGGCCTGTTCTCGAAGAGCCCCGAGCCGCTGGCCTTCGTCCTGAAGGAGCTGGGCCGTCCGGGCGCCGCGGCGATCATCGCCGGAGCCGCGGTGGTCGCGATGCCGACCGTCATCATGGTCTTCATGTTCGGCCAGAGCCGGGTGTTCTTCGCCATGGCCCGCGACGGCCTCCTGCCGCGCCAACTGGCGGCGGTGGACAAGCGGGGCGTGCCGACGGCGGTGACCGTCCTGACCGGCGTGATCGCGGCGATCTTCGCGGGCCTGGTGCCGCTGGACGAGATCGCCTCGCTGGCCAACGCCGGCACGCTGGCCGCCTTCATCGCCGTGGCCTTCGCGGTGATGGTCCTGCGCCGCCGCTCGCCCGAGCTGCCGCGGCCGTTCGTGACGCCCCTGGTGTGGGTGGTCGCGCCGGCCACCATCGCCGGCTGCCTCTACCTGTTCTCCAGCCTGCAGACCCAGACGATGATCTTCTTCTTCGCCGCCAACGCGATCGGGATCGTCTGCTACCTGCTGTACGGGCGGGTGAAGAGCCGGCTGGCCTAGCCACAGATCGAGTTGTCATCCCGGTTTTGGCGGAGCCAAAGACCGGACCCCGATGTGATGGGTTTGGGGAAGGCAAAACCTCGCCGCCCCGCCTCATCCCGCAAGCGCAGCATATCGGGGTCCCGGTCTTCGCTTCGCGAAACCGGGATGACAGCTATTGGGAGGCGCGAAGCTCCGCGATCACATCGCCAAGCGCGTCCTGCCACGCGCGCGGCGTCACGCCGTAGACACGCTCCAGCCGGCCGAGGTCCATGGTCGCGCGTAGGGGGCGCTGGGCCGGGGTCTTGTAGTCGGCGGTCTTTTGGCCGCCGACCTCGGGCGCCTGGTCGCCCAGGGCCTGGCGGAAGATCTCGACGGCGAAGTCGCGCCAGGTGACCTCACCCGAATTGGCGAAGTGGACCACGCCGAAGACGTCGTCGCCCGCGCCGGCCTCGGCCAGCCGGGGCGCCAGAGTCAGGATGAAGCCCGCCAGGTCGGCGGCCGAGGTCGGGCGGCCCGACTGGTCGTCGACGACCTTCAGCGGATTCCCGGCGGCGGCCACGCGCAGCATGGTCTTCACGAAGTTCTTGCCGTGCGGCGAGACCACCCAGGACGTGCGGATGCTGAGCGAGCGGCGGCTGGCGGCGGCCACGGCGACCTCGCCCTCCAGCTTGGTGCGGCCGTAGGTGTTGAGCGGATGGGTGTCGGCGTCCTCGGCGTAGGGCGCGCCGCCCGCGCCGTCGAAGACGTAGTCCGTCGAGACGTTGACCACCGCCGCGCCCACAGCGTCGGCCGCCGCGGCGATGGCGCCCGGCGAGCCCGCGTTCACGGCGCGGGCCAGATCCTGTTCGCTCTCGGCCAGGTCGACGGCGGTGTAGGCCGCGGCGATGACCACCACGTCGGGCCGCGCCTCCATCACCCTGCGCGCGCAGGCGGCGGGATCGGCGAGATCGGCCTCGATCCGCGACAGCGCGGTGATCGCCACGTCGTGGCCGGGGGCCTGGCGGAGGAGCTCGGTCGCCAGCTGGCCGGTGGTTCCGAACTGCAGGATCTGGACGGTCATGCTTCTCCTTACCCCGAAACGCGGCCCCCTCAAGCCGCACTGAAGCGACACTATGACTGTCGGCAGTGCTTGAACCGCGGGGCGCCCCGCTCGTAGAAGCAGTATGTGACGGCGTGTTGAGGGGGTGGCTTGTGGCCGGGGGAACGACAGCGGCGCGAGGGCCGGGCGGACCGCCGGGCCGGAAGATGCCCGACCTCACCACGGGGCCGATCGGCAAGACGCTGATCCTGTTCGCCCTGCCCGTGCTGGCGACCAACATCCTGCAGTCGCTGAACGGCTCGGCCAACGCCATCTGGGTCAGCCACGTGCTGGGCGAGGCGGCGCTGACCGCCACGTCCAACGCCAACCAGATCATGTTCCTGATGCTGGGGGCCAGCTTCGGCCTGACCATGGCGTCGAACATCATGATCGGCCAGGCCATCGGCGGCCGGAACGAGGCGATGGCCAAGAAGGTCATCGGCACCTCGACGGCCTTCTTCATCGTCGTGTCGCTGACTGTGGGCGCCGTCGGCGCCTGGCTGACGCCGCACATCCTCAGCCTGATGGGCACGCCCGAGGAGGCCAGGCGCGACGCCATCGCCTACCTGCGGGTGATCTTCTCGGCGATGCCGTTCATGTACTTCTTCACCTACGTGATGATGGCCCAGCGCGGCACGGGCGACAGCCGCACGCCGTTCTATTTCTCGCTGATGATGGTGGGCCTGGACGTGGTGCTGAACCCGCTGCTCATCACCGGCTTCGGGCCGTTCCCGCAGATGGGGATCGCGGGCTCGGCCACCTCCACCCTGATCGCCCAGACGGTCACGCTGTTCGCGATGATCGTGCACCTCTACCGCAAGAAATCGATCCTGGTGCTGCGGCCGCACGAGCTGAAGCTGCTGATTCCCGACTTCGGCATCATCCGCTCGCTGGTGACCAAGGGCCTGCCCATGGGCTTCCAGATGATCGTCACCAGCCTGGCGGCGGTCACGATGATGGGCCTGGTCAACCGCCACGGCGTCCACACCTCGGCGGCCTACGGCGCGGCGGCCCAGCTCTGGACCTATGTGCAGATGCCGGCCATGGCCCTGGGCGCGGCGGTGTCGTCGATGGCGGCGCAGAACGTGGGCGCGGGCCGGATGGACCGGGTGGAGCGGATCGCCCGCTCGGGCGTGCTCTACGCCTTCCTGTTCACCGCCGTGCCGGTCGTGCTGATCTACCTCGCCGACCCGTGGGTGCTGCGGGCCTTCCTGCCGGGGACCAGCCCGTCGCTGCCGATCGCCGTGCACATCAATTCCTACGTGCTGTGGGGCTTCATCGCCTTCGGCATGGCCTTCATCTTCTCCGGCATCGTGCGGGCGACCGGCGCCGTCTGGCCGCCGCTGCTGGCCATGATCGTCTCGCTGTGGGGCATCCGGGTGCCGCTGGCCAACATCCTGGAGCCGCACCTGGGCGCCGAGGCCATCTGGATCAGCTTCCCGGTCGGCAGCTTCGCCACCCTGGTGCTGGCCTGGGGCTACTACGTCTGGGGCGGCTGGCGGAAGTCGCGGATGCTGCCCACGACGCCGCCCGTCACCGACGAGCCCGACACCGGCTTCGGCCAGCCGATGATCGAGGAGGCCGAGGTGATCGCCGAGGCGGCCGAGCGGGCCGGGGCGAAGGAAAAGGCGGCGGGATAGTCCCTCCCGGTTCCTCCCCCGCTGGGGGAGCAATGGGGAGCAACTACCCGTTGGTCTCCATCAGCGCCGAATAGACCAGCGTCCGCAGTTCGCGGCGGATCGGGTAGGTGGAGGACGGCAGGAGCTGGGTCATGAAGACCGCGGTGACGTCCTCCATCGGATCGACCCAGAAGGCGGTCGAGGCGGCGCCGCCCCAGTAGAACTCGCCCAGGCTGCAGGGGACCAGGGTCTTGGGCGGGTCGAACACCACCGCGAAGCCCAGGCCGAAGCCGACGCCGGCGTTGGTGCTCTCCGAGAACAGCGAGCGCGACATCTCGGTCAGGTCGGAGTCGCCCGGCAGGTGGTTCGACGCCATCAGGTCGATGGTCTTCGGCGCCAGGATGCGCGCGCCGTCCAGCTCGCCGCGGTTCACCAGCATGTTGGCGAAGCGCATGTAGTCGGCCGCCGTGCCGACCAGGCCGCCGCCGCCCGACAGCAGCTTCGGCGGCGCGAGGTAGGGGCTGGTCGTGGGATCGTCCTGCAGCTTCATCTTGCCGCCCGGCGCGGCGTCGTAGCAGGCGGCGAAGCGGCCCTTCTGGTCCTCGCGGACGTGGAAGCCGGTGTCGACCATCTTCAGCGGATCGAAGATGCGCTCCTGGAACACCTGGTCCAGCGGCTTGCCGGCCACCTTCTGCACCAGGTAGCCGCAGACGTCGGTGGAGACCGAGTAGTTCCAGGCCTCGCCCGGCGAGAACTCCAGCGGGAGCTTCGCCATCATCTGGATCATGGCCTCCAGGTCGTGCTCGCCGTGCATCGCCTCCAGCTTGAGCTTGCGGTAGGCGGCGTCGACGTTAGTGCGGTTCTGGAAGCCGTACGTGAGCCCCGACGTGTGGCGCAGCAGGTCCACCACCTGCATCGGCCGCTCGGGCGGGGTGGTGAGGTAGGGGCCGACGCCGGCGGAGAAGACGCCCAGGTCCTTCCACTCGGGGATGTGCTTCGCCACTGGGTCGTCGAGGGCGACCAGCCCCTCCTCCACCAGGCTCATCAGCGCCACCGAGGTCACCGGCTTGGTCATGGAATAGATGCGGTAGACGCTGTCCTCGGCGAGCTTCACGCCCCGCTCGGGATCCTGCAGGCCCAGCACGGTCTGGTGGACGACCTGGCCGCCGCGGGCGAGCAGGAACTGGGCGTGCGGCAGGCGGCCGGCGCCCACGTACTTGTCCTGCAGGAAGCGGTCGATCCGCTGGAGACGCTCCGGGCTGAACCCCAGCGACTTGGCCTTGCTCATGCTGTTCCCTTCCTTGGCGGCGGCATTTGCCCTTGCCTTCCGCGCGGTCGCAAGCGTGACGATGGCGGGTCTTCGAAAAGGAGCCGGCCATGGCGAATGTGAGCTTCGAGCGGGACGGGCGGATCGGGATCGTCACCATCGAGCGGCCCGAGCGGCGCAACGCCGTCGACGGGCCGACGGCGCGGGAGCTCTACGACGCCTTCAAGGCCTTCGACGCCGACGAGGGCCTGGACGTGGCGGTGCTGACCGGCCGCGGCGGCTATTTCTGCGCCGGCGCAGACCTGAAGGCGATCAGCGAACGGGCCGGCAACCGGGTCGAGGAGACGGGCGACTTCGGACCGATGGGCTGCACGCGCCTGGCGCTGGGCAAGCCGGTGATCGCGGCGGTCGAGGGGCCGGCGGTGGCGGGCGGGCTGGAGGTGGCGTGCTGGGCCGACCTGCGGGTGGCGGCCGAGGGCTCGACGTTCGGGGTGTTCTGCCGCCGGTTCGGGGTGCCCCTGATCGACCTGGGCACCGTGCGCCTGCCGCGCCTGATCGGCCATTCGCGGGCCATGGACCTGATCCTCACCGGCCGGCCGGTGGACGCGCAGGAAGCGCTGGCCATCGGGCTCGCCAACCGCGTGGTCCCGCAGGGCCAGGCGCTGGCGGCCGCCCTCGACCTTGCCCGCCAGATCAGCGCCTTCCCGCAGCTCTGCATGCGCAACGACCGCCTCTCGGCGCTCCGGCAGTGGTCGCTGGATTGGGACGAGGCCCAGGCCTTCGAGGTGAAGGTCGGCATGGAGACCCTCGCCACCGGCTCGGCCATACAGGGCGCGACGCGGTTCGCGGCGGGCCAGGGGAGAGGCGGGGCGTTCTGAACCTCCGCCCTAGCGCTGCCACAAACGAGCGTTTGATCTTCGCTGGACGCAGGTCTAGCGTACCGAAACTACGAAAAATGCGTCCGTGAGAGGCGCTGGGAGAGACGCGCATGGCGTGGGACTTCGAAACCGATCCCGAGTTCCAGAAGAAGCTGGACTGGATCGAGGACTTCATGCGCGAGGAGGTCGAGCCGCTCTCGCACCTCGGCATGGCCGTCTACTCCAGCCTGGGCCGCGAGAAGTTCATCAAGCCGCTGCAGCAGAAGGTGAAGGACCAGGGCCTGTGGGCCTGCCACCTGGGCCCCGAGCTGGGCGGCCAGGGCTACGGACAGCTCAAGCTGGCCCTGATGAACGAGAAGCTGGGCCGCAACAGCCTGGCGCCCTCGGTGTTCGGCTGCCAGGCGCCCGACAGCGGCAACGCCGAGATCATCGCCCACTACGGCACCGACAAGCAGAAGGAACAGTACCTCTGGCCGCTGCTGAACGGCGAGATCCGCTCGGCCTTCTCGATGAGCGAACCCACCGGCGGCTCCGACCCGCTCACCTTCACCACCCGCGCGGTGCTGGACGGCGACGAGTGGGTGATCAACGGCGAGAAGTGGTTCTCGACCAACGCCAAATATTCGAAGGTGCTGGTGCTCTACGCCATCACCGACCCCGACGCGAAGGACCCCTACCGGCGCACCTCGATCTTCCTGGTGCCCACCGATACCCCCGGGGTCGAGATCATCCGCAACGTGGCCGTGGGCGCGGGCGGCGAGGTGGGCGGCGGCAACGAGGGCTACGTTCGCTACAACAACGTGCGCCTGCCCTACGACGCCCTGCTGGGCGAGCGCGGCGCGGCCTTCGTGATCGCCCAGGTGCGGCTGGGCGGCGGGCGGGTGCACCACGCCATGCGCACGGTCGGCGCCTGCCGCCACGCTCTCGACCTGATGTGCCAGCGGGCGGTGTCGCGCACCACGCGGGACGGCCGCCTGTCGGACCTGCAGATGGTGCAGGACCAGATCGCCGAGAGCTGGATCGCGGTGGAGAGCTTCCGCCTGCTGGTCCTGCGCACCGCCTGGCTGATCGACAAGCACAAGGACTACCAGAAGGTCCGCAAGGACATCGCCGCCATCAAGGTGGCGATGCCCAAGGTCTACCACGACGTGGCCGCCAAGGCGGCGCACCTGCATGGCGCGCTGGGCGTCTCGAACGAGATGCCGTTCATGCGGATGGTCACCTCGGCCCTGGTCATGGGCATCGCCGACGGGCCGACCGAGGTGCACAAGGTCACCCTCGCGAAGCAGATCCTGAAGGACTATACGCCCGACAACGACCTCTTCCCCGGCTACCACATCCCGAAGCTTCAGGAGGAGGCGCGCAAGCGCTTCGGCAAGGAGCTGAAGGAGATCCGCGACGCCTATGCCTCGCGGCGCGAGACCGAGGGCGCCTAGCGGCCGGCGCCGTAGGGTCAGGGACGCAAGCGCACCTCTTGGAAGCGGGTTCAAACGGCCGTTAGAATGCCGCCTTTCAACGCGCAGTCTTTTCCAGTTCTCCATTTCCTGAGGTGCGAGCCGTGACCGAGAAGCCCTGGCCCGTGATGTCGATCGCCGAGGCCCACGCGAAGCTGACCGGACCGGGCTCGCCGTTCGAGATCGAGGAGAAGGTGATCCGGGGCGTTACGACCCGGACCTGGAAGAACGCCCCGCCGACGCTGCGCGACGTGTTCCTGAACGGTCAGCGGTTCAAGGACCGCGAGTTCCTGGTCTACGAGGGCGACCGCGCCACCTATGACAGCTTCGGCCGCGCGACGATCACGCTGGCCCACCGCCTGATCGCCGACGGCGTCAAGAAGGGTGACCGGGTCGCGGTGATCATGCGCAACCTGCCGGAATGGCCGGTGGCCTTCTGGGCCGGCCAGCTGGTGGGCGCCATCGTCACGCCGCTGAACGCCTGGTGGACCGGCCCCGAGCTGGAATACGGCCTGGCCGACTCCGGCACGAAGATCGCCTTCGTCGACGACGAGCGGCTGGACCGGGTGGAAGAGTTCCTGGGCAAGCTGCCCGACCTCGAGAAGGTCTACGTCACCCGCCATGCCGGCGACGGCCTCCCGGCCAAGACCGAGCGGCTGGAGGACGTGATCGGGGTCGTCAATTCCTGGGGCGGCCTGCCGGAACAGGCGCTGCCCGACGTGCCGCTGGAGCCGGAGGACGACGCCACCATCCTCTACACCTCGGGCACGACCGGCCGGCCGAAGGGCGCGCTGGGCACCCATCGCAACATGACGTCGAACGTGGCCGCCGGCGGCATCTCGGCGGCGCGCAATTTCCTGCGGGCGGGCGAGCCCCTGCCCGAACTGGACGCCACCAAGCTGCCCCAACGGGTCTCGCTGCTGGTGGTGCCGATGTTCCACGCCACGGGCCTGTCCTCGACCATGGGCCCGACCATGAACGGCGGCGGCAAGCTGGTGCTGATGCGCCGCTGGGACGCCGAGCCGGCCATGAAGCTCATCCAGGACGAGAAGGTGAGCTCCACCGGCGGCGTGCCGACCATCGCCTGGCAGCTCATCGAGCATCCCGCACGGGCGAAGTACGACCTGTCGTCGCTGCTGTCGGTGGCCTATGGCGGCGCGCCGTCGGCGCCCGAGCTGGTGCGCAAGATCGCCGAGGTGTTCCCCGGCAGCCAGCCCGGCAACGGCTGGGGCATGACCGAGACCACCGCCACCTTCACCAGCCACCTGGGCCGCGACTACCTCAACCGCCCCGACAGCGCCGGGCCGGCCGCGCCGGTGGGCGAGATGCACGTGCGCGACCCCGCCGACGGCAAGACCATCCTGCCCGAAGGGTCGGTCGGCGAGCTGTGGTGCAAGGGCCCGCAGGTGGTGAAGCTCTACTGGAACAAGCCCGAGGCCACGGCCGAGACCTTCCAGGACGGCTGGCTGCGCACCGGCGACCTGGCGCGGATCGACGAGGAGGGCTTCCTCTTCATCATCGACCGGGCGAAGGACATGCTGATCCGCGGCGGCGAGAACATCTACTGCGTCGAGGTCGAGAACGCGCTCTACGACCACCCGGACGTCATGGACGCCGCCATCGTCGGCATCCCGCACAAGACGCTGGGCGAGGAGCCGGGCGCGGTCGTCCACCTGAAGCCCGGCGGCACGGCCACCGAGGCCGAGCTGCGCCAGTTCGTCCGCGAGCGGCTGGCGGCGTTCAAGGTCCCGGTGAAGGTCGTCTTCTGGCCCGAGACCCTGCCGCGCAACGCCAACGGCAAGATCATGAAGAACGAACTGAAGAAGGTCTTCGCCGAGCAGACGGCGGCGGCGTAGCGAGCCTTCCGGCCGGAGCGGCGCGCGAGCGCCGCAATATCGACCACGAACCACACGAACCACACGAAAGGGGCAGGCATGTCCGAGCCTGTGCAGCCCCGACGTTCGTGTGGTTGGTGGTCGAAGAAGACAGCGCCTGCGGCGCGCGCCGAATTGGCCGACTGCGCACCGACTGTCTCGCCCGCAAGGGTTCTGCCTCTACGGGAACTGGCGTTCGCCGCGTCCGCGTCCTAGAGGTCTAGGCATGACCAAGCGTCCCCTGATCGTCGGACTGGGCGGGACCGTGCGTGCGGGCTCGTCCACGGAGAAGGCGCTGGTCTGCGCCCTGAAGGCGGCCGAAGCCAAGGGAGCCGAGACGCGGCTGCTGGGCGGGGCGTTCCTGTCGGGCCTGCCGATCTTCGATCCCCGCCCCGGCGAGGCCCACCCGGCTCAGCAGGAGCTGGCCGAGGCCGTGCGCGCCGCCGACGGGATCATCGTGGCCAGCCCCGGCTACCACGGCTCGATCTCAGGCGTGATCAAGAACGCGCTGGACACGCTGGAGCTGACCCGCTCCGACCCGCAGCCCTACCTGTCGCACAAGGCGGTGGGCACGATCATCACCGCCGACGGCTGGCAGGCCGCGGGCACCACCTTGATGGCGCTGCGGGCGATCATACATGCGCTGAGGGGCTGGCCGACGCCGTTCGGCGCCGCCCTCAACGCCGGAGCCGGCCTCTTCGACGAGGCGGGCGACTGCAAGGACCAGAAGGACGCCTGGCAGCTCGCCACCGTCGCCGAACAGGTGGTGGAGTTCGCCCAGATGAGAGCAGGCCGATGAAACGCCCCCACCTCGTTCACCCTGCGAACGGCGCCGACGCCGAGGGCGTTTCGGGCGCGATCAGCCCCATCGAGGACATCATCGAGGACGCCCGCAACGGGCGGCCTTACATCCTGGTGGACGCCGAGGATCGCGAGAACGAGGGTGACGTGATCATCCCGGCCCAGTTCGCGACGCCGGACCAGATCAACTTCATGGCCAAGCATGCCCGCGGCCTGATCTGCCTCTCCATCACCGGCGAGCGAGCCCGCCAGCTGCGCCTGCCGCCGATGGCGCACGAGAACGGTTCGGGCCACGGCACGGCCTTCACGGTCTCGATCGAGGCGCGCGAGGGCGTGACCACCGGCATCTCCGCCCACGACCGCGCCCACACCATCGCGGTGGCGGTGGACCCCACCAAGGGCGTGGACGACATCGTCTCGCCCGGCCACGTCTTCCCGCTGGTGGCCCGCGACGGCGGCGTGCTGGTGCGCGCCGGCCACACCGAGGCCGCCGTCGACATCAGCCGCATGGCCGGCCTGAACCCGGCCGGGGTGATCTGCGAGATCATGAAGGACGACGGGTCGATGGCCCGCCTTCCCGACCTGGTGGCCTTCGCCCAGCTGCACGGCCTGAAGATCGGCACCATCGCCGACCTGATCGCCTACCGCCGCCGCACCGAGCGGCAGGTGGAGCGCGTGCTGGAGACGCCGTTCGACAGCGCCTACGGCGGCCGCTTCCGGATGGTGATCTACCGCAACTCCATCGACCAGACCGAGCACGTGGTCCTGACCAAGGGCCGCATCGAGCCCGACCGGCCCACGCTGGTGCGCATGCACCGGGTCGACATGGCGTCCGACATGCTGGGCGCCGTCGAGACGCGCCGGGAGTATGTGCCCAAGGCGCTGGAGGCGCTGGCCGCCTACGATGGCGCGGGCGTGGCCGTGTTCATCCGCGACTCCAACCCGCACTGGCTGTCGGAACGCTATGGCCAGCCCCAGGCCGATCACACCGACAACGTCCTGCGCGACTACGGCATCGGGGCCCAGATCCTGCTGGACCTGGGCGTGCGCGACATGACGCTGCTGACCTCGTCGAAGACCGTGCTGCCGGGCTCGGCCGGGTACGGCCTGCGCATCGTCGGGCGTCAGCCGTTGGGCTGAGGCCCTCGCCGGGCGAGGCCAACCCACACCCAGACCAGGGCCGCGGCGAAACCCACGCCGTAGCCCCACAGCAGGTCGGCGGCGCTGAGCCGCAGCAGCTTCTCGTCGAAGCCGTAGATCCCCGAAAACCAGCGCAGCGCGACGCCGTCCATCAGCATGGCGACGGCGCCGACCACGGCGACGCCGGGCAGGATCTGCTCGGCCGACAGCCGGCCGACCAGCTTGCACAAGGCCACGCTGATCCAGCCCACGACCGGGGCGACGAGCAGCGTCCGCAGCAGGTCCTTGTCGACCGGCGCGCCGGGACGGGCGTGGATGCTGTACGTCACCAAGCCCCACAGCGCCGCGCCCAGGAGCGCCAGCACCGCCACCTGCCAGATCTTCAGCATCGACCGCTCCGCCAAATTTTGTAGCGCTCGTTACATTCGGACATTTTCGTAGCGCGCGCTACAAGGCCTGTCAATGGAACCGACCCAGCCGGAGGCCGCGGGCGCGCGCGGGCCCAAATCGCAGGCGAAGCGCGAGGCGCTGACGACGCGGATCGCCGACGCCCTGCTGGCCGAAGGCGTGGCCCAGATCCCGCTGCGCGACCTGGCCGCAAAGCTCGGCACCAGCGACCGGATGCTGCTCTACTATTTCGACGACAAGACCGACCTGGTGGAGGCGGCCATCGCCGAGCTGTCGGCCCGGATGGGCGCCATGCTGGCGGAGGTGACCCCCGCCGACCGGCGGCCGGCCGCCGAGGTGCTGGAGTCCACCGCCCGCTTCCTGCTTTCGTCGCTGGTCGCGCCCTTCATGAACGTCTGGGCCGACATCGCCGCCCGCGGCGGCCGGGGCGAGCGGCCGTTCCAGGCCATGGCCGCCCGATCGGTGGAGAGTTCGCTGGCCTGGCTGGACGGGCAACTGGCCATCGCCGACGACGATGCGCGGCGCACTGCGGCCAGCGCGATCCTGGCCGCGGTCGAAGGCGTGCGCATGATCGAGGCGGCCGCCCCAGGATCGACCGGGGGCGTCACCGCATTGCTGTCCGGGAGCTTCGTCGGGCGCCCGACGAACGCCTAGCCGATCTGCGGAAACTGCGGCACGCTCGGCGCGGCCAGAAGGGCCACGTCTGCGTAACATCGGTGCGCGTAAACGCCGCGCGGGTTCCGCATTGTGCGGATTCACCTATTCCCTTAAGCAAATGAAGGGGATGGGGCTTGATAGAGTGCGAGCATGCCCACGGACGCCTCCCCCGTCTCCATCAATGACACGACGCTGCTGAGCCAGCCCCTGTCCCCGGACGCCGCGGCGACCTCGTATGGCCAGCCGTCGCTGATCATCGATAGCGACACGGCGACCGGCCAGTCCTACCTCAACGCCGACCAGCGGGCCGGCACGGTGGTGAACGGCAAGGAGAGCTTCACCATCGACCGGGCGGGCCTGCAGCTCACCGGTTTCGACGCCAACACCATGGCCCCGGCGCCCGGCTGGGGCGGCGTGGCGGGACGCGCCTTCACGGTCACCTACGCCTTCCGCGCGACCGCGCCCGTGGACATGCCCAGCGACACCGAGGGCTTCCAGCGCTTCAACGCCCAGCAGATCTACCAGGCCGAACAGGCGATGACGGCATGGTCCGACGTGGCCAACATCACCTTCCGCCGCATCGGCGTCGGGACGGACGGCGACGGCGCCTATTCCGACAACGCCGCGATCCTGTTCGGCAACTACACCTCGGGTGAAAGCGGCTCGGCGGCCTTCGCCAACTATCCCGGCAGCACCAACGCCGCCAGCAGCGCCGGCGACGTCTGGGTCAACATCACGTCCGGCACCAACAGCCTGCCCTCGATGGGCAACTACGGCGCCCAGGTGCTGATCCACGAGATCGGCCACGCGATCGGCCTGGCCCACCCGGGCGACTACAACGCCGGCGACAGCGACGGCCCGATCACCTACGCGAGCAGCGCCGAATATTACGAGGACAGCCGTCAGTACACGGTGATGAGCTACTTCTCGGAGAGCAACACGGGCGGCAGCTACGGCGGCCGCTACGCCTCGGCTCCGCAGCTTGACGACATCCGCGCCGCCCAGATCGAGTACGGCGCCAACATGAGCACGCGGACGGGCGACACCGTCTATGGCTTCAACTCGACGGCCGAGCGGGACTGGTTCGCCGCGTCCAGCAGCTCGACCCGGCTGATCTTCGCCGTGTGGGACGCCGGCGGCCGCGACACCTTCGACTTCTCGGGCTACTCGCAGAACCAGCTGATCGACCTGCGCGAGGGCTTCTTCTCGAACGTCGGCGGCCTGGTTGGAAACGTCGCCGTCGCCCAGGGCGCGCAGATCGAGAACGCCATCGGCGGCTTCGGCGCCGACACCATCAACGGCAACGCCGCGGACAACAGCATCCAGGGCGGCGCGGGCTACGACAGCATCTTCGCCGGGGCCGGCAACGACACCATCGACGGCGGGACCGGCCAGAGCTACCTGCGCGGCGAGGACGGCAACGACTCGATCGTCGGCAGCACGGCCTTCGACGACATCCAGGGCAACACCGGCAACGACACCGAGCGCGGGGGCGCCGGCGACGACTACGTGGTGGGCGGCAAGGACAACGACCTGCTGTTCGGCGAGGACGGCGTCGACCTGGTCTACGGCAACATCGGCTCCGACACCTGCGACGGCGGCGCCGGCAACGACACGGTCCGCGGCGGGCAGGACAATGACTCCATATCGGGCGGCGCAGGCAACGACTTCATGTCGGGCGACAAGGGCGCCGACACGGTGGCCGGCGGCGCGGGCGCGGACCTGTTCCACATCTCGCTGGATTCCGGCAGCGACCGGGTGCTGGACTTCAACCTGGCCGAGGGCGACCGCGTTCACCTGGATCCGGGAACCACCTACAGCGTGGCCCAGGTCGGCTCGGATACGGTGATCACCCTGGGTTCGGGCTCGGACCAGATGATCCTGGTGGGGGTGCAGATGAGCACCCTGACGCCGGGCTGGATCCTCGCCTGAGCCCGTCCGGGTCGGCTCGTCAGAGCCGAGCCGGTCGAACGGGCTCAACGCTTTGATGGGAGGCCTTCTCGCCCGGGACCCTACGGGCCCAGGAAGGCCTCCGACGGCAGAATCCCGTTTCCAGGCCGGCGTAACCGGCCTATATGAAAACCCTCACCGCCCGGCCGAAAGGCCGGGCGCCTTCGTTTTCGGAACTTGCCCATGACGCAGATTCTCATGCCCAAGGCGACCGCCGTCTGGCTGGTCGACAACACCTCGCTGACCTTCGACCAGATCGCGGACTTCTGCGAACTGCACCCGCTGGAAGTGAAGGGCATCGCCGACGGCGAGGTGGCGCGCGACATCCGCGGCGCCGATCCCATCGCCAACGGCCAGCTCAGCCGCGACGAGCTGGACGCGGCCGAGAAGAACGAAAAATACCGGATGAAGCCGCAGAAGAGCCGGCACGCCGAGCTGCTGAAGCCGGTGAAGAAGGCCCCGCGCTACACGCCCGTGTCGCGCCGCCAGGACCGCCCGGACGCCATCGCGTGGTTCATCCGCAACCACCCGGAAGTGCCCGACAGCCAGGTCGCGCGCCTGCTGGGCACCACCAAGGCCACCATCGACCAGGTGCGCAACCGCCAGCACTGGAACTCGGCCCAGATCAAGCCGGTCGACCCGGTGACGCTGGGCCTCGCCACCCAGCTCGAGCTGGACGCCGTGGTGCGCAAGGCCGCCGACAAGAAGGCCAAGGACGACGCCCGCCGCGGCATCGTCGAGCCGGAAGGCGCCACCCTGCGCCCGGCGTCCGAAACGGGCGTGGCCGAAGACGACCACGAGCCGGAGACCGACCTGGACGCGGTGTTCGCCGACGATCACGGCGACGACGACGAGGATTGAGTGAGTTTTCCCTCCCCTTCATGGGGAGGGTCGACGCGCCGCAAGGCGCGCGGGGTGGGGAATTGTCGACAAGGCTCAGCGCTCGGTCGTGGTTTCCCCACCCGTCTCGCTGCGCTCGCCACCCTCCCCATGAAGGGGAGGGAAAATGAGCGTCAGTGCATCTGGCCGCGAAGGGTCTCGATCTCTTCCTTCAGCCTGAGCTTCTGTCGCTTGAGTTCCTTGAGCTTGAGGTCGTCGGCGTAGGGCCTGCGCATCTCGTCCTGGATCGCTTGTTCCAGGGACTGGTGGCGGGATCCGAGTTCACGGATCCGGGCATCTAGCGCCATGGCGGAGAGCCTCCTCTCAGTTGGACGGCTAATGAGTGAACACCCGCTTCCCGCGGCTGTCAGATCACATATGTTTGCAGTCGCTTGGACGAACCAGGAACACGTGATGGTTGTTGAGGGGGCCCGGAAGTGACAGGCGACAAGCCACGGCTGATCGTCGGGATTTCGGGCGCGTCCGGGGTGGCCTATGGCTTGCGCGCCCTGGACGCGTGCCGGGACCTGGGCGTCGAGAGCCATCTGGTGATGAGCCGTTCGTCGGCCCTGACCCTCGCGCAGGAGACCAGCCTCTCGCCGGCCGATGTGCAGGCCAGGGCCGATGTGGTCCACAAGGTGGGCGACGTGGGGGCGGCCATCGCCTCGGGCTCGTTCCAGACGCTGGGCATGATCGTGGCGCCCTGCTCGGTTCGCACCATGAGCGAGGTGGCCACCGGGGTGACCTCGTCTCTGTTGACCCGCGCCGCCGACGTGACCCTGAAGGAGCGCCGGCCGCTGGTGCTGATGGTGCGCGAGACGCCGCTGCACCTGGGCCACCTGCGCACGATGGTGCGGTTGGCCGAGATGGGCGCGGTCCTGGCCCCGCCGCTGCCCGCCTTCTACGCCAAGCCGGCGACGATCGAGGAGATGGTCGACCAGTCGGTGGGCCGGGCGCTGGACCTCTTCGGCCTGGACTGGAAGCCGGTGAAGCGCTGGGGCGAGGACATCCAGCCGCTGAAGGGCGAGGCCTGAGCATGGCTGTCTGGACTGAGGCGATCTGGGAATGGGCGCTGGAGGCCTACGCGCGGCCGGGCGTGCCCGAGGCGTGCCTGAAGCTGCAGGACGACTACGGCCAGAACACCTCGCTGCTGCTGTGGGCTGTCCGCGCCGAGGTGAAAGACCCCGAGCTGCTGGCCCGCGCAGCCGCGGCGACCCGCGCCTGGGACGCCACCGCCCTGGTCCCGCTGCGCGACGTGCGCCGCAAGCTCAAGGCGCCGCTGCCGCCGGTGGACGACGACGCGCGCCTGGCGCTGCGCGAGGAGGTGAAGAGCCTGGAGCTGGCCGCCGAGCGCCTGCTGCTGGAGACCCTGGACGGCATGTCGCAGGGCCGCGGCGGCGCGCACGCGCTGGAGGCCCTGGAAGCGGCGTCGAAGGCGTGGGACAAGCCCGCGCCCGCAGGCGCGCTGGCTGAACTGGCCGCCGCCCTGGGGTAGAGTGTCGGGGCCTATGATCGACTATTCCAACTTCACCGACGAGGCCCTCGAGGCCCGGCTGAGCGAGCTGCGCCAGGATCACGCCGATCTGGACGCGGCGATCCAGGCCCTGGCCAACACGACGGTGCCCGACCTGATCGTCATCGGCCGGCTGAAGCGCAAGAAGCTGGCGCTGAAGGACGAGATGGCGCGCGTCGAAGAGTTCCTGAACCCCGACATCATCGCCTGACCTTCCTCTCCCACTGCGTGGGAAAGGAAGGGGCAAGGCTAGCTCGCCTTGCGGCCCCGCTTGGCGTCGAACATGGCGGCGTCGGCCTGGGCGATGAGCGCCTCGGGCTCGAGGTCCGGGTCGATCACGCGGACGCCGTAGCTGGCGCGAAGGCGCGGGGCGCCGGGTACGCCCAGGTCCTGCTCGATGGCGCGGGCCAGTTCGGCGGCGCGGGCCTCGGCCGCGGCCTGGTCGGCGGGCATCAGCACCACGGCGAACTCGTCGCCGCCCATGCGGCCCACGATGTCGCTCTCGCGGACGCCGGCCCTCAGGCGTTCGGCCACCGCCTGTAGGGCGGCGTCGCCGGCGGCATGGCCCAGGCGGTCGTTCAGCGACTTGAAGTCGTCGAGATCGAAGTAGACGAGGCTCAGCGGGAAGCCGTGGCGGAGTGCGAAGGTGCGGGCGCGGCCCAGCTCGCGCACGAAGGCGCGGCGGTTCAGCAGCGGGGTCAGCGGGTCGCGGTCGGCCAGGCCCTCGGCCTCGTCCAGGCGCGCCTTCAGGCGGTTCACCTCGGTCTTCAGCTCGTCCAGCTCGCCCAGCAGGCCCTCGATGGCCGCCTGCACGGCCGGCGTCATCTCGGCGCGGCTGATGCCCATGAAGCTGGTCTTGTCGACGGGCAGCACGGCGCCGGCGGCCGCCGCAGCGGCGGGCGCGGCGACACGGCGGCGGTTCGCCGCAATGGGTTCGCTCCTGACGCCGCCGACCTTCATCGTCATCCCCGGAATGGTTAACGCCATTCGACGCCACCGCGGTTAAGGGAATCTAACCGTCCCGCATTGTGCAGGCAAAGCCGGCGCCTATACTCCGCGCCCTTCCGGGGACCCTGCAGGACTTCACATCAATATGAGCGCGCCTGTCGCCATCATCATGGGCAGCCGATCGGACTGGCCCGTGCTGCGCCATGCCGCCGAGATGCTGGAGGGCCTGGGCGTCGGCTACGAGGCCCGCGTGGTCTCGGCGCACCGGACGCCCGAGCGGATGTACGACTTCGCCAAGGGGGCCAAGGCCGAGGGCTTCAGGGTGATCATCGCCGGGGCCGGCGGCGCCGCGCACCTGCCCGGCATGACCGCCTCGCTGACCGATCTGCCCGTGCTGGGCGTTCCCGTGGAGTCGAAGGCGCTGAAGGGCATGGACAGCCTGCTCTCCATCGTCCAGATGCCCGGCGGCATCCCCGTGGGCACGCTCGCCATCGGGGAGGCGGGCGCCAAGAACGCCGGCCTGATGGCGGCGCGCATCCTGGCCCTGTCGGATACCGCCATCGCAGAACGGGTGGCGGCCTTCGCTGCGAACCAGACCGCCAGCGTGTCCGAGGCGGTCGAGTAGAGACGAGACAGATGCTCACGCTTCCGCTTCCGCCCGGCTCGACCCTCGGCATCCTGGGAGGCGGGCAGCTCGGCCGCATGCTGGCCCTGGCGGCCGCGCGGCTGGGCTTCGACGTGGCCGTGCTGGAGCGCGACGCCGACAGTCCCGCCGGCCGCGCCGCCGCCCACACCATCGTCGGCGCCTATGACGATCCCGCCGCCCTGGAGGCCCTGGCCGCCGTGGCCCAGGTGGTGACCTTCGAGTTCGAGAACGTGCCGGCCGCATCCGTGCTCAAGCTGCAGTCGCTGGGCGTCGAGGTGGCGCCGGGCCCTGAGGCGCTGGCCGTGGCCCAGGACCGGGTCGCCGAAAAGCAGTTC
>Ga0065165_1001677_pt1 | contig 22412 bp, 16 predicted proteins | sample AraplaMF_Cvi_mMF_FD_63813 | JGI IMG/M metagenome (GOLD analysis project Ga0065165, IMG submission 63813) | Arabidopsis root microbial communities from the University of North Carolina, USA - plate scrape MF_Cvi_mMF (version 2) (version 3) | ecosystem: Host-associated > Plants > Roots >... | reverse complement strand
AAGAGAATTCCATCAACGCGTATGCCGCAGCCAGATCGGCATCAAGTTGAAAACCCGGTGGAATCAAAATATCCTGCGACATATAGTATCGTAATTGGCCAATTTTTCTGGAACCAAGGTACACGTGCAGTAGCGGATACAAAAAACGTTGGCCATTTTTCAAAAAATATTTTAACACCTAACCCATACCCAAGCGAATGTTAACCATCGATACAAGTAATATAACAATCGTATAGTCAACACGTTATAAACTACGTACACTGCTAAGGTGATCTGTGTGCACAGTCAAACAGATTATTTTTTAGCTCGTACATGAAAAAAAACGATTTTTTTTAAGCCTACTATTTGCAAAATAGTGATCCTCGTGTACCTTTGCACTCCCATTGAGACGGAAAGCAGTCGAAAACGGGAAAGGAAATAAGCCTCCTTAGCTCAGCTGGTAGAGCAACTGACTTGTAATCAGTAGGTCGTTGGTTCGATTCCGACAGGGGGCTCTCAAAACTTAAAACCGCGTATAACCGCGGTTTTTTTTTTGTTTTTGGGGTCTCAATGTTAGAAACCGCATGACCTCTCTACGCACAATCCGTGTAATCATGGCAAAAGAAATCGAAAGGAAGTTTTTAATTGATATAGCACTGTGGCAACGCATTGAAAAACCCCTAGGGCAGCCCTTACGCCAGGGATATCTCGTTACCGATCCACATAAGACAATACGCGTCCGCATTGCCGGACCGAAAGCCTTCCTAACCATTAAAGGCATTACCATTGGAGCTACCCGATCCGAATATGAATATCCTATACCAGTTCATGAGGCTGAAGAGCTTCTGACTAACTTCGCCGTCTCTGAGCTATCTAAGATCAGATATACAATATCAGTAAAAGATAAGATCTGGGAAATCGACGAATTCCTGGGAGACAACAACGGACTCTTCGTCGCAGAGGTCGAGCTGGAACGTGAAGATGAAAGTGTAGAATTACCAGAATGGATTACGCAGGAGGTCACAGAAGATCAGCGGTATTATAACGCCAACCTTACAAAGAACCCCTATAAAAACTGGAAGTAAACCGTAGTCTTCCGTTCCAGGCACATCAACACAATTTGCCGGAGCCTTCAGCACCTGGCTACCCTAAATCAACCATCATATCAAAATCCTTGTTGTAAAAAGTGCCACGGTTCACCCGCCTCGCCATGGACTGCTCCACAATCAACTTCGAACAAGCCATAATATTTCGCAATTCCATCAACTCACCGGATACGCTGGCTGAAGGATAGAGCGATGCAAGCTCCGCATCCAGCTTATCCAGACAATCCTTCAACTGCTTCAATCCAGCAGTGGTACGTACCACCCCTGCCAAAGCAGTCATTTGTTGTTGAATCGTTTTACGCATCTCACACAATGCAGTATCGTGTGTTACCGCCAAATGGCAATCTAAAGCCACAGTAACGTCCAAATGCCCAGTGGCATTGTCCAGGGCATGCAGCACCGATCGTGAACATGTCTCAGCAAACGACATCGCCTCCAACAACGAGTTCGACGCCAGCCGGTTAGCCCCGTGAAGTCCGGTGCAGGCACATTCCCCCAGCGCATATAGGTTAGGAATAGACGTGCGAGCATCACGATCAACCCGAATTCCCCCACACAAATAATGGGCAGCGGGAGCTACTGGTATGTATTGCTTCGTAATATCTATTTCTGCATCCAGGCAATGCTGAAAGATAGTTGGATACAAATGCTTCAAAGCTTTCGGTTCAAGGTGAGTACAGTCCAGGTAAACACATGGGAAGCCGCTCTGAGCGATTTCGCTGGCAATAGCACGGGCAACCACATCACGGCAAGCCAACTCGCCCTGGGCATCGTAGCGGCTCATAAAACGCTCTCCCGCACCATTTCTCAGCACCGCGCCGTAACCGCGTAAGGCTTCGGTAATCAGAAATGTCGAACCATTGGTTTCAGACGTAAACAAAGCTGTCGGGTGAAACTGAATGAACTCCATATTCTGCACCGAAGCCCCGGCACGATGAGCCATCGCAATTCCATCACCGGTAGCCACCAGCGGGTTGGTAGTTGTCCGATACACCTGCCCTATTCCTCCGGTAGCCAGTACCGTAACCGCTGCATGGTGGGTATCTAACTTTCCGCCGTTCATATCGTAAATAATCGCACCGGTACATACATCATCAGCCGCATCATCACTCTCGGACCGCGATATCAGAAGGTCTACAGCCGAATGAAACGGCAGTAATGTCACCGATGGAAGTGAACTGACCTTTACCAAAAGTGATTTCAGAATTTCGAGTCCAGTCATGTCCTTAACATGCACTACGCGCGATGCCGAATGTCCACCTTCCTTCGCGAGATCCAGGTGCCCGTCTCGATCACGGTCAAAAGCAACACCGATCTGCAACAGCTCTGCCAGGCAGTCTGGAGCACTCCGCACCACATTCTGAACCGTTGCGTGATCACAAAGACCATCACCGGCTTTTAAAGTGTCCTCGATATGCTTTTCAAAAGAATCACGCATAAGGTCCGATACCACCGAAATCCCACCTTGAGCATATCGGGTATTCGACTGCATTTCGCCATCCTTACAAACCAGAGCGATTCGTAAATCGGGTCGCGCCCGGTGAAGTTTTATGGCCAGAGATAACCCTGCTATTCCCGATCCTATAATAAGTACGTCTGATTCCGACATGTCAATTCTGTGATATTTCCAGCATACGTAATAACGGCGCAAGAGCCTGAACACGAAGAGATTCCTCCACATTAACCTCGGGATGCTCGTGAATCATGCAATGAAAAATTTTATCCAGCGTATTCAATTTCATAAACGAGCATTCGCTACACGCACAGGTGTTATTCTCCGCTATCGGAGCGGGAATCAATTCCTTACCAGAAGTCTCCTTTATCATCGCATGAAGGATACCAACCTCGGTCGCAACAATAAACTGTCTCGACTGACTCTCCTTCACATACTTGATCATGCCCGTTGTCGAACCAATATAATTAGCAACCTTAAGTAGATGCGCTGGAGACTCAGGATGGACTACAATCTTCGCTTCGGGATACTGAAGATGAAGTTTAATCAGCTTGTCAACAGCAAAAGCCTCATGTACCAGACATGCGCCATCCCATAGTAACATATCACGTCCGATCTTATGAATAAGGTATTGCCCCAGATTCTTGTCCGGCGCAAACAGAATTGGTTTACCCGCCGGAATAGACCGTACCACCTTCTCCGCATTAGCAGAGGTACAGATAATGTCGCTCATGGCTTTAATCTCGGCCGAGCAATTGATATAACTCACTACGACATGATCAGGATGTGCTTCTTTGAACGCCCGGAACTGCTCCGGAGGGCACGAATCGGACAACGAACACCCTGCGTCCAGGTCAGGTAAAATAACCTTACTTGCAGGATTAATAATCTTGGCGGTCTGCGCCATAAAGTGAACGCCCGCAAATACGATCTTCTCGGCCTTACAATCACGTGCCTGCTGCGAAAGTCCCAGACTGTCGCCGACATAATCAGCGATATCCTGAACCTCCGGCCTCTGATAGTAATGTGCTAGCAGCGTTATCCCTTTCTCTTTCTTAATTTTCCGGATCTCCCGGATCAACTCATCCTCTGATTTCGCCATTGCGCGATATATTAGTCTATATTCGTTTTCGCCCAAAAGGTTTTATAAATCAATGGAATACAACATGACATAAGTCAGCTTTTAAGGTGATAAAACACAGCCAGACAACGAGGATAAAAAACATCTGGCACACAAGCCTCGCTAAGCCGGCTTCAGACAATTTACTTTCCTGCGAAAATTCACTACGTTCGTGAACAATCAAAGCTCACCTACCGTCATGCATTCTGTTTCCATCCTTGAAAATCAGGCTGTTATTAACCAGCAACGTATATCTTTTCCGATGTCACTAGATGCGTTAAAATCGCTTTTTGGAACTAATCCGGCATCTAAAACAACAAAATACAACACCGTATACACGTGGCATCCCGAAGGGGTATACGCCTATTCGCCCGACGGGAAACAGATAAATGGGATTGCATTTGAAATAAAAAAAGAGAAAATATATCCGTTCATTCCGACAAACGTGTTTCAAGGCAAGATCGAGCTTAACGGCATCCCATTGGAACAGTACACGCCACAAAAAGCAAAACAGTCCGACAATTATGCCCGCTGGGTAGTCGGAAACACCGTAGTCTTTCTGGACCTCAATGATAACGATGAGATTTTAACCGTAGAGTTTTCGTTATACACGCCAATCGTCATCCCCGATCCAGACCGATACATCATCAAACCAATAGAGGGAATGCCGATCAAGTTCACGGATATCAATTTCAAGCTGGCGGTAATACAGGTGCTCATGTATGAGAAAGAGTTGATTAAGCCAGCGTTCGATATCTTTGAATTTGCCAAACGATATAAAGACAGAACCATCGACACAGATTCCGAAGGCTACGAAATAATCCCGGAAGCATTACAGTATTTTGAGCAACTCCCCATCGACGAGAAACTAGCCCCTCATATTGACGAGCTCACACAAGATGGAGGAAACGACATCTACATGAACATCATTCCTTTTTGGAGTGGTACCACAGATGATTTCAATATCCAATCATTTCAGGATGTCGACCAATTCCCCAATCTAAAACACATTACCCTCTTTTACGATCCACGTCTGGAAGAAATACAGGAAAGTCTGAGCAAGAAGGGTATTGCGGTTGACCCACTTTGAAGTTATATGGGCTTTGCTCCGGGCATAAAACACAAAAGGAGCAATGGAATTAACCATCGCTCCTTTTGTGTTTTAAATTACTGTTGTTCAAGTGACGCTCCACCTTACGGATCTGGTGTGATTCCCTACTCTCCTATGCACAACCACCCTTACCCCAAACTCTCCTTACATAATCACTACCTCCGTGCCCGTCAACCACTCCCTCAAATTATTCACACTCACACTACCATCTCAAAGTCAATATCCGCCTATCGCAGATACTTGACTACTATCTATTATACGGTCTTCAACAATTTAAGTTGTTCCTTCAACTGTTTCAAATGCTCAGTAGCCTCTTTAATTTTTTCGTTGAATTCAGCCCGTACACCCTCGGCATTTTGAGAGCGAGAGAAAAATTCGAGATTATTACGCCATAGCGAGATATCATTTTCTACCTTACTGATACGCTTACGAATAGCCTGCTCTTTCTGGAAAATCTTACGATCAGCCATCGGATCGTTACGCAGCTCACTAAGCTGGGTTTCAAGGCTGAGCTTACTCTTCTCATCCTCGTTCAGATCCGAAATCGTCTGAATAAATTTCTCAACAGCATCATGGTACCGGTTCCGTATTACGGCAATATCCTTACGAGGCACGAAACCTAGGGCATTGAACTGATCTTGAAGGGCATGCAATATCTCAGAGGTCGCTGTGCCATTGGTAGCATGGCTCTCCAGAGCCTCACAAATCTGTTCCTTCTGATGGAGATTCTCCACTTGCTCATTCTCAACCTTGCCCTGTTGCGTACGGCGCTGTTCGAAAAAGAAGTCACACGCTTCTTTAAACTCCTTGAATACTTTCTCACGGAATTTCTCCGGCACAGGGCCGATGTCTTTCCACTTCTGCTGCAGTGTTTTAAGCTCGTTTGAGGTACGATCCCAATCCTGATTGTCCTTCAACTCCAGGGCCTTTTTCACAAGGTCATTCTTTAACTGGAGGTTATGCTCACGTTCTTCGTCAAGCTTCTTGAAAAACAGATTCTTGTTATTGAAAAATGTCTTAAATGCCGACCAGAACTTCTTGTTAGCATCCTTCGCCTTAGCACGTGGCAGACCACCTACAGCCTCCCAACGCTTTTGAATTTCAAGAATATCTTTCGTCTTCTGATTCCACTCTTTAATACGATCCGATTGAAATGAAGCAAACTCAAGTACCTCATCACCAAGTTTCATCTTCTGATCAAAGTTCGCTTGAAGCTCGGTCTGAAGAGTTTGAAGATAAGCATCACGCTTGGCGTATATTGCGTCCGACGCGGCCTTGAACCGTTGCCACACAGCTTCTTTCTCCTCTGTGGGCACAGGCCCAACGTGCTTAAATTCGTGGTGAAGTTCATTCAACTCACGGATGGCATCTTTAATTATTTCAACACCTGCAAGACGTTCTGCGCGAACACAGAGCTCCTGTTTTGACTCCAGGTTTCTACGACGATCAAGCTCTTTCAGCTCGAAGTAAATACTTTGGTTATCATAGAACCGGTCTACCAACGCATGATAATTAGCCCACAAGGTCTTCGCCTGGGCACCAGGAACAGACCCGGTACCTTTCCATTCCTTTTGAAGTTCTTTAAATTTTTCGAACTGATTGTTGGTATCTTGAGAATCCGCCAGCACGCGTAACTTTTCAAGAAGCTCTTCTTTACGTCGAAGGTTACCTGCTTTGTTTTCCTCCAGCTGCCGGAAATGCTGTGCCCGACGGTCACGAATGAGCTTTAGATTGGCATCGAACACCATATCATGCTCGTCTCCCTTAAAATCAAAATCCTCTTCAATCCCTCCTGATGCAATGAAACGCATCAATGCTTCAGCACGTTCCTTTTCCCGGATTTCATCATATACTGGCTTAATCTCGCGCAATACATGGTCAACACGCCTGAAGTTATCAAGCTTGGCAACCTCTTTGATCACGTCCGCCAGTTGTTGCTTTGTGTATTGACTATAATCTACATGCTCGTCTTCAATATGCTCTTCTGCAGACTCTTCATGATCATCCGTAAGGTCAACTTCTGAGTGCAGACCCCGATGACCATGGCTTTCCGCTAGTCCGGCATTTTGTGCATGTTCCTGCTCTTCGTGTTTATCTCTTTCCATGTCCATGGTCAATTTCATTACTGGGCTTTTTGTAAAGGTACTTAAAAATGACTACTAATTTAGCCTCGGATCTACGGGATACTTGGCATACATCGAAAACCGCCCCCCCATACCGTCAAGCGCCGCACGCCACAACATCGCGGGGTCTGTATCAAACAATAACGTATCTGTTACGTAATCGCAGACAATCCAGGAATCTTGCTCAAGCTCGCTCTCCAGTTGCCCTGGCCCCCATCCGCTATACCCCAGGTAAAAACGGATATCCGAAGACTTAAGCTTGGCTGTGTCTAAATCCGAAACTACATTCTCGAAATCACCGCCCCAATATATACCTTCCCCAATACTAACCGCATTGTCAATCGACGAATGGCGGTGAAGGAAATGTAATGTATCCTGTTGTACCGGACCTCCCACATACACAATCTCAGATATACTCTGAAGATCTTCTAAGACCTCTCCCAATTTAAGCGCCGATGGTTTATTCATAACGAAGCCAAACGAGCCGTCCGTATTATGCTCACATAATAACACAACAGTCCGTTCGAAATTAGGATCTGGCAGAAATGGCTCCGAAATAAGAAGCCTTCCGCGTTCCGGTTTCAACTGGTTCTTGTACTTGAAAAAATCCATTCGCTCGTGTCAATATGCCCCTATTATCAGTGGCTGGAGGTTTTTTATTACCTGAATAAAATACTTAACGCCCATCTGTGCAAATTTTATTTCCTTCGCATAAATTTCTCTTCGAAGATCATGCTCACGTGGGGAAACGATAAATTTAAAACATTAATAGCTCAAAGTCTGGAATTTCAATGCAAAATTTAGCCAATCTCCGTAAAGATTACGCCCTTTCCTCCCTCGATGCCACCACCGTTGACGCAAACCCGTTCAAGCAGTTCGGGCAGTGGTTCAGCCAGGCGCAGGAAGCAAAGGTACTCGAACCCAACGCCATGACGTTGGCTACCGTAAATGAGGCCGGCAGACCGTCTGCCCGCATCGTCCTGCTCAAAGGCCTGGAAGACGAACGATTCGTTTTTTATACCAATTACCAAAGCGCCAAAGGCAACGACCTCGATAAAAATCCTGCCTGCGCTCTTACCTTTTTCTGGCCGGAATTAGAACGTCAAATCAGGATCGAAGGCGTAGCCGAACGGCAGGATGCAGACAAATCAGAACAATACTTTCAAAGCCGGCCTAGAGCCTCTCAAATAAACGCCTGGGCCTCACCGCAAAGTTCTTCAATAAAAAACCGCACCATTCTTGAAGAACGTGCGGCTCAAATAGAAAAAAAATATGCAGGTGTCGAGAAATTACCGAAACCCAATCAATGGGGTGGATACAAGGTCGAACCTATCAGTATTGAATTCTGGCAGGGCCGTGTAGGTAGGCTACACGACCGTATACTGTATACCCGAGATACCAATAATTGGAAAATAAGCCGTCTGGCTCCCTGATCGTTAGAGCAGGTCGGTAAGTGACCTAACTCCTGGAGTACGGCGAATAGTAAAACCTTCGCCGTATTCTACACCAATACTATGACCAAGCTCCTGCGCACGCGACTCAAGCATCTTCATAAAGGCAGGATCGGAAATAAAAGTCTTGGGTTCCTGGCTCGATGGATCGTAAAATTGAGACTTAAAAGCTCGTACAGCTTCCATCTTTACATCCCAAAATCCCGAAATATCGACGATGAAATCAGGTTTCAGATAATAGCTCTGAATATAGTGATATACAGCCCGTGGGCGCCATGCTGCCTGCAATTCGCCCTTTTCGTCACGAGTTTCAATCCGTGCTAATCCGGATAAGAAACAAGCGTCATGCGCCAGCGATGCGCCCTTGCCATGATCCACGTGGCGATCGTAAACCGCGTTAGCCAATACAATCGAAGGTTGATACTTCCGAATTGCAGCAATAACAGCCAGCTGACTAGCTTCATCGTTCTGGAAAAATCCATCACGTAGCCCAAGATTCTCACGTGCAGACACGTTAAGAATACGGGCAGCCTCTGCTGCCTCCGCCGCCCGAATTTCTGGTGTACCACGGGTGCCTAATTCCCCACGGGTAAGATCCACGATACCAACGGAATATCCGTCATGTATATGTTTGGCTACTGTTCCGCCGCAGCCTAGCTCGGTATCGTCGGGGTGGGCCGCCAATACCAAAATATCAAGTTTCATGTTTTACAGTACAGGAACACTCGGTTCCATTTCTTTTGCTACGAGGAATTTTTCAGCGTCTAGCGCGCCCATACAACCTGTCCCGGCAGCCGTAATCGCCTGGCGGTAGATTTTATCAGCCGCATCACCTACCGCGAAAACCCCTTCTATATTTGTCTTGGTTGAACCCGGTAAAACCTTGATATACCCCGTTTCATCCATATCAACATAACCACGGAAAATGTCGGTATTCGGTTTGTGTCCGATAGCCAGGAAGAAGCCCTCAATCGAAATATCCTTCCGGATACCTGTCTTGTTGTTAATCAAACGCGCACCAGTAACACCGTTATCATCACCCAACACTTCCTCGACCTCCGTATTCCAGTGAACTTCAATGTTAGGTGTGTTCAACACACGTTGCTGCATAATCTTCGACGCTCGCATTTCATCACGACGAACTAATAGATGAACTTTAGAGCAAAGATTAGCCAGGTAAGTAGATTCCTCGGCAGCTGAATCTCCTGCGCCAACTACAGCAACCTCTTTACCACGATAAAAATATCCGTCGCAAACAGCACAGCCAGATACTCCACGATTGAAGTACTTCTCTTCAGAAGGTAGCCCCAGGTATTTAGCACTCGCCCCCGTAGCGATAATTACAGATTCTGCAATTACCTCGTCCTTCTCGTCAACAACTATCCGGTGTGGATATCCCGTAAAGTCTACCGATGTCACCAATCCATAGTGAATCTTCGTCCCGAATCGCTCGGCTTGCTTTTGCAGATCAACCATCATTTGAGGACCATTAATCCCCTCTGGATATCCGGGGAAATTCTCAACATCGTTTGTTGTCGTCAACTGCCCGCCAGGTTGACCGCCTGTATACAAAACAGGTTTCAGGCCTGCCCGGGCAGCATAAATCGCAGCAGTATACCCTGCCGGACCCGAACCAATGATCAGGACTTTTGTTGTTTCCTTTGCCATGTACGTAATAGATTTTTCTTCTGAATTGAATAACAAAACAAAAGGCCCCGAAAATCCGGGACCTTCTGTAAATTCTATAAAATGCTGATCTTAACCAAGATACGGTTTTAACGCTTTACTGCGGGAGGTGTGACGCAATCGACGAATCGCTTTTTCTTTGATCTGCCGTACACGTTCGCGAGTAAGGTTAAACTTCTCTCCAATCTCTTCTAACGTCATAGAATGCTCGCCGTTAAGACCGAAGTAGAGTGTAATAACGTCCGCCTCACGCTGGGTAAGCGTAGATAAGGCACGTTGTACCTCCCGACGAAGTGAATCGTTCATCAATCCCGAATCAGGGGTCTCTTCGCTGTCGTTTTCCAGAACGTCAAGAAGACTGTTTTCCTCCCCTTGGACAAATGGGGCATCCATCGATACGTGCCGTCCCGAAATCTTCATAGTATCGACAACCTCGGCAGTGGTAACATCCAGCACTTCGGCAAGCTCTTCTGGAGAAGGCTCGCGTTCATACTTCTGCTCCAACTCCGAAAAAGTCTTCGATATCTTGTTCAACGAACCAACCCGATTTAGCGGCAAACGAACAATACGCGACTGTTCGGCCAAAGCCTGGAGGATAGACTGACGAATCCACCATACAGCGTATGAAATGAATTTAAAACCACGGGTTTCGTCAAAACGTTGGGCAGCCTTGATCAAGCCAAGATTACCCTCGTTAATGAGATCCCCCAGAGACAGACCTTGATTTTGATATTGTTTCGCAACAGACACAACAAAGCGAAGATTCGCCTTCGTGAGTTTCTCCAATGCTATTTGATCACCTTCCTTAATGCGCTTGGCTAATTCCACTTCTTCATCAGGAGTAAGCAGGTCAACCTTGCCAATCTCTTGAAGATATTTATCAAGCGACTGGCTCTCGCGGTTGGTTATTTGTTTACTGATCTTTAGCTGTCTCATCTCTGTTTAAGGCATTCGTTTGTGTAACAATATACTGTCAAAAGATAGTTCCTGTCAATCCTCCCTAACGTTTATTCGCTAGGTGTAGTTTCCTTTTTCGGAGGTCTTGGCAGTAAGACCTTCCGTGAAAGACGGAACTTGCCTGTTTTTTTATCGACTTCGATCAGTTTTACCTTAATTTCTTCGCCTACCTCAAGTACGCCTTCCATGTTCTCCAGACGATCCCACTTGATCTCCGAAATGTGCAGAAGACCGTCTTTACCCGGCATAAACTCTACGAATGCACCAAACGGCATGATAGACTTCACCTTGCCATCGTAAACCTCTCCCACCTCTGGGATCGCAACGATGCCTTTAATGCGCTTCAAAGCCGCTTCCATAACGTCCTTGTTGTTAGCAAAAACGTTAACAATGCCCTTGTTATTTACTTCTTCAATCACAACCGTAGCACCAGTTGTATTCTGAATGTCCTGAACTACTTTACCACCTGGGCCGATTACCGCGCCAATCATGTCTTTTTCAATGATAACGGTTTCAGCACGAGGCGTATGAGGCTTCAGGTCAGCTCGAGACGCAGAAAGTGTCTTCATCATCTCGTTCAAAATGTGTGCTCGGCCTTCTTTAGCTTGCAAAAGAGCCTCACGCATCACATCGTAGGTCAAGCCGTCAACTTTAAGGTCCATCTGGCAGGCTGTAATGCCCTTTGAAGTACCCGTTACCTTGAAGTCCATATCACCAAGGTGATCCTCATCACCGAGAATATCGGAAAGAATAGCATATTTACCGGTAGTGGGATCAGAGATCATACCCATAGCAATCCCGGAAACCGGACCTGTTACAGGTACACCGGCATCCATAAGCGCAAGCGAACCTGCACAAACAGTAGCCATAGAGGATGAACCGTTAGACTCCAGAATGTCAGATACTACACGGATTGTATAAGGGTTCTTCTCGTCCGGAGGAAGCACTTGCTTCAAAGCACGTGCCGCTAAATTACCGTGACCAACCTCACGACGGCCAGGACCACGGTTAGGCTTCACCTCACCTGTCGAGAATCCAGGAAAATTATAGTGCAGAATGAATTTGCTCGACCCAGAAATCATAGCACCATCAATCATCTGCTCGTCAAGCTTGGTTCCAAGCGTTACAGTGGTCAGTGATTGAGTTTCGCCACGGGTAAATAACGCGGAACCATGGGTTGAAGGCAGATAATCGACCTCTGACCAAATTGGTCTGATTTCACGTGTCTTACGGCCGTCAAGACGTAGCGACTCGTTAAGAGCCAGGTTACGTGAAGCACGTTTAACAACGTCCTTGTAGTAACGCTTAGCTAATACTTTATCAACGACAGCGTCCTCTGGCAACGACTCAAAATATTCATCCAACGCCGCAGACAATGCCTTTGAACGTTCTTTTTTATTAGTTAGAAGCTGACGTGCTGCCGCATATACACGATCATAGAACGTCTCCATGTGAGCACGCAATTCTTCATCGTTGCTTTCATGGCTGTAGGTACGCTTGACAGTCTTGCCTGTAGCCTCAGTCAGTTCGATCTGAAGGCGACACTGATCTTTGATAGCCTCATGCGCATGCTTGAGTGCTTCGAGCATGTCGTCTTCACTTACTTCCTTCATTTCACCCTCAACCATAAGGATGTTTTCAATAGAAGCACCGACGAGCAAATCGATATCCGCCCGCTGCTTATCAGCAAGTGTAGGGTTAATCACAAACTTCCCGTCGATACGGGCCACTCGAACCTCCGAAATCGGGCCGTTGAACGGAATATCCGATACAGACAGTGCCGCAGATGCCGCAAAAGCAGCGAGAGCATCAGGGAGCGCAGCCTCATCACCTGAGATCAGGTAAAGCATGATCTGAGTATCCGCGTGATAATCGTCTGGAAACAAGGGACGGATAGCACGATCAACCAGACGGCTGATCAATACTTCATAATCCGATAACTTGCTCTCACGTTTCAAAAAGCCACCAGGTACCTTACCTGTTGAAGCAAATTTCTCCTGGTAATCTACTGACAATGGCAAAAAATCAGTCCCCTCTTTAGCTGTCTCAGCAGAAACGACCGTAGCCAATAACATCGTATTACCCATCTTTAAAACAACGGCTCCGTCTGCCTGACGAGCTAATTTTCCAGTCTCTATGGTAATCTCGCGGCCATCGGGCAGCTTACAGGTTTTAGTAATGACTGTAGGTTTCATAAAATGAATTGTAATGTGTACAGCAAAGCCACTCCCCTTGCGGGGGCGGCTTTACATAAAAGTTAAAATGCAAAAAGGGAACCTTTGGTCGGGTTCCCTCGGTGGGAATGCTTAGTTCCTTATTTTCTAAGATCTAACTCAGCAAGAATTGATCTGTAGCGATCAATGTTTGTGTTCTGAAGATAGTTAAGAAGCTTCTTCCGCTTTCCTACTAACTTCATCAGACCCTGTTGGGTGGCGTAGTCTTTCTTGTTCGACTTCAGGTGATTGGTCAAGTGGTTGATCCGGAATGTGAACAGCGCTATTTGCGCTTCAGGCGAGCCAGTCTCTTCCTTCTTCTTGCCAAAGCCATGCTTTAGGAACAGATCTTGTTTAATTTCAGTTGTTAAATACATCTCAAAAAAATATTATTCCTTTTTTTCAAGGGGCAAAGGTAAGCTTTTCTCTTCATTCTCCAAATTCTTTCCTCATTATCACGCATTTACTACTTCACACTAACCATAGAAGATGTCTTCCGCTGAGCAAACCAACGCTTTATCTTATCAAGTGCAACGCTGTAGAAATCAGCCTCAAACAACCGTGCATCGCGCCGTGCCTGACGCAAGAAAAATACCCCTGCAACCAACAAGATAAAATCAGCCATCCAAACGCCAAAGCCAGCACTTACAGTCCCTTGCTTAGCTAACTTTTCTCCCTGCATCGTCAATACGTAATAAATAATGAAGAATAAGATAGAAATCAGGAATGGTACCCCAAGCCCCCCGCGTTTAATGATCGAACCTAAAGGCGCTCCTATTAAAAACATCGCCACACAAGCCAATGAACTAGCCAGAATCTTATGCCATTGTATGTCGAACGCAATCAATTCCTTTTGGTAATTATCAACACCGGTGTTGCTGTTCTGTACCTGGCTTTTTACCTGACGAGCCATATTCGCCGCTCCTTGTGCAACTTCGCGGTTAGGCGTCATAGAAAATACGCTGTCCAAACGTATCAAACGTAAAGAGTCGCGATTTATCCTTTTAATTGACTTTTCAGGCTCGGGTTCCGGCTTTGTCTTTTTAGCTACAACAGGTGCCGTCACCTTTTTCTTTGATTGAGCCTTCGCAACGACAGCCTTTTTCGGTACCGAACGCCGCATTTCGCTACGGGGCTTGGGAGTTGATGCTACTTTCTTCGTCGGCGCTGATTGAACCGCTGGCTTCACCTGTGTTGTAGTAGTCGGCGCCGGAGGGGGAGAAACGGATGGCTGCGCTACCGGCGTTACGGTAGGCTGAATGTCCGTCTTTACAGGGTTAGGATCACGAGGTAAATTAGCCAGCGAATCTCGTCTTTTCCGGTAGTCATAAACATCCCGGGGAAGTATCAATGAATCCATCTTCCCATAGTACGAAAAGTATGATGGCTTATACGAATAGTAATTAAGCCGCTGTCCATAAATTTGATCTCGGACAGAATCCATATCATGGTTCAACTCACTCAGGTTACGCATTATACGATTACCCTGAAACCATTTTTTATCCGTCCGCTCCAACTGGAACGATGACAGATCAAACACAACTTGTGTCTTGTCGAATTTCGTACGGCTCAGCGATTCAGCCCCGCTATTTCCTTTCTGTCCGGCAAGCTCACGTTCTGAACTACTTCCCTCCGTATAATTATACCCGCGAAACAATTCGAATTTCAGGTACCGCTCGTTTAAAATCGTGTACATCTTCCCTGAATCGGCAACCGTAACCTCCTTATTCCCATCATTTTTTCGGTGGTCATAAACAATAACGTCCTTCAACGTTATCCCATCAGGATACTTCTTGTTAACCTTAATACTAATATCATTTATTCCAGTGTAAAAAGAGCCCTCCCGAAGGTCAAGCGCTGGTTTCTTTTGCTTAATATCATAAAGTAAGCTATAAGCTTCCAGAGCCGCCTTGGGAACCAGATTATTATTGGCATAAAAGGCAACCCCGGTTAGTAAAATCACAAAGAAAAAAATAGGTTGTAACGTACGTATAAGCGAAACGCCTGATGCTTTAATGGCCGTTAACTCAAAATGTTCTCCCAGGTTACCGAACGCAATCAACGACGATAGTAATACCGCTAAAGGCAGCGCCACTGGCGTCATGAAAATGGCGAAATAAAAAAGCAATTGCCCGATAACGTCCCCTCCTAGCCCTTTCCCAATGATATCGTCAAAATACTTCAGCATATGCTGCGTTAGAAGGATAAACACGACAACGAGGAACGTCATAAGAAACGGCCCCAAAAAAGCGCTTAAAACAAGTTTATCTAATTTCTTCATGCTGCGGACTAATCCCGTTACGGACTCAAAAATAAAGCCAACCTGTTCCCGAACAACATGCATGACGCATTATTTTAGAGTTCAAAACAGGTTTCATGCCGATTTTCCTGGATCAATCGGAAAAGTTGAAGCGGGAGATAAACTATCATGGCCACGGTGCCCAGAAATTTAAAATCCCCCTCCGCTGGATCCGTTTGGAGTTCGTTCCGAGATCTTTGCCGAAGTAGCGCAGACTCATGGCATATACTATAATAGCACAGCGCTTTCCACACTTCTTCCCTTCCACGGTTGGAGCTGGCCGAGCCGAGCTATCACGTGAATACACTAGTACTACTAAACCGTTCGCCCTTTGAGCACCCTATAGAAAGGGAAACATAAGAGGACATTTAGATCTGCGGTTGTCCAGCGACAAAAAATAGCGTTGTCACCTCCCCCAGCTATTTCCTCCACGTAGATACCGGCAATTAAATCGCCATCCCAATAGCTGTCCATTGCATAAAAAATATAACAGTGTCTTAAGTAAACAAAACTGGGGTCGTTAAACTTACATCTAAGCCCCTATAGTCTTCCGTAAAGTTTCAACCAACCCATGCCAAAGGTCCTGTAATTCATGTACATCTTCAAAATCCGAATAATCAAAAACCTTTAAAAACACAGACTGAGTTAACTCATTAAATTCGAGTCGCAATTCTACATATGATGGATCCAGACTATCTTCCGACGTCTCCGGTAGAAATTCAAAGCGCACAAAATGGTTCATCCGGGAAGCTACTAGCTTGGCTACGTGCTCTTCCTTATCCCACGAAAACGTATAGGTTTTCTTTTGATTATTAATCGATACGTTATCCGCAAACCATTCAGCAAGACCGTTCGCCGATTCCAGATACGGATACAACATCTTCAACGAAGCATGTATCTCATAATCGCCAGTAAACAAAGTTTTCTTAGCCATACATACGGAATTATCGTTCTGCCTGATAACAAAGTTAATATAGACCATTTTTCTCATCAAGACAACAAAACAAGAAAACCATAGTCTATCATAAACGGTAACGCAAAATACAATAGTTGAAAAAACTCAAGATGCCCCGAACTTCATGAAAAAGAATCCCAATGTGACCTCCACTCATCAAATTCATATCACAGCACCCGCACAAAGATTTTAAGTCTAGCAAACACTACGTATCCACAAGCAATCTGCTCGGTAAAATCTGGATGGTATCTATCCTGCGTTCAACACAAGTAGTGCGCTGTCCAACAGACAGTCTCGCATACCTCGGACTATTCAAGTGTAAACCTCGCACCGAAAAAAAACTTCGCTCCCTGTATCGGCGCATAGCTATACGTAGTATCAAAAGTATAGCCATTCGGATTTTCATCCCCTATCTGTTTATCGAAGGGATCAAATGGTCTTAACAAGGCTGCGTCACGCTGCACATAATTCAATATATTCTTCACGCCTCCATAAACTTCCAGATGATAGCCATCTATCAGGTGCAAATGTCTTGTTACTTGAAAATTAAAAATTGGAACCCAAGGCGAACGACTTGGTCTGAAATCGTCAGGAACAACAGGCATCTCCATTGGACCGTTAATACGACCGGTAAGATCAATTACCCAATGCCCCTCCCCTGGAGATGTATAGCCGGCCGCTAACGTACCCGATGTCCTCGGAGATAATAGCTGCGGAACGCGTTCGCTTCCCTGAGCTGACACACGCTTTTGGTAAACATCTAGAAGCGTAAATCCCGCGATAAACTTTAAGCCCGAATCAAAACTCAAGTCAGCATTTACGGTTGCTCCTTTTGAAACCGCATGTCCCGACAGATTATCATAAATAATTTTCGTCGGATCCGTTAAAAAATCTCCAACAATTTTATTACGAAAATACGTATAGAAAACAGACGCATCAATGCTAACAAAACCAGACCCCAATATTATGTTACGCACATAATTAATATTCGTGTTCCACGATTTCTCCGGCTTTAAAGCATGCAAGACAATTACATCTCGTGAGCCGCTTAATGCAGCATGATCCTCTGTAAAAAGATTTACAACACGATAACCACTACCCGACGTTAATCGTAAAACACTTCTATCGTTAGGTGAAAATTTAAAACTTAAACGCGGTGTAATGATATTGCCATGAACCGTATGATGATCATACCGTAACCCCAACAAAGCTGTTGTCTTCTTCGATAACATCACTTCATCCTGCACAAAAACACCCGGTAAAAACACATTCGAAGCCTCATTCGTACCGTCGTCTTTTGCCGTACCTGGCGTGTTGTCATCATAATAAGTATACCGCAAGGGTAAGCCAATAAGCCAATCGTGCCTTGTTGTGGTTTTACTCCAGCGAAACTGAGCAAAACCAACACGCTGATCAGCCATATAAGGTGTAGTCCCGTAAAACGAATTCTGATGGTGGACATTAGCCGAATAATCCAGCTGCATCCCAGGAATAAACCGGATTGGGTGACTACCGATCAACTCCCAACGCCGGGTGTATATAGATTCTCCGTAATAAACATCAGTTCCACGATAAGCAGGAGCCCATTGCATCTCCCCGCCCCAACGATCTTCATAAAAGAAACGAGTAGCCAACGAAGAACTTTTCCCGGCCTCAGTTGCAAAGTTCCATTTGTTAAATAACGAAATCCGATTCTGAAGCGTTACATCAGTAAAGTTATCAGAGTTTATATCCCGCTTTTGATCGTATAAATAATAGTTAATACCTACCAGCCCCGTCACGTTACGTGCTCGAACCCGTACCCCTACATCAGCGTTCAATTCCCCTACACTTGTTGCATAAACATCAGAATAAAATTGAGGAGCCGATGTACCATCTTTCGTAATAATATTGATAAGACCACCAACAGCCTCAGAACCGTATAAAGTAGACGCCGGTCCCTTTACTACTTCAACACGACGAATCATACTGCTCGGTATCCCCGATAGACCATATACAGTCGACAAACTACTAACAATCGGCATACCGTCAATCAAGACCATCGTATAAGGCCCTTCTAATCCGTTAATGCGAATATCTCCCGTGTTGCAAACGTTGCAGTTGATCTGTGGCTGAACGCCATTGACCAGACTCAACGATTCAAAAATGTTAGACGTTACATTCTTACGAAACAATTCCGCCGAATAAACTTCAACGGGTATTGAAGACGACATCTTGGAAACTTCCTTCATTGTTCCTGTAACAACCACCTCGTCTAAGGCGTGTAATGAATTCCCGAGAGTCAAATTGATTTGCACATCAGGCGCTTGTATCCGAACCATCTGCTCCGTCGATTGATACCCAACAAACGATACTACAGCAGTATAACTTCCATAAGGAATACCTGAAATCTGAAACTCACCAAGAGAATCTGTTTTACCCCCGTAATTAATCCCGCGTAACACCACATTGGCAAATGCAACGGATTCGCCGTCCGAAGTAACCTTTCCACGAAGAACACCCGTTTGCTGTTGCGCGGTCGCAAAAGCAACCGATAATAAGATAAGGACGAGTCCTCCGCCTGTATAGCGCATCAGATTTGCAGAACTTAGAAAACGGTTACCCATAATATCAAAACAAATATTTAGACGAATCTAAAAATATTATGAGACATATAACGAATTATGATAAAAAATCTGACGGAAGTGGCCATAATAAATATTAGAAAGGCGTTGAACCCACACAAAAAAGACGTTTTTGCGAATCTCCAGAGCGAAAAAATCGTGAACAGCGAGACGATACCCCCTTGAAAAAAATATATTTCAAAAAAACACTCGCGCATAGCACCAAACATTATTTCCCTTAAAACAAAATCAAACACAACTTACCCCCTAATCGCCATGCTTTTACAGAATAAAATTTCAGTTTTATCGGCTTGATATATCAATTAAAGTTTATATTGGTAAACCCGATGATATCAGCCATCTTGCAACATTGAACTATTTTAAAGCATACACGTGTTTCCCATTCGATGAGACAGCTAAAGATCAGTAAACAAATCACCAACAGGGAAAGTGAGTCCCTGGAGAAATACTTACAGGAAATCGGCAAAGTCGATCTGATTACCGCCGATGAAGAGGTAAAACTGGCTAAAAGAATAAAGGAGGGAGATCAGGTGGCGCTTGAGAAATTAGCAAAAGCCAATCTGCGTTTCGTTGTTTCAGTAGCTAAACAATACCAAAATAACGGTCTGTCGCTTGGCGACTTGATAAACGAAGGAAACGTTGGTCTCATTAAAGCAGCAAAACGCTTCGATGAAACTCGCGGTTTTAAATTCATTTCCTATGCCGTATGGTGGATCCGTCAATCTATCATGCAGGCTCTCGCAGAGCAATCACGTATTGTCCGCCTTCCCTTAAATCGTGTAGGGTCGCTGAATAAAATTTCACGAACATTTTCCGAACTTGAACAAAAGTTTCAACGCGAGCCTTCACCTGAGGAATTAGCTGACGTACTGGATGTTACACCAGACGAAGTGGTTGACACCATGAAAATTTCCGGACGACACGTTTCTATGAACGCTCCGTTCGTTCAAGGCGAAGAAAATAGCCTTATCGACGTGTTGGAAAACGACAGTGAAGAAACACCTGACTCCGGGCTGATCATCGATTCACTGCGCCGCGAAGTGCAAAGCGCCCTTTCAACACTCACCCAACGTGAATCGGATGTAATTATCCTTTATTTCGGTCTCAATGGCGAACAAGCTCTGACACTGGAAGAAATTGGAGAGAAATTCGGACTAACACGTGAGCGCGTTCGGCAGATCAAGGAAAAAGCAACGCGTCGCCTCAAAAACAGTGCACGGAGCAAAACCCTGAAGTCTTACCTCGGCTAAAAGACTAACGTCTTGTGGAATAAAAAGGCCGTCTTTGGAACATCAAAGACGGCCTTTTACTTTATGATGGTACCGCTACACTACGCTCATGCAGTGTCCGCAAAGTTTTAACTACAGAGTCCGGAGTAACCGAAATCGTATCTATTCCCGCTTCTACTAGAAACGCCGCAAAATCGGGAAAGTCGGATGGCCCTTGCCCACAAATCCCTACTTTAACGTCGTACTCCTTCGCCGTACGTATTAACTGCGAAATCATCCGTTTTACTGCCTCGTTACGCTCGTCATACAACGGTGCAACAAGCGATGAGTCCCGGTCAAGCCCAAGCGTGAGTTGCGTGAGATCATTCGAACCAATCGAAAACCCATCCACGTGTCGGGCAAACTTATCCGCAAGAATAACATTAGATGGAATCTCGGCCATAAGATACACCTCAAGACCGTTGTCTCCACGTTTTAGTCCATAGTATTCCATCACTTCGTATACCTTTAACAATTCGTTTACCGTCCGGCAAAACGGTATCATAACAACAACGTTTTGAAGCCCCATTTGCTCACGTACGCGACGGATCGCTTTGCATTCAAGTCCAAAGGCTGATCGATACTCCTCCGAGTAGTACCGGGAAGCTCCCCGCCACCCTATCATCGGATTCTCTTCTTTCGGCTCAAAATATTTACCACCTAAAAGATTCTCGTACTCGTTGGTTTTAAAATCGGAAAACCGAACAATCACTTTATGAGGATAAAATGCAGAGGCAATCTTCCCAATGCCATAGGAAAGCTTATGTACAAAGAACATCTCCTCATTCTCATACCCACGCGTCAACTCTTTAATCCGATTTGAAAGCGCTTTATCCCCCAGTTCACGATGTTTCAACAATGCTAGTGGGTGTACCTGAATGTAATTGTTAATGATAAACTCCTCTCGCGCCAGCCCTACTCCGGCGTGCGGTATACTCGAAAACTTAAACGCTAATTCAGGTGACGCCACATTTAGCATAATCGGAGTATCCACTTTCGGAAGCGATTCCAAGTCGGTCTCAATACGATCGTATAAAACCTCGCCATCATACACATAGCCAATATCCCCTTCACAACAAGATGCTGTAATCAACTGGCCGTCACGTAGCAAATCCGTTGCATTACTTGATCCAACGATAGCAGGAACGCCAAGCTCACGTGCAATAATTGCCGCATGGCAAGTACGCCCCCCTTTATTCGTAATGATTGCTGCGGCCTTCTTCATGATCGGCTCCCAATCCGGATCAGTCATCTCCGTAACCAAAACATCCCCCTCCTGAAACTCAATTCCATCACGGGAGCCATCTCGGCCGTCCAAGGAATGCAACACGACAACTTTCCCGGAAGCTATACTATCTCCTACTGCTATACCGGTAAGGATCCGATTCTCCATAGCCGGTTTAGTAATAGCATATTCAACAAGACGATTACTGTCTCTGCGTCTTTGAACCGTTTCCGGGCGCGCTTGAACGATAAACAAGGTACTCGTTAAACCATCAACGGCCCACTCCACATCCATAGGTGTCCACTCGCCACGCCGTTTAGAATAATACCGCTCAATATGACATACCCATTCAGCAAGCCGCAATACCTGCCGGTCGTTCAAACAAAACTTGTCTTGAGCCTCCCGAGGCACGCTGACAATCTTTGTGAATTGTCCAGGATCATCGCCATAAACCATCTTATGATCCTTATTTCCAAGCTTTTTCTCGATGATAGGCTCAAAATCCTTCTCAAGCGTAGGCTTAAACACAATAAACTCGTCAGGCGAAACCGAGCCCTGCACAACCATCTCGCCAAGGCCATACGACCCGTTTATCACCACAACATCTTTAAATCCTGACTCGGTATCAATGGAAAACGCCACACCGGACGACGCCAGATCAGAGCGAACCATTTTCTGCACACATACAGATATTTTTACATCAAAATGATCAAAATTGAAATGCTTGCGATACGAAATAGCCCGATCTGTAAATAGCGATGCAAAACAGTTTCTTACCGCCTCTAAAATACCTTCCGATCCACGAACGTTCAGATAGGTTTCTTGCTGTCCGGCAAACGACG
>Ga0065165_1001676_pt1 | contig 22412 bp, 21 predicted proteins | sample AraplaMF_Cvi_mMF_FD_63813 | JGI IMG/M metagenome (GOLD analysis project Ga0065165, IMG submission 63813) | Arabidopsis root microbial communities from the University of North Carolina, USA - plate scrape MF_Cvi_mMF (version 2) (version 3) | ecosystem: Host-associated > Plants > Roots >... | reverse complement strand
CGGTTTGGCAGCTCCGGGCACCAGAGCCGGTCATAAGACCTGTCATGGGAATTCCCTAAAGCCGCCTTTGATCGGGACGATCGCTGGGGATTTTCCAACAGCCCAATTGCTGACGTTGCAGCATCCAACGTGGGCGCGGGTCATCGCCGGCACCCGATAGTGCGGCCGCGCCTCTAGAGTCCGCTGTTGGCGGGTGGGATTTCCGCGGCAGTAGCTCGAACGTTTCGCAAGCGCTGCAAAATCTCGCGGAGCCGCAAATATTCTTGCCACGAATCGGGGAGGGATGATGCCGTGGCTGAGAATTCGAATACATACAGCACGACTGACAGGACCTCTCCGTTATCCATGCCCCGGCGCGCGATGGTGACGATTGCAAAGAGTTGTAGCGCGATCGTCAGGGTCAGCGAAAGTGCGTAATTTATTGTATCGACGTCAGAAAGTTTGATACTCCACCTGTTGAGCAAACCGACGTGGCGTCGGACAGGCGCACTCTCGTTGCGGCGAAGCACGTCGACCTGCCGCTCATATTCGTCGTTATACCCACGGTTCAATGTCACCGTGCGCCGGGTGGTGCCAGCGTAGATCGCCATGATCAGCACACTCATGACCAATGCACCGACGAATACGGGGATAGCGAGCGCGGCAAGAAACACCAGTGTACCGACGAATGCACTCAGATTTGCGATGAGCATCGGCATCGAGAATTCGAGAAAATCGACGACTTCGCGCAGCATATTCAATCGTGCCGTCTTTTCGGACAGGCCGCCTTCCCGTTCGAGCGCCTCCGCCACAATTTTCTCGTATATCCGCGCATATAACCGCGCGTCGTGCAGGCGACGAGCCACGACGAGCAGCGTGGTCACCAGACCAACCGAAGCGAGTAGGGCGAGCCCTCGGTATGAACCCTCGAAATAGTCGTCGAGGGCAATCCCGATGAGGAAGGGGAGTATTACCTGTCCCCCGGCCTCGGTCGTGGCCAACAACAGCGACAGCGCGACGGCCCGTCGGTAGCCCTTCAGCCCCCCAAGGAAAGTAACCATCCACATAGGTTCTATCCATTTGGTGAGCGCCAATGTCGCGCACATCGCGCAGGCGTGCAATTGTTCCGTCGATTCGATTGGGGGCGGTGGAGCGCACTCGCCGGCAGGTCGCGTGCGCGCTGACAAACGGACTCCGAAATCGGGTACGAATCTGGTCCACCTGACGAGCCGCGTAATCGTTCGTCGCCACCCAAGGGCCAGACAATTCCTTTGGACGGACGAGTCCAGGGCGACCGTGGGATTCTCCCTTGTCGTCCGTACTGCACGGACTATCAGGACTAACGCGGGTTACGGGGACGCGAGCGCCGAGTTGCGAATTGAGCACAGTGTCGGCTGCTATCAGGGATCGACGGCCGAAAGCCGCCAGCCAGCAATCGGCCCGAATGCTGTCGGACGGTTATGCGCCCCAATTGCGGTCGTTCGGGTCTGTCGTCGCATCGCCCAAAAGCTGTCGTCTCCCGCCGGCCCGGGGCGAACGGGCTGAAAAATTTGCGCGCCGATCATCCAAACCGCCTCCAGCATCCGTCTAGTCGCTGTAGGAACCGCTTTGGAGGATGTTGATGCCGCCCGCTGTGATGCTCTCGATCGCAACCCTGTTCATCCTGGGGGTTGCCGTGACCGCGATGAATATGGGCCGGATCATCCAGGCATGGATGATCCACCGATCATTGAGAGCGGCGATAGCGACGGATCGCAAGCTCGCCGAGGACCTTGCCGCCAAGCTCGATATCGTCGGGCAGCGACCGGAGCCGCGTGGCGATGATCGAGCCGGTCTGGTGCTCGTGGCGATAGGACTGGCGACCGCGGGATACGGGCTGATCCTCGACGATGCCTCTCTCAGGACGATGTTGGGAGCCGCGCTGTTCCCGCTGTTCGTCGGCGCTGCGCTCCTCCTGCGCCATGCGACGTACAGACGTTCCATCGCGAAGAAGAATGTCGGCGGTGACTGATGACTTCGAGCTCTCTTCGAAGGCAGCGCAAGGAGACAGACGCGCATTCTCCGCACTGGTCCGCCGGCACGAGGCCAGAGTACGCGCATTCCTGGTACGCACGGCAGGGCGCGATGCGGCGGACGACCTTGCGCAGGAGACATTTCTGCGCGCCTGGCGCAACGCCGGACGCTTCCGCGGTACCGGCAGCTATACCGGCTGGCTCTTGGCAATCGCTTGGTATGTGTTTCTCGATTCCAGCAAACGGCAGCGCATGGAGATCGGCCGGCGACGTGCGCTGGATTTGGCACCAGCCTCGGCGAGCGAAGACCCCTTGGCCAAGATGGACGTCGAGAAGCTGATGGCGGCGCTCGATCCGGAGGAGCGCGCCAGCCTGGCTCTATGCCTGGGGCAAGGCTGCTCCCATGGAGAGGCGGCCGAGATCCTCGGGGTCCCCCTTGGCACGCTGAAGTCGCGGGTTGCCCGCGCGACCGCGAAATGCCGTGCAATGCTGGGTGCGAAATGATGGACGAAGAATTCTCCGATCTGGCTGCCTTGCTCCGCGAACCCGAGCGACCTGCCGACGAGGCATTCGTGAATGATATGGAATGGCTGATCGAGCTCGACATCGCCTTCGAGCGGCGGCGCTCGGCAACACTGCGGCGATGGGTAGTCGATCTCGGCTCTGCCTCTGCGATCGGGTGTGTCGCATTCGTACTTGCCGGTAACGCGTCCGCGACCCACGGAGCCCCGACGATGATGCTGGCGTCTTTGCTGGCAGCGACTGCCGTCCCGATCCTGTGGTTGCTCGCCCGATCTTCGCCCTCTGCCTGCTGAGCACACCGGACCCCGCATTCCGATTTCGGAAACTCCACAGGAGAAAGATCGTGCGCCGCGCCATCTTCGGCCCGCTGTCGTTTGTCGCCGTCGCCTTTCTGGCCTCCGGTGCCGGTGCCGCAGTCGACGATACCGACGGTAGATTTGACGTCGGCGGCCGATCCATTCGCATTGTCTGTCATGGAAAAGGTGCACCGACAGTCGTCGTGGACGCGGGTCTGGGGACGGCGCCTGCGGAAGACGAAGGGTGGCAACATATTGCCGCGCAGCTCGCAACGAACGCTCGCATCTGCCTTTATGACCGCGCCGGCCTCGGCGGCAGCGATCCCGCGCCCAAAGGACCGCGCACCAGCATGAATGCTGCGGCCGACCTGCATAGCGCGTTCCGCCGGGCGCGAATCGATGGCCCCTATCTGCTTGTCGGCCCTTCTATCGGAGGGCTGCACGCACAGGTGTTCGCCAGCCGTTACCCGCATGATACCGCAGGCCTCGTTCTGATCTCCTCGACGCATTCCGACCAGGTCCCGACCTGGCTGGCATTGCTGCCACCCGCCATGCCCGGCGAGGAAAAGGCAGTTACGGATGCGCGCACCTTCCTTGCGGGCATGATCGAGGACCCGACGAAGAACGAGGAGATGCTGGATTTCCGCGCCAGCGCTGTGCAGGCGCGAAGACTCAAGACGCTGGGCGCGAAGCCGGTAATCGTGGCGACGCACAGCCCCCGCCATCGCATGGTGCCCGGCCTGTCCGAACCACTGGCGATCAAACTCGAGGCGGCGACCCAGCAACTGCAAAAGCAGTTCCTTTCATTATCTTCGAACGCCCGGCAGAACGTCGCAGCGACGGCCGGTCACGGCCTTCCACACGAGGACCCTGCTTTCGTCGTGGAAAACATCCTGCAGGGGGTCGCGCTCGTCCGCAGTCGGCCTGTTCGTCGCTAGCGAGCGCCTGAACGGGGTTTCCCGCGCCCGACCGAATTTGGCGCGAATTCCGACTGCTTCGCGCATCTTGCCGTTTCGAAATTCTTGCCCGAGAGCTGCCGGACCGCTATCGGCCCGATTCCCGCCGAGCACCTTGGCCAAACTCGCCGGTCGGCTATGCGCCTTCTTTGCGGTCGTTTGGCGGCCTGCCCGCTGATCGCCCAAGCTGCCATCCGTTCATGGTGCGCCGCGGGGCGTTGAAGAACGACCGACTGCGGGACTTTCCGGGCATTCTTACGGCGAACGATGAACGGCAGCGGCTGGCGGGAGCAGGGGCCCCGCCGGGGGGTGGTGCGGACTTAGCCCCCAGCGTCCAGCGCCGACCGAGTTTCGCCACGCTGGCAGTTCCGGCGCCCGTTGCGTTCCGCCAGAAGGCAAGCGGTCGGCGCGGTTCGCAGCTCGTTTCCGCAGACGTGCCCGTTGACACTGATTGCCAAGCCACGTCTATTCACCTGCTCGCGATCTTCCAGACGGAGGGCGCCATGCCGCGGCAAGAAATACTGGATGCCATGCGGAAATATGCGGATCCCTTCCGTGTGACGAAGGGTGCTGATTTCCGCCTGAAGGACTTCGACGCGGGCGACACGCTGGGGTTAAGGATCGACAAGGAGGAAGCGGCGCAGCTGCTTCAGCGCGGCTCCGAATGGCTCGCGATGGAGCAGGACATCCTCTACGCGCAGGACAGCTGGTCGGTGCTGCTCGTATTCCAGGCCATGGATGCTGCGGGCAAGGATGGCACGATCAAGCACGTCATGTCCCGCGTGAACCCGCAGGGCTGCGACGTCGTCTCGTTCAAGCAGCCCTCGGACGAGGAGCTCTCGCACGATTTCCTGTGGCGCTATGCGAAGAGCGTGCCCGAGCGCGGGCGCATCGGCATCTTCAACCGCTCCTATTATGAGGAAGTGCTGGTGGTGCGGGTGCACCAGCAACTGCTCGCGGCGCAGATGATTCCCCCCAAGCTCGTCGGCAAGGACATCTGGGACGAACGCCTCGCCGACATCGCCCGCTTCGAGGACTACCTCACCCGGCAAGGCGTGGTGGTCCTCAAATTCTACCTGAACCTGTCGCGCAAGGAGCAGAAGAAGCGCTTCCTCAAACGTCTCGACAGGCCCGAGAAGAACTGGAAATTCTCGGCCGCCGACATTCGCGAGCGCGGCTATTGGGACGATTACATGGCCGCCTATGAGGCCGCGATCCGGGCCACCGCCTCGAAGGCCGCGCCCTGGTTCATCGTGCCCGCGGACAACAAGTGGTTCACCCGCCTCGTCGTCGCCGCGGCGATCGTCGAGGCTCTGGAAAAGCTCGATCTCCACTATCCCGTGGTCACGCCGGAGCAGCGCAAGGAGCTCGCTGCGGCGCGCGAGGAGCTCGAACGACAGCAATAGGCAGGGGCAGAGCCGTCCATGTCGACCGCAATTGCTATTCTCGGCGGTGTCGGGCTGTTCCTGTTGGGCATGACCGTCATGACCGACGGACTGAAGGCGCTGGCCGGATCGGTCCTCCGCACCGTGCTCGGCAAGGCAACTGCGACCCCCGTCTCGGGCGCTTTCTGGGGGGCTGTCGTCACGCTCCTCGTCCAGTCGTCGAGCGCAGTGACGATGACGACAATCGGCCTCGTCAGTGCCGGGCTGCTCAGCTTTCCGCAGGGCCTTGGCCTCGTGCTCGGCGCCAATGTCGGGACGACCGGCACGGGCTGGCTGGTCGCACTCGTCGGCGTGCGCGTCTCGCTCGCGGTTTATGCGCTGCCGATGATCTTCGTGGGAGCACTTGTGAAGTTGCTCGCTTCCGGCCGGGCAGCGGGTGCGGGCGGTGCGCTCGCGGGCTTCGCGCTGGTGCTCTACGGACTGACTACGCTGCAGCAGGGCATGGGCGGGCTCGCCGAGAGCATCCACCCATCCGATCTGCCCGCGGTGCTCGGCATGCCGGGCGTCGGCTGGATATCGGGATCGGTCGGGCTGCTGACGCTGATCGCGGCCGGGCTCGTCATGACCGCGGTGATGCAATCCTCCACCGCCGCGATCGCGGTCACGATCTCGGCCTATTTCGCGGGCGCGGTGGGGCTGGAGCAGGGCGCTGCCCTGATCATCGGCCAGAATATCGGAACCGCGACCAGTTCGGCGCTGGCGGCGATTGGCGCGAGCACCACCGCCAAGCGCCTCGCGGTCGCCTACATACTGTTCAAGATCATTGCCGCACTGATCGCGATCCTCGCCTTCCCGCTCACGGTGCAGCTGATGAAGGCGCTCGCCACCTGGATCGACGGGACCAAGCTGCTCGCCGGCTATCACACCGCGTTCAACTGCGTCGGCGTCGCGGTGCTCCTTCCGGCGACCGACTGGTTCACCAGCTTCGTCGAGCGGCTCCTGCCCGCGCGCGAGACAGCGCTGCAGCGCACGCTCGATCCCAGTGCGCTTGGCAATCCGGTGGTCGCGGTCGAGGCGGCGCGGAAGGTCGTGGCGGATGTGCTCAGGACGATCGCGACCTCGGTTGCGGCTGCTCTCCCCAGCCGGCCGGGCGACGCGGCGCAGGATGCCGCAACGGCTGCCGCCGCGCTGGAAGAGGTGCGCGACTTCCTCTCCGAGCTGCGCGAGCCGCCGGAGACCGGGATGGAGCGGTTTCGCATGACGAGCACGGTGCACGCGCTCGATCATGTCACCCGTCTCGTGGAAATTGTCCGCGGCGACGATCTGCCCGAGCCCGAGGGCGTGTACGACCCTGGCGCCGTCGCCCTCTCGCAAAAGGCGATGCGCGCGGCGCAACTGGTCGGCGGCTCGATCACCGCGGAAGCCGGCCTCAGCGGCGGCGCGGGCTCGATCGGCTGGGTGGTTTCCGAGGAGGACGCCGCGGCGGTAGACGATGCCGAAGCCACGGCACGCGAGCTCGCCGTGCTGCAGCGGGCCCACCGCGCGAGGCTGCTCGCCTCGGTCTCGCCGGGCCGGCTGACCGCCGCGGAAGCGCTCGCGCGGATCGACGCGGCGCGGAAGCTCGAGCGGATCGCCTATCACATCTGGCGCGCGGCGGCGCATCTGCTCGGCCGTGTCGAAGACGAGCAACTCGCAGCCAAGGGGCGGAAGGAACGCGCATGAGCTCAGCCGGGACCGCAGAGCCTGAAACCACTGCGTGGCACGCCCTGCCGGTGGAGGAAATCGCCAGGCAACTCGGCGTCGACCCCGCACGCGGCCTCGATACCGCCGAGGCGGCCACGCGCCTGCAGGTCCATGGACCCACCGCCTGCCGCTGGGCAAGAGGAAGGGCCCGCTGCTGCGGTTCCTCGCGCAGCTGCACAATATCCTGATCTACGTGCTGCTGGTGGCGGGCTTCATCAAGCTCATGCTGAGCCTGTGGCTCGACGCCTCGATCATCTTCGCGGTGGTGATCCTCAACTCGCTGCTGGGCTTCCTGCAGGAGGGGCGCGCCGAGCGGGCACTCGATGCGATCCGCAACATGCTGTCCGCGGAGGCGCGCACGCTGCGCGACGGCAACACGCGCCTGATCCCCGCCGAGGAGCTGGTGCCGGGCGACGTGGTCCTGCTCGAATCGGGCGACAGGATTCCCGCGGACCTGCGGCTGGTCGAGGCGCGCAACCTGCGCACCGAGGAAGCGGCGCTGACGGGCGAGTCCGTCCCCGCCGAGAAGCGCGTCGTGTCCGTGCCCGCCAGGGCCACGATCGGCGACCGCGAGAATATGGCGTTTTCCGGGACCATGGTGGTCTCGGGCCGCGCCGCCGGCGTGGTCGTCGCGACCGGCAGCCGGACCGAGCTCGGGCGCATCAATCAGCTGCTCGCCGAGGTCAACGTGCTCGAGACGCCGTTGCTGCGCCAGATCAAGCGTTTCGGCTATGTCATCACTGCCGCAATCGTGATCCTCAGCGCGCTGCTGTTCGCCTGGGGCCACTGGCTCGGGCACAAGTCCTTCGTCGACCTGTTCCAGGCGGTGGTCGGTATCGCCGTGTCGCTGATCCCCGAGGGGCTGCCCGCGCTGATTACGATCACGCTCGCCATCGGTGTGCAGCGCATGGCCGAGCGCCACGCGATCATCCGCCGTCTGCCCGCGGTCGAGACCCTGGGCGCCGTCTCGCGGATCTGCTCGGACAAGACCGGCACGCTGACCTTGATGGAGATGATGGTCACGTCCGCAGTGACCGCGGAAGCCGTCTACGAGGTCACCGGCGAGGGTTATGCCCCCACGGGCGAAGTCCGGGTCGAGGGCGCGCCGGTCTCCGTCCCGCCCCGGCCGCTCGCGCTGTTGGGACGCGTATCGCTGCTATGCAACGACGCCGAACTCTTCGAGGAACAGGGCCATTGGAAGATCGAGGGCGATCCGACCGAGGGCGCTTTGTTCCCCTTCGCCACCAAGCTCGGCATGGACCGCGCGTCAGAGCTCGCCGCCGCGCCGCGGGTCGACGCCATCCCCTTCGAATCCGGGCACAAGTTCATGGCCACGCTGCACCGCGCGGCCGCGGGCGAGATGCTGCTGGTGAAAGGCGCGCCCGAGGTTATCCTCGCCCATTGCGACCGCCAGCAGACCGCGGGCGGCCGCGCGCCGCTCGACCGCGACCGCTTCAACCGCGAGGGCGACCGGCTCGCGGCGCAGGGCGAACGCGTGCTGGGGCTGGCCTGGCTGCCCGATCCAGGCCTCGCGACGGGCAATCTCGGGCCGGGACATCTGCCGAGGACCCTCATTCTGCTCGGCCTGGTCGGTCTGATGGATCCGCCGCGCAAGGAAGCCGTGGAGGCGGTCCGCGAATGCCACGGCGGCGGCATCCGCGTGACGATGATCACCGGCGATCACAAGATCACCGCGGCCGCCATCGCCACGATGCTCGGTATCGGCGACGGCAGGACGGCGGTGGCGGGCAGCGAGATCGAGGCGATGAACGACGCCGCGCTGCAGGAATGCGTCCGCAACGTCGACGTGTTCGCGCGCGCCAGCCCCGAGCACAAGCTCCGCCTCGTCAAGGCGATCCAGGCCAATCGCCAGATCGTCGCCATGACCGGCGACGGGGTGAACGACGCGCCCGCGCTCAAAAAGGCCGATATCGGCGTCGCCATGGGCATCAAGGGCACAGAGGTGACCAAGGAAGCGGCGGGCATGATCCTCGCCGACGACAATTTCGCCTCGATCTCCGCGGCTGTGAAGGAGGGTCGCACCGTCTACAACAATATCGAAAAGGCCATGCTCTTCCTGCTGCCGACCAATATCGCGCAGGGTGCGGTGATCGCGATGGCGATCCTGTTCGCCTTCACGCTGCCGGTCACCGCGCCGCAGGTCTTGTGGGTGAACATGGTCACCTCGGTCGCGCTCGGCCTCGTCATCTCGTTCGAGCCGCACGAGGCGGACGTGATGCAGCGCCCGCCGCGCGCGATCGCCCGGCCGATCGTCACCGGCTTCGGACTCTGGCGCATTCTTTTCGTCGGAGCGGCGCTGGTGCTGTATGCGCTCGTCGCCTTCTTTGCGATGAAGGCGCAGGGCGCGTCCGATCCGCTGGCGCGCACTGCGGCGGTAAACGCGATCACGATGGGGCAGGCCTTCTACCTGCTCAACAGCCGCTACCTCCTTGATTCCTCGCTCCCGGTGCGTGCGCACATGGGCAATCCCTGGCTCTGGTACGGCATCGGTGCCGTCGTGGTGCTCCAGTTGCTCTTCACCTATGCCCCGCCGTTCCACGCGATTTTTGACACGGAGGCGCTCTCCCTGACCACCTGGGCATGGCTCCTTGTCGGTGGGGTCGCCTTCTTCCTCGTGGTGGAGATTGAGAAGTTCGTCATCCGCTCCATACCGGGCCTTCGAGGCGCCGCGACATCTCGCCCGGAGCGTTAGATCAGACACGGATGCCCATGTCCTCAAAGGAAGGAGACGGCAATGGTGAGCACATCCAACGACGGCATCCTGTCCGAGTATCCCGTCAAATATGTTCTCGTGAATCAAGCGAGCGCGAACGCCCGACCGAACTGCTCGAGACGCTCTATATCTCCGAGCGCTTTGAGGCGGGCGACGATCTGAAAGCGGCTCGCGAAAACCATGATCACGCCGTGTGGAATGGCGTCCCGGCGTCGGAAATAGATCGTCGCCTGGCTGCGTTGGGCGATTTCATGAAGGATCTTGCGCGGAATCGTGCCGCGATGTGGGGCCCTAACTGATTTCGGCCGTCTTCCTGGCGGGCCTTCGCCCGCTCGTATCAGGCACGCGAAGTCGGACGTCGCACGGCCGGTGGTTGCGCGAGGCAGCGGCTGGTCCCGGTCAATCGCCTCTGCACCGCCTATGCCCACCGGCCGCGCACATCGGCGTCGGCGAAAGGGATTTCGGGCCTGTCCTCGCGCATGATCAGGTGCAGGATCGTCGCAACATCCTGCACCGGCAGTGTCGAGGTTATTCCCGAGCCGCGCCGTTCCTCATACGGAGCGACACATCACCGAGAGGCATTGCCGGGCCGCGCGAGGCCGGCCGCCGCCGTCGCCTGGCTGGCGATCGCCGAGGTCACCTACGTGAACCGCGCGACCGTGGACATCGACGGAGGCTCGGATCACCCGGTTTGGCTGTCTTGTTCCAGAAGCCGCGCGCCGCTGCCTTCGCGTGACAGGCGATCCTCGGGATTGCGCAGCGGGCAGACCCCGAGCGAAAGGCAGCCACAACCGATGCATTCGTCGAAGCGGTCGCGCAGTTGCGTCAGCCTTTTGATCCGTTCATCGAGTTCGGCGCGCCAGCCCATCGACAGACGTCTCCAGTCGTCCTGGGTCGGCTTGCCTTCGTCCGACAGCGACCCAAGCGCGGACTTTATCTCGCCAAGCGCAATGCCCGCGCGCTGAGCGACACGGATGAGTGCGATCCGACGCAGCACACCGCGCACGAACCGCCGCTGATTGCCGCCGCTCCGCCAACTGCGGATCAACCCCTGCCGTTCATAAAAATGGAGCGTTGAGATTGGTACGCCCGAACGGCGGGCGACCTCACCGACGGTCAGGGCGGGCGAAAGGAAGAGAGGCGGCTTGGGCATTAGCCGTACATGCACATTTTTCGCTTGCCCTCAACTATTGTTGAGGTTTTATCAAAGCGGCTCCTTTTGCAAAAACGGAGCACCTCATAATGTCCGACTTTTCCTCCAAGCCGCTGTTTCACATCAATATCTTCACGCCCAAGACAGGGCAGCTCGAAGAATTCATCGCCAGCCAGACGCGATTTGCGGAGCGATTGGGGACTATATCGACCCTGACGGAGACCAGGTTTTTTAGGGCCGAGGACGGATCGTCCGGCATTCTCATGGGAAGATGGGAAAGTGCGGAGGCTTTTCGCGACTTCCAGAGCTCCGCTGCCTTTCAGGAAGAAAGGGCCAGGCTCGCTCCATTGCTCGAAAGCACACGGCCAGGCTTTTACCGACTCATTCGCGAACGCCGCGCGGTGCAATAACGACCTGAAAAGGCGCGCGCCGATTGCGGCAATCGGCGCGCCCGCGATGTTCTCCTCGCTCGGGGGAGGTTTTCTGGCGAAGTTCGATCCTGCCAGCGATGCGGGGCGTTGGACCTCCAGATTGCTGTGGTCGATCCGCGATAGCGACTGCAAAGCGGGAAAGGCATTCTCGGCACGGTCTTCCGTCAGAGCGGGCACGTCAGCGTCGCGCCCTAGATTTTGCCGTTCGAGGTCGTTCCTTTCACCGACAGTCGCCGTCCGTTCAAATTAAGCGGATAGCATTGAACAGCTGACCTTGAATCTGCTTCGAATTCGCGATGGCCAACGCGAGAGAGCGGTCTTTTAAGTACGAACCTGGTGGAGTTGACCCTGCCACTAACCCGGGCGTTATCTTGAAGCGATCAAGCGGTATGTCGCGAAGCTGCGGCAAAGTGTGAAAAGGGTGGGCTCATTTTATTGAGCCCATCCTTCTGCCTCAAATCATTTGTCCGGGTGGGCGATACAGGCCCAAAGAGTTCCGTCCGACTTTGAGGCGACGGCGAGATAGCCTGAGTCTTCCGTGCTCCTGCATGCAGCAATGTTACGGAAGCCGGATGTATTTTGGAATCGTGTAAAGTTCATTCCTGTGGTCAGATGATTATTTATTTCGTCGGCACTCGACATGCTCGACGTCGCCGCGATTGATCCATCTTCGGAATGTACGACCCACACGCGGTGGCCGATACCCTGTGACACATCCGCAATGCCCAGGATTCCCAGTTCCGGAACCCATTGAAAGGTACCGTGCTCGGTTATTTGCACCCATAACAGGCCAAATTTCATCAACGCCCACCGCTCTCCATATCCACCGACCCTCGTAAAATCTGATGTGTTCATCGCCATCGTCAGTTGCGACTGGGCGACGTCGAAAAAGAACCCGAGGTGACCGTCCGAGGTAACAATGGAGACCTCGGACGTACTCACGGCTACGTCGATGACCTTCGTCGCTACGGTCTGGCGCCAGTGTGATCGTGGCGTGTGCTCGATCGTTGCGGCACTGCCTGACTGGATCTGGCGCTTGCCCGTGTACTTCCACAAGGTGCCGTTCTTGGCGACCGCCCACAATGTTCCGTCGATGTCCGCATCAATCCGACAGAATTTGATCCCTTCGTGGTGACTCGACCCCTCCGGAAATTCCCCCGGATGCAGGTTCAGTGGCTCCGGGATCGGCGAAAAATGACCACCGACCTGCTTGGCGTGCGCTATCCTGCCATCTTCTTTGACGATCCAGATCGCGGCTCCGCTTGTCGCAACGTCGGCGACGTGCGCGGGCGCCAATTTATTCCAAACTTCCATAACCATGACAAGTCTCCCAACATAGGTCGAGGCACATAACTGTCTGTTTAATCTACATTGTTCGGCCGGCGTGGAGCGTCGCTCGGCGCAGCGTCCGTGCCGTCGCGGAGCGGACGAAAACGGTGTTGATGGTTGCTTTCAGCTCAATCTCCGTGCAGGTATTTTCTACGGTCGGCCGGTGCGGAGATCGCATCGACGGAGCCGGCGCGGAGGCTTTTAGTCCGCACGTGCAGGTGGCCGCCCCACCCGAAAGGGTAGGATGACGCGCCAGCGGCGGGCGCTGAATTCGGAGCGGAGGGCGCCATGCCGGCTGACGGTTCCGAGATCCTCGATATCATCGGCGAGCTCCACGAAGGCGTCGTCGACGACACGATGTGGCAACATGGCTTGGACCACATTTGCACCATGCTCGGCGCTCCCGTGATGCTGACCGGTGCTGTCAGCCGCGGTGGCAGGAGCCTTGCACTGGAACTGGGAGGGCGCCGCTTAAATCCCGCGGCGGCCGCATTGCTCGAAGGGCCGCTGGCCGATCCGGTTTTCAACCCCTGGATGGCGCTTGCCGCCAGCCATCCCTTGCGCCGGGTCGCCACGATCGAGGACGTCGGAGGTCACCAGCACTTTGAGAATTCAAAGATGTGGCGCGACTTCTATGTTCCCTTCAACATCTGCGACAGCCTGGGGGCGGTGCTGGAACGCCAGCCGGAATGCGCCGAGGTCGTGGTGGTGGGTCGCCGGGGCGGACAAAATACGTTCGGGACACAGGAAATGCTCGCGCTGACTGCGATCCTGCCGCATCTCGCTCGTGCCTCGCGCGTGAGGCGCGCATTGGCCGAGATGGAGGCGATGGTGGGAACCCTTCGCTTCGTGCTCGACCGCCTCGATCGAGCGATCGTAGTGACGGCTTCCGACGGCGAAGTGCGCTTTGCCAACCGTGCGGCCGATCGGCTGCTGACCCGCGGTGACGCGATCGGCGCCTTCAAGGGTCGCCTGCGCGCTGCTCGGCCGCACCATACCAGCGTACTGCGGGACCTGATTGAGCGAGCCGTGCATACCAGCGTCGGTGCGGGCTCCGTAGCGGTCGATGCGGTATCGCTTCCCTCGGCCAACGACGGCCCTTCACTTGCCGTGGTCGCCGAGCCGCTTGCACCTGGGCATAGCGAACGGCTCGGCCATTCGACCGCGCCGGGAGCAATCCTCTTCATCGGCGATTCAGAGACGAGCCGTCGCCCGCCGGTTGAGCGCCTGCAGGTCGTTTACGGCCTCACGGCGGCAGAAGCGCAGTTGGCCTCCCTCATCGCGCATGGCGAGGGCATTGCGCAAGCGGCGGCGACGCTGAAGGTTTCGCCGAACACGGTCAAATATCATCTTAAGACGATTTTCGCGAAGGTTGGCGTGGAGCGGCAAACGCAGCTCATCCGGCGCGTGCTGGCAGATGTCGGCGGGCTGGCTGAGCCTGAAAAGCTGGTGCCGACCACGTAAGGGGTTGGTTGAAGTCGCTCTCGGTCGCTTTCATTGGATCTAACCCGGCGTTGAAAGCGCGAGTAGGTTCGCTTCCTGGATCTACGAAGCTGGGCTCCGGAGAAAGGTTGCGGGGGTGGTCAGGCTGTTCTGATGATTGCGCCTTCGATGACCACGCCGGCGGTGGCGTATTTCCAGAGCGCGACGAGCAGCTTGCGCGCCAGAGCCACGATCATCGGCTTTTTAAGACGGCTGCCATTGCGCTCCACATGCTCGTGGAACCAGCGGGCGAGCTGGGTATCGGGTTGATAGCGCAGCCAGAGCCACGCCAGTTCGACCATCGCGGTGCGCAGCCTGGCATTGCCAGCTTTGGAGACGCCCTGTTCGTGACGGATCAATCCGCTCTGCATGGCGTAGGCGCCAGGCCAGCATAGGCGGCGAGCTGACGCCGATTGTCGAAGTGGCGGAACAGCCCTTCTGAGGCGAGGATCGCGGCAGACTCCGCACGGATGCCCTTGATGGTGGTCAGCATCGCCATCGGCTGGTTGGATGCTTCGACTGCCATAGCAGCATCGCGTTCGACCTCGAGTGCCTTGATCTGGGCGATGACCAGCTCGAGCCGGTCGAGCTCGCGGTCGATCTGCGCTTGCATATGCGCCGCAAGCGCACGTCCATCGCCGGTTCGCAGGTCCTTAAGCCGATTCCGCCGATCTCGGCGCATCGGCTCGCAGGTCGTGATGCCTTGTGAGAAGAGCAGCCCCTTGATCCGATTGATGTGCTGGGTGCGCTCGATCATCAGCACTCGACGTTCGCGGCTCAGGCGTCGCTGATCTTCCTGCGCAACGCTCGGCGCGCATACCACTGCGCAAACCCGCGGCTCGCCTCGCTTGTAGGCAAGCAGCGCACGCACCAGCGCCTCGCCGTCGATCTTGTCGGTCTTGGCCCGCCGCCGTCGGCGCGAGGTTGCGATCGATGCTGGATCGACAACATGGCTCTCGATTCCCTCCCGTTCCAGCACCCGGTGGATCCAGAAGCCGTCAAGACCGGCCTCCTGGATCACGATGATGTCATACTCGTACCCAGTTCGCTTCTTCGCTTTGGCGCGCAGCTGAGCAAAGCGCTCCACAAGCCCGGCCACGTCACCCGCGCGGACCGTGTGCTTCGACATACGCTCGCCCGCGCAGACAACAGCGACGTCAGCAGCCACGTCGATTTGCTCAGTTCCATCGAAACGAAGATCGCGCCAAGATCTACTCGGATAGCGGCCGGCGCCGGAAGTCGATCTGCTACAAGCATGGTTGCCTCCACAGAGATTAGGTCAGCAACCGCACTCTGCCAGAGCGTCAGTCGCTATCCACCCTCGCCAGGGACCTTTCGGGCCGGCAGCGGTCTGTCTGGTTTTCGGCCCGGAGAAGATAAAGAGGTCATCGACTACGAAGAAGGAGGCCCCTTTGGCGACCTTCCCTGGGTGCTCGCTTCTCGTCCTCGAGCTGCTTCACCCGCGGCAGCTCCCCCACACCGAGCCCTCCATACACCTTCTTCCAGCGGTAGAAGGTCTGTTCCGACACGCCCATCCGGCGGATGACCTCGGCGACCGGCGTGCCGGTCTCCGCCTGCTTCAGCGCGAACCCGATCTGCTCTTCCGTGTAGCGCGTCTTCTTCATGTCCCAGCTCCTTGCCCGCAGGCGTCAAAGGGCCGGAAAACTCACACCCAGCATGGATGAAAAAACAGGGAGGACGTCAAACAGGATGAAGCAATCCAGTATCAAGACAAGTCCGCAATGGGGTTTCTTCGGCAACAGGGCGCCGCAAATTTGAGAGCATTGCTGCTCTTGTTTTATTTCGGGCTGTTATTCGCGCGAGCCACTTCCATCGCGTTGGTCATCAACTTCTCAGTTGCAAGCGCATCGCCCTTGGCGTTCCACTTGGCAAGTGCCAGGGCTATATCCCTTTCGCCGCGCTCCAGCGCAAAAGCGATCGCGTCCATGTTCTTCATATTGTCGCCCGTATAGCGAACAGAACTGTCCACCCCTCGCCGAAGCAAGAGCTCCGCGATGGCGAGCGATCTACCTATTATTGATCCAAATAGAGGGTTTTTTGCCGGAGAGCTTGTGTCAATCAGCGCGCCATTGTCCAATAAATATCGCACTACCGAGTAATTTCCGTACGAACTTGCGGTCGCCAGCGCCGTGTCTCCTTCGGAAACGCTTTCCTTGTTAATGTCGAATCCAATGTCGACGAGACTTTTGACCATCTCGACATTATCTTTGCTGGCGGCAAGGTGAAGAAATGTTCCTCCACCAAACGGTATGGGTGAATTGATCTGATCTGGGTGCTCGACAAGAAGATCTCTCGCTCGCTTGACGTCGCCTTTGGAAATAGCTTCCCAAATTTTCCCAACGGGAGAAGCGTTTTCGTCCATTTTGCTACTTCCTGACCGACGCGAGTTTACCGTTTCGGATCAAAATATCGACGATCGCGTCTCGGCCCAAACCTGTGCGCTGGGCCATTTTCAACTCATCGACAACCCTCTTCAATGGCCCGATCGCATGCTGTTCCACGACGCGCATAGGTGCCCACACCAGGTTTTCGCGACCATAAATGGGGTCAATTCCAACGCTTCTCAAAATTTTCTGTCCTTCCGCGACCAGAACTCTTTGCTCGGCGCCATTTCCGGTCTGGAAAACGATGTGGTGGGCATGGGGATCTACCATGTCGGCGGGAGGGGGGCCTTCGAGCTCGGTCAGATATTCGCCCCACCTCTCGGATGAAGCGTTCGCCGGTGGGGCCGGGGGCGGCGAGATGTCCCGGGCCTCGTCGCGCAGGGCGTTGTTCTTCCGCTGCAGCTCCTTGATCTCGTCCTGACGCTTCGTCTCAGTTGCGCGATTCCGCTCCCTTTTCGCTCGCAGGTTATCGCGCACCGTCTCTTCCGCGGTAACGACCTCCGCCGCGGCCTTGTCGGCGCGCCCCTTGGCCGCGATCCGCTCCTCTTCCGCCTTGTACATACGCTGCGTGTTCTGCTCGAGTTCGCGGTTGATCTCCGCGAGCCGTCTCGCGACGGGCTCCGGAATGCCCGCGGCTGGATTTGGCGGTGCAGCGGCAGGCGTTTGATCCGGGGCATTTTCCGGTGGCATCTTTTCGGGTGGCGCCTGCCCCGGCTCGCCCGCTTCAGCGGCGGGCTGCGGCTGATCCTTGATCCACGGGGCAGGGCAGGGCGTCAGGACCACGTCGGAATGGAACTCGCAATGGATTCCCCCGTCGGGTTCCTTGACCTCGACGACTTCATGCTCGCCGACCTTCGCGGTCCGCTCGCCCGGAGGGGCGTTGCTGGTCAGCTCCGGATGCTGCTCGACGTGCTGCACGGCTTCAGCCGCCGCCGCGGCCTCGGATTTGGCGAGATCCTCCTGCATGGCCTTGAGGTTCGCCTCGATCTCCTCGACCGCGTGATGCTGCGACGAGGAGAAGGAGCCCGCGGCCTTCTCTTCCTGCCATTTCGCCAGCGCCCCTTCGAGCTTGCCGTGGAGGTAGCGGGCGGCGTCCACCCCCATCCTGCCATAGCCATAATAGGTGGCGATGCGGTCCGCCTGGTCGAGAACGGTCAGCAGGATGGGGCCGGCATCGGGGAATTTTGCGAGGATCCAGTCGCGGTTCTCGTTCACCACGAACGAGATGAGCGGCAGCGCCATCGAGACGCGGTCGGCCCACAACACGCCCTGCGCGACCCGCAGGCCGGCGATCGAGGCCTCACCGGCCTCGACGCGCGCGGCCGTCGCCGCCACACCCTCGTCCGACAAGGCTGCCAGGCCGCCATATCCGAGGAACAATCCCTTCTCGAAGGCCGAAAATCCGACGTTCACGGACTCGTGCATCGCCTGGTTCGCGTAATCGATGAGCTCGATCGCCTGCACCGGGATGGTCTGCCCGCCCTGGTCGTACAGCTTGAGCAAGACCAGCTGGTCGGGTTTCAGGAAGAAGCCGGTGCTTGCCTGGCGGTAAGGTGGCATTTTCGGCGGCTCGCGATCCGCCTTGAACATGTCCGCTTCCCAGAAGTGGATCTCGTCGTCGTAACTGACCTTGACCCGGCCATCGCTCTCGAGACTGGCATCGAAGATCGCGTAGCTGGAACTGAATGTCTTCTGCATTTTCAGGGGCAGGGTATAGACCTGTTCCTCGGCAAACTCCTGAAGCGGATCCGCGCCGCTTTCGTCGCGGGTCGCGGCTTTCGCCTCGAGGATGCGTTTCGTCTGCAGCCGCTCGAAATCGCTCACCGAGCCGGTGATGATCTCCGCATAGCATAGGTCCAGAAGCGCCCGCCCGACCGGGTCAGCCGCCACCTGCTCCAGCTGATGGGGCGGCAGCAGCTCGATCAGCGCCGACGCGACATTGTCCCGGTCATCCGACGAGACCATGTTGAGCCCGATTTTGACGGCGATAAAGCCTTTGTCCGCAATGACCTCCTTCATCCCTTCCGCGAGTTCATGCGCCGATTCATCGACGGCCAGATCGGCGAGTGAATCGTCTTCCGCCTTGTCGCGGAGCTTGGCGATCCGCGCGGCTTGCGTCATATAATCCTGATCGCTCGTCGCTTCCGTACGGGACTTGGCCAGAAGGATGCGTTCGGATTGAAGGGCCTCGAACGCGGTGACGTGGCCGGTGATCATCGCCTCGTACAATATGTCGAGCATGGCGACCCCGCTCGGGACACCCGCGATCTCGGTCAGGCGCTGATCGGACAGGGGCTCGAGGATCTCGCCGGCGACATTATCCTCGATGGAGGAGGGGATGTCGTCGAAGGCATCGCTGACGCGGGAGAACAGATTGCCCCCCACATAGACGCGCAGATCCGTGGCAAGCTGGGTGACATATGCGTCGCTATTCATGGCCGGCGCCGCCTCATGGCGAAGCGCGGCGATACGGTCGGCGCGTTCGGAGAACGCGTCCATGCTCAGGAAGCCGCGCTGCGCAAGCAGGATGCGCTCGGCCTGCACAGCCTCGAATTCCGTCACGTCGCCGGTGATCATCGCCCCGGTCAGGACGTCGAGCATTTTGCGGCCGAGCGTGGCGGAGGCGAAGCGCCGGAGCGCGACATTGGATTGCAGCTCGGAGAAATCCGCCGCCACATTGTCCCTTATTTCCGGGTCGATCGAGCCCAAGAACGAGAGGATATAGGCATAGGGCTCGGGATGGCTCGCGACATATTTGTCGAGGTCGCCGGCCATGAGATCGGCGAGATCGTCGGTGCCGTTGCGCTGAACCACGCCTCCGCTGCCGCGCGATTGCTGCACGACATGGGTGAGCTCATGGGCGAGTAGTTGCCTGCCCTCGGCCGTCCCGGGGGCGTAGCGGTCGAACGCGATGTCGTTGCCGATCGTATAGGCCCGGGCCCGAATCGACCGCACCGATCGGGCGACATTCGGCCGGGTGTGCACGCGCACCTCGGCGAAGCTGCAGCCGAAGCGCTGCTCCATGTCGCCCCGGATACCCGGATCGAGGCGCTGCCCGCTGCCGCTGCGGATTGTGTCCAGGGCGTGCCTGCTCAGGGCATCCGACATCCCCGCCGTCCCACCGGCCGGCGAAATCGCCTCGACCCCGTCCATGCGACGCGGCAGCGGGTCCGCGCCGACCCGCTCGGCAAAGCGATCGGCCTCCCGTTCGTGTTGGTCCCCGACACCACCAGCGTCGGACTTGGCTTGCAGCCTGCCTTCGTTCGCCCTGACGTCATCCGCGCAGTGTGGACAGCAGGGCTCGCCGGGCTTGTCCTGCGGTGGGCTGGCCTGCTCGCGGGCTGCGGCAAGCAGGCGGTCATAGTTGGGCTCGCTCCACTCACTCTCGGCCGATGCGAGCAGGGTTGCCGTCTGGCAATCGGAACCCGTCCCGCCCGATGGCGACTTCGGCGCGAGATAGGCCGGAATCCGGGGCATGGTCCATGGCCTGGCGCGTGCGGAAGCAACGGTCGAAGGCCGCGGTTCGGCCGAAGAGCTCGCCTGGGCCTTTCGTTGTGCGGCCATGAACATCGCAGCACTCCGTCTTCGCGGCTCCATTCCGGGGAACCGCCCGCAACCCGGTGGGCTTCTCGTCGGGAGTTCGATGTTCGCAGGAACCGGCCCGCGAGAATATCAGGAGGTATACGCAAGGAGAACGCCTGAGACGTTCCCGCCAGTAGTGCGTGCATGGCACGAAAAGCGTGCTGCAACGTAATATTGTTGATAGATGAGCGTGTACGACACGGGGTCGACGGCCGCAAAGGCGCACGGATACCTTTGATGCCGATTTCAATCTCGCCGACCTGTGTATCTTGCGTAGCGGGCTCACCCGGGCGGCTGGCGCGCGCAAGGGACGACCAGGGGCCGCGAAGCGCCCCTGGTGATCAGCGGCAGCTATTCCCTCCCAATGGCGCGAGTATGCAGATGTGGGCGGCGCCGGAGGACACCTTTCGGCTCCCCCCAAAACCAGCGTTGGCTCATCTCAATCGACACTGCATTCGAGGGACCGGACCGCAAAGTCGCGCCAGCGGCGGAAGGTAGCGGCGGCACCACCAGCACGGTTACCACGGTCGGGCCATGGCACAGACCGAAGAGATATACGGCTGGTTCAAAAAAACTTAGCGGTTCTCGCGCAATTTTCGCGCGGTGGGTGGAAGGGCTGGGGGCAACCGGGGCTCTCCTGGTTCAAGCCTGTCGCGGCCGAGCACATACGCCAGATGCACCAACTAAAGCTCGCCCTGGAGGCGTGTGGTGTTCACCTGGATGTTCTTACGACCCGCGGCCCCGGGCGCATCATTTGGCAGGATCAGCACCAACTCGTGGCGGAGTCCGGAGCACAAAAATTCTGAGGGCGAATGTCGATAAGCGGAGCGCTCCTTATCGGGCCGCTTTCGGCGCCGACATGCGAGCGCCCGAATGGAAGAAAGTGGGTGGTTGGTCGACAGCAATGACGAAGTCTGGTGATCAGCTGCAGGTAAATCACCGAAGCAAAGTGCATCCGCTTGTCGTTCAGCGGTCTCGAACCTTTGCCAATAGCTGTGCTGATATCGTCCAATAGACGTCGAAATCGCTCAGTTCCAGATTGCTCACCTCATCCGCGCCACCAAGGAAAAGCGGCTGCCGATAGCCGATACACTGATCGTAGGCCGGACGGCCCCCACCGGTGGAAAGCCACTGCTCGAAGAACGAATAGGCTACTGCGGCGTCTGGCTCCTCGATCAGCTCCTCCTCATGGAACGCGATGCGATCCAGCGGTATCTCGAGAGCTTCGCCGGTGCCTGGTTCGAGCAAAAGGACCAGTGGCTTGCCTGCCACGACGCGTCCCTCGTCCGTCGCGAACTGTCGGCCTAGCCAGTCGGCGCCGAAGCAGCTGATTCGCCCCGCGAAAGCCGGAAAGGCCTCCGTCGCAAGGGCCGTGAAACGTGCGGCATCTCCCGGACGATGCAGGCGATATGCTCCTTGCAGGTAGGTGTCACCGTCCCGCTTTTCGGCATCCACACCGGGTCTCGCCTTTTTCCCCCAACCGAACATCACCGACCCTCCCTTGCGGCACGTCCCAAGCCAGCTCGGGACTCCCGACCTCGCTTCGGCCCGATGTCGCATATGAGCCGCCCAAATTGAAGGATGTGGTAGGCGTCGATAAACATTTCGTCGAACGGCGGTTTTTGACTGCAGCCACCTCAATAGCCGCCGGTCTGGAAGCGGCCCGAGACCCGCCATCGTCGCATCGGCCAGGTTTGACCCTCGTTACCGATGGGAAGCATGGCCACTGTCAGGGCGAGGGCCTGGCGGCGATTCAGCAGGTAGAGCCTCGCGTGGAGAAGGAGCGCCGGGCCGGCTTTCGAAGGCTCGATCTATGGCCGCCCGCACGATGGGCGTCATGATCTCGAAGCCCCTACGGTTGGGATGGAGGCCATCATTGGATAACCCATCCCTGATCCCGAGTTTCCCGTCGACGAGCGGCGAATGGTAATCGACGTAGATCAGACCGTTGCTCCCGGCATAGTCCCGTAACCAGCGATTGAACCACACGATGTGCGGGCCGGGTACCTTGTCGGGTGAGCCCTGGAAGAAGGAAGAGGGGGTGACTGCCCCCAGGATCACGGTGATCCCATGGGCTCGCGCCAGTTCGACCATGGATTCGATGTTCGAACGGGCAAGGGCGGTTCCGGGCGGGCTATGGATATCATTGATACCACCCATGATGTGAACCACGGCGGGATGTAGATCGACCACATCCGCGCGGAAGCGCGCCAGCATCTGGGTAGTAGTTTGCCCCGAGACGCCGCGGTCGAGCACGTCACCGGTGAAGAGCGACGGAACGGACGGCTTCCAGGACTCCGTTATCGAATCCCCCAGGAAGATGACGCGATGGTCCGTGGCAGGCGGCAGCAACCGGTTCTCTTCCCGGTATCGGCATACGCCGTCGGGATCGATCTTCAACCA
>Ga0065165_1001673_pt1 | contig 22420 bp, 27 predicted proteins | sample AraplaMF_Cvi_mMF_FD_63813 | JGI IMG/M metagenome (GOLD analysis project Ga0065165, IMG submission 63813) | Arabidopsis root microbial communities from the University of North Carolina, USA - plate scrape MF_Cvi_mMF (version 2) (version 3) | ecosystem: Host-associated > Plants > Roots >... | reverse complement strand
CTACCCGCATTTTCCTTACCAGCGGCAGGCGGGGTTTGCGCTGCTCAACCCGCCGCTCGTCTGAGCCAAAGGCGAGTTTCGGCTTGATCGATCCTTGGGGAGGCCCATCTAGTGAGGGCCTCTTTCCTGCCCGGCATGCGTCCGGGCCTCTCCCAAAGGAGTTCTTCCATGCACACCATCCACGCTCATGGCGCCAACATTCCCGCCCTCGGCTTCGGCACCTTCCGGATGCCCGATGCCGATGTCCACGCCATCCTGCCCAAGGCGCTGAAGCTCGGTTTCCGCCACGTGGACACGGCACAGATCTACAAGAACGAAGCGGCCGTCGGCGAGGCGATCGCCTCGACCGGCATTCCGCGCGACGAGATCTTTCTCACCACCAAGGTCTGGGTCGACCGGGTCGGGCACGACGCCTTCATCGCCTCGGTGGACGAGAGCCTGCAGAAGCTGAAGACCGACCATGTGGACCTCCTGCTCCTGCACTGGCCGCAGAGCGAAATGCCGCTGGCCGACCGGATGGGAGCGCTCAACGCGCTGCGCCAGGCGGGCAAGGTCAAGAACATCGGCGTCTCCAACTTTTCGACCGCCCTGATGGAAGAAGCCGTGCGGCTTTCGGATGCGCCCGTGGTCAACAACCAGATCGAATACCACCCCTATCTCGACCAGACACAGGTGATCCAGACGGCGCACGACAGCGGCATGTCGATCACCGCCTACTACCTGATGGCCGACGGCGCCGTGCCGAAGGACGAGGTGCTGAAGGAGATCGGCGCCAAGCATGGCAAGACGGCCGCCCAGGTGGTGCTGCGCTGGGCCGTGAGCCAGAGGGACGTGATCGCACTGTCGAAGACGGCGACGGAAAGCCGGCTTGCGGAAAACTTCGACATCTTCGACTTCGAGCTATCGCCCGAGGAGATGCAGGCGGTGCACGGTCTTGCCCGCACCGACGGCCGGATCGTCAACCCGGCGCACCTTGCACCGCAATGGGATCGCTGAGATTACTTGCGTGAGGCAGGCGCGCGGCAGATCCGCGCTCCTGCCTCGTCCTGTGCCAAGCACCTGACTTTCGTCAGTTTATTCGCATATTCTCATCCATGGCGGGGCAAGCTTGGGCTTTTACGTCTCTCCTCGCCGCCGATCGACGGATCGACAGCACCCCGGGAGGATCTGCCCGCCTAGCGATCCTCCCGCTTTCCCCTTCTCCCCCTCCGCCCGTTTCCGCACGCATGCGGCCGCAAGGCCGTGTGCGCCATCGTGCCGGCACGTCTCTCCTCGCTCATGCCGCACACCTCTCCCGCGTCCGACCGCAACGCTCTCCTGCTTTGTGCCCTTGGCTTTCGCGGCTCGCGCGCTACCCTCGCGCGGACAACAGGAGAGAACCATGCAACCCGAAGAACGCGTCAAACGCCACGAAGAAACCGTCCAGCGCCTGATGGAGGACGTGGAGTGGCTCAATCAGACCGGCTTCTGGACGGAAATCGCCAGCAATGCGGAGCTGATTGCCGCAACTGAGCAGATGATCACGCTGTATGTGAGCCTGGTGCGCGAACTGACGAAGCCGTCGGGCTGACGGCTTCGCGTCGCTCTTCTACAGCCAGCCCTTGCGCCGGAAATAGAGATAGGGCAGCGCCATCGAGACAATCATCAGAACGATCGCCAGATGATAGCCGTAATGCCATTGCAGCTCCGGCTGGTAGGCGAAGTTCATGCCGTAGATCGAGGCAACCAGCGTCGGCGGCAGGAAGACCACCGAGGCGACGGAAAAGATCTTGATGATCTGGTTCTGCTCCAGATTGATCAGGCCAAGCGTCGCATCCAGCAGGAAATTGATCTTGCTGGACAGGAAAGCGGAGTGATCGCCAAGCGAAGTGGCATCGCGCTGCAGGAGCTTCAGCCGCTGGCGCAGTTCCTTTGAAAGCTTGCGGTCGACCCCATCGAGCGCCGCATAATAGGCAACGACGCGTGAGACGCTGACGAGGCTTTCCCGCGTCACCGTGATGAACTCGCCCTTCTGACCGATGGCGCGGATCAGTTCCTGCAGGTCGCGCGTCTTGTTGTTGGCCTTTTCGGCCTTGGCCTCGAAAACCTCGCGGGAAATCTGGTCGATCTCGTTGCCAAGCCGCTCGAGCGTGTCGGCCATGCGGTCGATGATCGCTTCGATCAGGCCCGACATGATGAGTTCGCCGGAAGCCGAATGGATGCCGATGCCGTTCGGCTTGCGGGCGCGCGCCATGAAGGCGTCGAACGGACGCGGTTCGGAATAGCGGACGGTGACGAGCGCCTGACCCTTGATGATGAAGCTGACCGGCACCTTGTGCGGCGTGCCGGCATCCGGGCGGGTCAGCACGGTCATGGTCATGAATTCGGCCCCGTCCTCCTGGTAGAGCCGGGCCGACAGTTCGATGTCTTCCATCTCGTCCATGGTCGGCACGGCGATGCCGAGCCGGGAACCGACGAGACGCTCTTCATCAGAGGTCGGATTGACGAGATCGTACCAGACAATGCCGGGCGCGCCGTCGACCGGAGGGTCGATCGTGGCGGACACAAGGCGGTCGTTGTCATAGGCATGGATACGCAGCATGACGGCTCCTTTTCCGGACCATCAGGTCCTCGGAGCGCGTATCCGAGAGAACGGATCAGAGCCCCGAAGTGACAGGTCTATCTGTTGACGTCGAACTTCGACTGTCGGGGTTCATCTCGATTGTCCTTTGAAAGAAGGGACGCCCGGTCGGCCGTCCCTCTGAAAAAAGCGCATGCGCCTGGCGCCGATGAAAGTCAACGTTTTTTTATAAGGCGCTGCATCACTTGTCGGGGAAGTCTCTCGCTTAGGTCTAGACCGATAAGTTCTCCTTATGTCGGCTGTCCCAGCCGTGACCGCAATTCGGCGTTTTCCGCTTCCAGCCGGGCAAGGCGCTCGCGCAGCGGATTGACCGCCGAGACGACCTCCTCCTCGCTGAAGCGCGGAGTGATGTGCTGCTGGCAGTTCCAGTCGAAGCTCGCCAGCCGCAGCCGGAAGATGCGTTCGATCTTCGCCTTGTGCGCCCCGTCTGTCACGGCTTCGGTGAGCGCCGCGTCGTCGCTGATCCCCAGCTTTTCGACATGGACATAGATCTTCAGGCGAGCGCGGTGCGGATAGTCCATTAGAAACAGGCAGGCGCGGTCGTTGGCCGCCCAGTTGCCCGTGCTGATGTACTGTCGGTTGCCGCGGTAATCGGCGAAGGCAAGCGTGGTATCGTCGATCACCTTGAGGAAGCCCTTCGGTCCGCCGCGATGCTGGACATAGGGCCAGCCGGTTTCCGACACGGAGGCGACGTAGATGCTGTCGCGCTCGGCGATGAAGGCTTTCTCGCCCTGCGTGAACCGGTCGAATTCGCGGTGACCTTGAAAATCCGTCCACACGCCATCGGCGCCCATTTCGGCCTGGGCGGCGCGGACGCTGGGCGTGACGGCAATATCGAGGAACCCGTAGGACATGATCATTCTCCCCTGTGTGGCTCTGCAGGGTGAATATGGAGCATTTCATATTCCGGGATAATGCGGCATGATCGGCGATCACCTATCCGAAATGTGGAGATATCATGGACCGGCTGGAGGCGATGGGGCTGCTGATCGATGTGGCCGACAGCGGCAGTTTTTCCGCTGCCGCCCGCCGTCGCGGCATGCCGGTGACGACCGTAGGGCGAAAGATCTCCGATCTCGAACAGGCGCTCGGGGCAACGCTTCTGGTGCGCACCACCCGCAAGCTCAGCCTGACGGACGCCGGCACGACGTATCTGGCCTCGGCACGGCGGATCATCGCCGATGTCGAGGAAGCGGAACGCGAGGCCGCCGGCGAGTTCAGGACGCCCAAGGGCGAACTGGTGATCACTGCCCCGGTGCAGTTCGGCCAGCTGCACGTGCTGCCTGTCGTTACCGACTTTCTCGACCTGTTCAGCGAGATCAATATCCGGCTGCTGCTGGTCGACAGCAATGTGCAGATGCTCGAGGTGCACGTGGACATGGCGGTGCGGATCGGCCAGCTTGCCGACAGCACGATGATCGCGACGACCGTCGGTTCGATGCGGATCGTGCTCTGCGCGAGCCCCGAGCTGCTGGCCGCGCACGGAACACCTGAAAGCGTCGACGCGCTCGCGACGCTGCCAAGCATCACCTTCGAAGGCCCTGCCTCGATGGCCGAGTGGAGATTTGCGGCGACCGATACGAAAGCGCCGATCGTGTTCAGGCCGACGCCCCGGCTGTCGGTGACGACGGCGGAGGCCGCCATTCGAGCGGCGATGCGACATGTGGGCGTGGCGCGGGTGCTGCATTACCAGGCGGCCGAGGCGATCGACGCCGGGCGGCTGCAACTCGTCCTCGAGGCGTTCGAGCCGGATCCGGTGCCGGTCAGCCTCGTGCATGTGGGGCGGGGTCAGATGCCGCTCAAGATGCGGCGCTTTCTCGATTTCGCGGTGCCGCGGCTGCGCGATGTTCTGCGCTGAGGGGCAGACGGGAGACGTTCCCAGAACGTTGCTTGCTCTCCTGATACTCTTCTGTTGACACTCGCTTGGTTTACTGTTGTTTCTTGCACAGGTTCCGAGCACCTGCCGCCTGCAGACGCAAGTCACGGTGAAGCCCGGCATGTCGTAGACCCTTCTCACCCTCGAAGCATTTCGATGGTGGCAATGCAGGCTCCCATCACAGTCGAGATGCCTCTTTTGAGGAGTGAGTGATGTCTGAACGACAATCACCCGAAAACCGTTTTCTGACTGCCGCCCCCGGCACTATCTTTGCCGCGACCGCACTGCCGATGATCGCCATCATGCTGATGAACGGCATGCTCGGGATCATTGATGCCGTGTTTCTCGGGCATTTCGTCGGGCCTGACGCCATGGCCGCCGTCGGCATGGGCTTTCCGGTCCTGATGCTGACGATCGCCCTTTCGACGCTTGTGAGCGGGGGCATGTCGAGCCTGCTCGCCCGCCAGCTTGGTGCCGGCGACCATGCTGCCGCCGGCATGACGTTTGTCGGTGCGCATGGACTTGCTCTGGCGATCGCTTTTCTGCTGATCCTTGTCTTCTGTGCGGGGGGCTGGGATTTCGCCCTGCGTCTTGCGGGCTCCGACAGACCGGTTGCCGAGATGGTGTGGACCTTCCTGGCGATCACCATCTTCGCGACGCCGGTGCAATTCCTGCTGGGGATCCATGCGGATGCCTGGAGAAACGAGGGACAGGCAGGAAACATGGCGCTCCTGTCGCTCGGGGTGACACTCACCAATATCCTCCTCAACTGCGTCCTGGTCGGGTGGCTGGCGTTCGGTATCGCCGGATCGGCAATCGGCACGGTGCTGGCGCAGGCGATGGGGCTGGCGCTTCTGGCGGGCTTGCGGCCTTACGTCGGAGGCATGATGCCGCTTGGCACTCTCTGGCGGGCCCGCTGGACCAGCGGCTGGCGGCGGATCGCAGCACTTGGCGCCCCGGTCAGCCTGGGCTTCATCGGCATGGCGCTGTCATCGGCCAGCGTGGTTCTGGCGCTCCGGCTCGGAGGCAGCAGCGATTACTCCGGGAGCCTTGCCGCCTACGGGATTGTGACCCGCGTATTCGGTTTTGCCTTCCTGCCGATGATGGCGATCGCCATGGCGATGCAAAGCATCGTCGGCAACAATGTCGGTGCGCGGCTTTACACCCGCTCGGATGCGGTCCTGCGGATCGCGGCGGCGACGGCTTTCGGCTATTGTCTCGCCGTCGAGATCATCCTGTGGAGCATGGGCACGGTGATCGGGGCAGCGTTTGTGGACGATCGGCAAGTGATCGGCGAGGTCGGCCGCATGCTCCGGCCGATGACGGCGATCTATCTGTTGTCCGGACCGGTTCTTGTGCTTGGGCTTTATTTCCAGGCCATCGGCCAACCCGCGCGGGCGGCCCTGCTTACCATGATCAAGCCGTTTGTGCTCCTGCCCGTGCTGGTCGCAGGGACGGCGGCCATGCTGGGTGCGGATGCCATCTGGTTTGCCTTCCCGCTGGCCGATAGCGTCACGGCATTCATCGCAACACTGGCACTTGCCGGCGCCCTCAAGCGCCGCGGATACGCCGGTATCGGGCTCAAACTCGTGGGGAGTTCTTCATGACCTTCTGGACCTTAGCCGAGGCCAAGGCGCAGGCCAAAACCTTAAGGCGGGCGCTTGAGACCGGCGGTGCGGTGTTCAGCCATGGACAGGCGCTGGAGCTCGTTGCCCGCCAGAACGGAGCGCGCGACTGGAACACCTTGTCCGCGCAGCTGGCCAAGGCTTCGCCCGTGCCGTTCCATCTGCACCAGAGGGTCCAGGGGCGATATCTGGGGCAGGCCTTCAAGGGCGAAATCAAAGCTCTGTCGTCTTCGGGCGCGCACTACGCCGTCTCTGTCCGGTTCGACGAGCCGGTCGATACCGTCACCTTCGACAGTTTTTCCAACATGCGCCAGGTGGTCAGGAGCACGGTCGATCTCAACGGAATATCTGTGCGCCGGACCTCTAACGGGACACCGCATCTGACGCTCAGCGCCTTGTAACGTTGTCCGCGGCGACATCAGGCAAAAGAAAAAGGGGCCGCCGGGCATTTCACCGGCGGCCCCTTTTATTCAGGACGGGCTCAGACGAACTGCGACAGTCCGGGAACCGATGCGACCACCTGGTCGACGGTCTCGTCGCCGGCATGTTCGCGGGCAACTGCCATGGTTTCCTTGGCAAGCGCGGTGATCTCGCCCATGCCGAGGCCCTGGCTCATCAGCTGCTGGCCGAGCGCCATGACGCCGCCGCCGAAGCTTGCCATCAGGCCGCCCAGCAGACCACCGCCGCCGGCACCTTCGCCATTGAACTTGGCCACCAGCTCCGGTGCACCGGGAATGGCCGCGATCATCTTCGCAACGGCACCGTCATCGGCTTCGCGCTGGAGGAAGCCCAGCATCATGCCGATCGCCTTTTCCGCGACGTCGGGCGCAAGACCCACCTTGTCGGCGACGCGGGATACCAGTTCGCTCATGGGACGATTCTCCTCGGAAATCTGACGTTAACGTCAACGTAATACACGGGGTCGCGGCCGAAGCCAACAGGCCTGCCCGAAGGGATAGGCATGTCGGCCAGTCAGCGCAATCATCCTTATGCAGTGAGGTGACGCTCTCATGCAGGTCGACGCTTTCCCCTGCGCGGTTTTGGATCAGGGTCCCGACGCCTCGCCGATCGTATCTGCCATATGAGCGCCGCGGCTACCCATTTCCTTCGGGCGGCCGGTCGTCGAGTCGCGCGTCGTCTGGTGCTCAAGCTCGGCATTTATCTCGGCGCCGATGACGACGATGATGACGGAGACCCAGGTCCAGACCATGAAGCCGACCAGCGCGCCAAGCGTGCCGTAGGTGGCATTGTAATCCGCGATGTTGGACAGGTAGTAGGTGACGCCCAACGACGCGATCATCCAGAACACCGTCGCAAAGACCGCGCCCCAGGTAATCCAGCCGAGCCTTGCCGGCTCGCGGCTGGGACCGAAGCGGTAAAGCGCCATGATGCCGGCGCCGACGAAGACCATCATCAGCGGCCAGCGGGCAATGCGGATGATGATTTCGGTCCATGCATCCAGCCAGAGGTATTTCAGCAGGGCCGGAACGACGCCCATGAAGATGATCGTGATCACGGCGATCAGCAGTGCGCCGAAGGTAAAGGCCAGCGAGATCAGGTTGAGGCGCACGAGACTGCGCTTCTCGTTTTCACCATAGGCGACGTTCATGGCCTCGAAAAGCGCCTTGATGCCGCTGTTGGAGCTCCACAGCGCCAAGAGGACACCGAAGATGATGCCGAGCGAAAGGGTTGTATTCCGCTCGGAGGTGAGCGCCCGCAACTGATCGAGGAAGATGTTAAGCGCATCCGCCGGCATGACCGTGCTGAGGAAATTGATGCGGTCGACGATCGCGGCCGGATCGGAAAACACGCCGTAAAGAGAGACCAGCACCGTTGCGGTGGGGAACAGCGACAGCAGCAGGTAGAAGGTGACGCCCGCGGCAATGAGCAGCACGCGGTCGTCGGCGATGGACGCGTAGATCCGCCAGAAGACGTCCTTCATCCCCTTGGCGGGGATTTCCGATGGCGATTCGGCCTCGCGCCCACGTCCCTCATCGCGCCCCTCGCCGAGAGAGGCGGTCGCATCGATCATTGTCATGTCCATACCCAGCTTCCAGCCTGGCGCCGGCTCGGGACGCAGCCCCGTTGCCGCCGCTTGCAGCTCACCCTATAACCTTCTGGGAAACGCTGGCAGGAGGGCATGGTTGCATGGACGACACGGGAAAACTCTTCATCGGCGGCAGCCGCAAGCCCGACGATACTCTGAACAAGGCTGAATACCTGGAACTGAAGTTCGGCAACCGGCACGGCCTCGTCACCGGGGCCACCGGTACCGGCAAGACGGTCAGCCTGCAGGTGCTTGCGGAAGGCTTTTCGAAGGCCGGCGTGCCGGTGTTCGCGGCAGACATCAAAGGCGATCTGTCTGGCGTCGCGGCGAAGGGCGAGCCGAAGGACTTTCTCGCCAAGCGCGCCGAGGCAATCGGTTTTGCCGATTACGAATTCGACAATTTCCCGGTGATCTTCTGGGATATCTTCGGCGAAAAGGGCCACCGGGTCCGCACCACCATCGCGGAAATGGGACCGCTGCTGCTGTCGCGCCTGATGGATGCCTCCGAACCACAAGAAGGCGTCATCAACATCGCCTTCAAGCTTGCCGACAAGGCCGGGCTGCCGCTGCTCGACCTCAAGGACTTCACCTCGCTTCTCAACTACATGGCGGAGAATGCGAGCGAGCTGTCGAAGGAATTCGGGCTGATCTCCAAGGCCTCCGTCGCCTCGATCCAGCGCGGGCTGCTGATCCTCGAGCAGCAGGGTGCCAAACACTTCTTCGGCGAACCGGCGCTGAAGATCACCGACATCATGCGGGTCCATCCCAACACCGGGTACGGCCAGATCTCGATTCTTGCGGCCGACAAGCTGATGATGAACCCGAGGCTCTACGGCACCTTCCTGCTCTGGCTGCTTTCCGAGCTGTTCGAGGAACTGCCGGAAGTGGGCGACCCAGACAAGCCCAAGCTGGTGTTCTTCTTCGACGAGGCGCATCTCTTGTTCGACGACGCGCCGAAGGTGCTGCTGGAGCGCATCGAGCAGGTGGTGCGGCTGATCCGCTCCAAGGGCGTCGGCGTCTATTTCGTCACCCAGAACCCGCTCGACGTGCCCGAAACCGTGCTGGCGCAGCTCGGCAACCGGGTGCAGCATGCGCTGCGTGCCTATACGCCGCGCGAGCAGAAGGCGGTAAAGACCGCCGCCGATACGTTCCGGCCCAATCCCGATTTCGACTGCGCGACGGCGATCACCAATCTTTCAACCGGCGAGGCGCTGGTATCGACGCTCGAGGGCAAGGGCGCGCCTTCGATCGTCGAGCGCACGCTGATCCGGCCGCCCTCCGGACGGATCGGGCCGCTCACCGACGCGGAACGGCAGGCGGTCATGGACCGCAGCCCGGTGCTCGGCGTCTACGACGAGGATCTCGACCGGGAATCGGCCTTCGAGATGCTCGCCGCCCGCGCCGGCGCGGCGGCCAAGCAGGCTGCTGCCAAAAATGCGCAGGACGAGCTTGCACCTTCGCCACCGGCGGGATCGGGCGACACCAGTGGCTGGACGCTGCCCGGCTTCGGGGACAAGGACGACGAGCCGCGCGAGCGGGGCAACGGACGCCCCGCCGCCCGCGCCGGCTACCAGCGCGAAACCCTGGTTGAAGCGGCGCTGAAGAGCGTGACGCGGACCGTCGCGACCCAGGTCGGAAGAGCGCTGGTGCGCGGCATTCTCGGCAGCCTGAAGCGGTGAACCGCATGACGGGGGCACGCAACGGGCGTCGCGGCAGCGCGGCTTCCGCGTCCCTCGTGCTTCTCGCCGCCAGCCACGCCCTGCTCCTGCCGATCCTTGCGCCGGCTGCGGCGGCCGCGGATCTTGCCCATGGCAAGCGTGTCTTCCAGACCTGCAGATCCTGCCATGTGGTCGACAGCGACGCCAACCGCTTCGGACCGACGCTGAAGGGCGTCGTCGGCCGCAAGGCGGCGAGCATTGCCGGCTTTTCCTATTCGCAGGCCATGAAGGAGGCCGGGGCCGCGGGGCTCGTCTGGGACGAGGCAGCCCTTAGCGAATTTCTCTACAGCCCGAAGCGCAAGGTGCCAGGCACGGCGATGCGCTTCTGGGGCCTGTGGAGCCAGAGCGAGATCGACGACGTCATCGCCTACCTGAAGGCCAATCCTTAAGTTCCCTTGCCCTTCCGGCGGGCATGCTAAAGCGTGGCCTAGCGCTTGCGGACGAACTCCGTGCGCAGCACGAGCCCCTTGATGGCGTCGTGGCGGCAATCGATTTCTTCCGGATTGTCGGTCAGGCGGATCGACTTGATGACGGTGCCCTGTTTCAGGGTCTGGCCGGCGCCCTTGACCTTGAGGTCCTTGATGAGGGTGACGGAATCGCCGTCCTTCAGCGCGTTGCCGGACGCATCGACCACGCCTGCCATCGCTGTGGCCTTGGCGGCAGCGATCTCCGAGGCGGGGCGCCAGTCTCCGGTCGCTTCGTCATATACGTATTCATCGTCATCGGCAGCCATGGAGAACTCCTTCGCAAACGGGCATCGGTCACCCGGCGCTTACAACGGCCGCCTCTCGCGCGCAACCCGCGCGGTCAGCCGAGCCTCAAGGATCGTCGTTCGGTATGTTGAGAACTTCGCCACAGGCCTTGCAATGGACCGCGTCGGCATCGTGTCGCTGCAGCCCGCAGCGCGGACAGGGGAACCGGACCTTGAGCGGCCGCACGATGGCCTGGGCGAGGCGTACGAACAGCGAAATGCCGATGATCATGGTGACGACGGAGGTGAGCTTGCCGAGCGTGCCGGGCAGCGTGATGTCGCCGAAGCCGGTAGTAGTGACCGTCGCAACCGTGAAATAGAGCGCGTCGACGAAGCCTTCGCCTCCCTCGCGATCGTAGAAGAAGCTCGTATAGACGAAGCCTGTGACGACGAACAGGAAGACCAGGAAGTTGATGACTGCCTTTACCGCCTCCTGCAGGTGCGCATAGCCGGCCTTGCGCAGGACCTGCTTCAACAGCGGGCTGTTGCCGATCGCCCAGAGCCGCATGACCCGCAGGAAGGCAAAATTGAACAGGAGGTCCGGAAACAGCAGGGTGGCGAGAACGATGACGTCGATCCAGTTCATGGCCCGCCCGGCCCAGACCTTCAGGCTTGGCGCTGCCATGGCGCGCGCCGTCATCTCCGCCAGTATCCACAGGGCGACCCCGTAATCGATGATGAGATAATTGGGGCTGGAACGCAGGTACGGCCCGAGCAGGAAGAAGGCGAGGATGGCGAGGTCGACCATGGCGAGCAGCGCCTGCCAGCGCAGCGACCAGGCATCGCGGCCCCGCTCCAGCCTTTGCAGCGCGCGGCGAAGGTCAGCGAAAGTGGCGGGCATGGTGTCGGGAAACGCGGCGTGAGATCATCGGCGCAACATAGCGCCCGCCGCCGCCGCTTCAACATGCGCGGTCGAGACCGATCGTCAGCCGCCCTGCCCGGCCGGTACCCCGGAACGATCGACCAGAATGGCGCCGGCAATGATGTCGAACAGGTGATCCGCCCGCGGCGCCAGCGACGGCTGGTCTCCGAGCCACGCCAGGGCACCGACCAGCGCGAAGAGCTCCGTGCCGTCCATGTCCGGCCGGGCGAGATGCAGGCTTTGCGCACGGGAAAGCAGCGCCGTGCCGGCGGCGCGCATGGTCACGCAGCTTTCGTGCAGCGCCGATTGCGGATCGGCGATGGCCGCCATCATCGCTTCCGTGACGCCGCGATAGTTGCGCGCCACGGTCACCGCCTCGCGCAACCAGGAGACCAGCGCCGCGTCCGCCGCATCGGCCCGTTCGAGCTCTCCCGCCAACACCGTCAGCTCGTCGAAACAGGCCCGCAAGAGCGCGTCCAGCAGGGCCTCGCGGGTCGCAAAATGGCGATAGAGCGTGCCGAGCCCGACCGCCGCACGACGCGCCACGTCGCGCAGCGAGGCGTCGGCGCCCTGCTCTGCGACGACCTCGCGGGCTGCGGAGAGCAACAGGTCATAATTCTTCCTGGCGTCGGCGCGCATAAGGCTCCCTTGACAAACGGAGCACTGTTCCGTTTATATGGAGCACTGCTCCGTTCTCGGTAGCACGGTTTCCAGCGAGGATAAAGAGATGCCAGTTCAGATGATGAAGGCGGTACAGAGCCACGCGTTCGGCGGCCCGGAGGTGCTTGTCTACGAGGATGCGCCAAAGCCCGCGGCGAAGGCCGGCGAGGTTCTGGTGCGGGTCCATGCGGTCGGCATCAACCCTCCCGACTGGTATCTGCGCGACGGCTACAAGGCGCTTCCACCGGAATGGCAGCCGAAGCTTTCGTTTCCGCTGATCCTCGGGACGGACGTGTCCGGCGTGGTCGAGGCGGTCGGGGCCGGCGTCACCGGTTTCGCCGTCGGCGATGCGGTGTTCGGCATGGTGCGCTTCCCCAGCATGGGCGAAAGCCGCGCCTACGCCCAGTATGTCGCAGCGCCGGCCGCCCATCTGGCACGAAAGCCGGAAGGCATCGACCACGCGCAGGCCGCCGCCGCGCCGATGGCGCTCTTGACGGCATGGCAATTCCTGGTCGCGCTCGGCCATGACGAAGCCAATCCGCTCCAGGCCGACAGGCACCGGCCGGTGCCGCTCGACGGCAAGCGGGTGCTCGTCAACGGCGCGGCCGGCGGCGTCGGCCATTTCGGCGTCCAGGTCGCCAAGCTCAAGGGCGCGCATGTGACCGCCGTCGCCTCGACCGACCACGAGGCGTTTCTGCGCGACCTCGGCGCAGACGACTTCATCGACTACACCAAGACGGCGCCCGAGGACGTGGCGCGCGACATCGATCTCGTCCTCGATACGCTGGGTGGGGCCGGCACGTCGCGGTTCCTGCCTGTCATCACCCGCGGCGGCGCGCTGTTTCCGGTGTTTCCGCTCGGCTTCGTCGACACCGGAGAGGCAAAGACGCGGGGCGTCACAGTCTCGACGACCCAGGTCCGCTCCAGCGGCGCCCAGTTGGCGGAGCTCGGTCCGCTGCTGGACGAGGGCCGGATCCGGGTGGCCATCGACAGCCGTTTCCCGCTGGCGGAGGCGCGCGCGGCGCATGAGCGGGCCGCGCAGGGCCATATCCGCGGCAAGATCGTGCTGATCATCACGTGAGTACGGACTTGATCATCGTGCTCGGACAGGTGACGGTTGCGCCCTCCGATACGCAGACCTTCCTTGAGGACATCGCCGGCATCGATCCGAGCGACCGGGCCGACAGCGGCTGCATCTCCTACTCGGTCTCGGTCTCCGACCAGGCCGAGGGCCGGATGCTGGTGGTGGAGCGCTGGCTCGACGAGGCTTCGCTGAAGTCTCATCTGCGCAGCGCGGCCGTCGCCGCCTTCGGCGAGCGCTGGTCGGGCAGAATGTCCGGCGCGGTGCGCGTCTACGATGCGGCAAACGAACGGCCGCTGCCTTATTGAGATCTCATCCCCCGCACGCGAGGCCGGGGACGAGACACTGAAAGGCGGGCCTGTACCCGCCTTTCAGATCATGACTACCGCCTTGGCGCGACCAGCGCGAAATGGGCGCCCTGCGGGTCGGTCGCCTGGACGATCCAGGACCCGCCGGGGACTTCCATCGGTCCATGCACCACCGAACCGCCGGCCGTTGTCAGCCGCGCGATAGCGGCATCGATGGCGTCCGTGTTGAAATAGTAGCTCCAGCAGGCCATCGGCACTTCCGGCGGCCTGGTCATCATGCCGCCGGTCGCCCGGCTTTGATGGGCGAAGATCCGGTAGATCCCCATGCCCCCCATGTCCATGTCATGGTCGAGCGTCCAGCCGAAGATGGAGGCGTAAAAGTCGAATGCCTCGTGCACCTCACCGGCATAGAGCTCGCACCAACCGAGCGTGCCCGGCGCATCCGGTGCGGGCTCGGCCGGCGGGTTCTCCCGCGGAATGGGGGTCATGACGCAAAGGACGGCGCCATGCGGATCGGCGATGACGGCGAAACGCCCGACCTCGGGAATGTTCTGCGCCGGCCGTTGAACCCTTCCGCCGGCGGCGCCGACGGCGCGGACCGTTTCATCGACGTCGTCGACGGCGACATAGCCCGTCCAGTTCGGCGGCAGCTTGCCTTCCAGGTCCGGAGGAAACGTCATCATGCCGGCAACCCCGCCCGCTTCGCCGGGGACGCCGAAGACGGAATAGGGAGGCGCGTCCGCGGCCGCACCAGGCATGGGCATCTCGGTGATCTCCCAGCCCAGCACCGTCCGGTAGAACGCGCCGGCAGCGGCGGTATCGGACGTCATCAGTTCGCACCAGATAAACTTGCCGTGGGTCTGCGACCTCGCCTGCGACACAGTCTGCAACATGATATTCTCCTCCCGTTTGATTGCGCGGATCAGGCCACGGCCCTGCGGCGGTAATCGGCCTGCATGAAGGGGCGCCAGGTTCCGTCCGGTTGCCTGATGCTCGACCGGAAGACGCGGACGTCGTCATCCAGGAGCGTGATCTGCTCGCGGTAATCGGCCATGCCCTCGCCGGCGCAGGCAGGACCGGTGGTGTAGAGGCTGAGCGTCCGGCCATCCGGCTCGACCTCGCCCTCGTAGAACCACAGATAGTCCATCATCGAGCCGAGCCAGGTGCCGACATATCTGCCCTTGCCGGCATCGAAGCCGAGCGAGAGCACCGTCGTGGCTTGCCCTCCGCCGGGCAAGGCGCCGGACGCTTCCGCCAGATACCAGATCCCGTGCAGGGACCGGACGACCTCGACCCAGGGCCTGTCGCCGGTCATGTCCGACGTGACATCCCAGGTGCCGACAAGACGCTCCAGGAAGTCATGCTCGGTGCGCGGTCTTGCCATTGGCATCGCCATGTCATTCCTCCTCCGATCAACGTTTGGCGTCAGTGGCAGCAGGACTGGTCGGAGGCCGGCGTGTTGGCGTATTCGTCATGGCGTTTCACGAAATCCATGGTCGAGCCTTCGTTGCGGCCGAGCGGCGCCCGGTCGAGCGCCATCAACGTGCCGGACATTTCCTCGCCGCCGCGGGCGAACTGGGAATAGGTATGAAAGATCTGCCCGTCGCGGTCGCGGTAGAAGGCGGACATGCCCGGCAGTTCGTCATGACCGGCTTCGCGCGGCAGGTCGGTGAAATTGTAGCGGATCGTCTCCTTCGCCAGATCGTCCGGCGTGAAGGACACGTGGAAATCGAAGTTGAAATCGCTGCCGAACGAGGAAACCCAGGGGAATTTCCAGCCCATGCGCTGCTTGTAGGCGGCGATCTTTTCCAGCGGCGCGCGGGACACGGCGACATAGGTCACGTCGTGATGATTGAGATGCGGCAGCATGGCATCGACGTGATCGGAAAAGAACGAACAGCCGACGCAGCCCGCATCCCAGTCCGGCCCGAACATGAAATGGTTGAGCAGCAACTGGCTGCGGCCTTCGAAAAGCTCGCCGAACCGGCGCTTGCCCTGCGGCGTGTCGAAGACATAGTCCTTTTCGACCCGAACCCAGGGAAGCGCACGCCGCGCGGCCCGCACCCGGTCGCGTAGCCGCGTCTCCTCCTTTTCGAGCACCAGCAGTTCTTGGCGGGCCTTTAGCCACTCCGCTTCGGAAACGACGGGATTTGCCTTGGTCTGGGTGACATCCATGCCTCGAGCCTCCTCCTGCTTGACACAATACATTGATATCAACATAGTTGGCGCATGCTGTCAAACCCCGATGCGATTCCTTTTTCCACCACCCTGCATGTGCGCGACACATGCCTTTGCCTGCATGTGCAGCGTGCGGCCCGGGCGCTGGCGCGCCGCTTCGACAAGGCGATGAAGCCGATCGGCCTGACCAACGGGCAGTTTTCGATGCTGATGTCGCTCAACCGTCCCTCCCCGGCCAGCATGGCGTCGGTGGCGGCGCTGTTGGCGATGGACCGCACGACGCTGACGGCGGCGCTGAAGGTGCTGGAGCGGCGCGGCCTCGTCGAAAGCACGACCGATCCGAAGGACCGGCGCGGCAAGCTGCTGACGCTGACCGGCTCGGGCATGGCGGCGCTGTCATCCGCCCTGCCGATCTGGACGGCAGTGCATGCGGAGATCGACAGGGAGCTGGAGGACGGCGGCAGCGACCGGCTCCGCGGGAGCCTGACCCGGATCGACTAGCGGCCGCGTTCCGTCGCTAGGTGCGGTCTTGCAGGCGCGCGGCAATCCGCGGGTCGTCGGCAAAATCGGCGCGGGAAAAGCCAAGCCTCGCCTCCGGAAAATCCCGCAGGGCCTGCACGCCCGAGGCCGACAGCCGGATCCTCCATGTCTGTCGCACCGTCGGCCCCGGCGACGCAAAGCCGGCCGGCGACAAAAGAGCGAGGTTCAGCCCGTGTGCGGGATCCCGGACCGACCGGTAGAGGATCGCCTCGAGGCGCGCATCGCGCGCCGCCTCGGCCAGAGCCTGGCAGGCATTGTAGTCCGTCGGGTCCTCCCATGCGTCGCGGTCGCGATCGAGCGGCGGCTCGGCCAGGTCGAGAGCGGCCGATGTCGCAATGTCGACGGCAAAGCCGGTGTATTCCGCGGCGTTGGCAGGAAACGGCGTATCCGGAGATTCGGCAAAGAACAGCAGCCGGTAGAAGGACAGTTCGGCGATCGCCGTCTCGACCCGCTCGGCCGCGTAGAAGACCCCGAGCGTCCTGCCGGCGCGCCGGAACCGCGACCCGTGCGGATAGGCTGCGCCGTAACGGAACGGCGTCTTCAGCAGGTAGTCGAGCCCGTCGCATTCGGGCGGATAGGCGGGCTTGGTGTCCTCCAGCAGGTGTTCGAGCAACTCCTGCTCGTCGACCGTATCGACCAGCTTCATGGTCGAGATGCGGTGCTGCGCTTCCACGAGGCGCCAGAAGGCGCCCTTTATCGCGCGCGCTTCAGACGAGAGCGCGGCGGGCGTCCAGATAGGCAAGGACATCGACGAGACCGGAAACAGTGAGGATCTTGTCGGCGGGCGTGCCGCCGAGTGCTGTGTTTTCGCTGCGCAGCCACTGGCGTCCGACGCCCTCGTCGCCACCGGTGATGGCATCGAGCGAGCGAAACAGGCGGATCAGCAGCAGCGACAACTCGAACGGCTTGGTTCCGCGGTCGAGCAGAAAGTCGCGGCGCTTCATGCGCGAAACGGAGGCCTCCGATACGCCGATGACGGATGCCAGCATGCGGGCGCTGAGGCCAAGCCGCTCGGCGGCACTGACGGTCGCCTTGGTCACCACCTCGGCTTCGGGGCTTGGCACAGACAATTCTTTCTGAAGAAGGCTCATGACGATATCCTTTCCTCAGAAAACATATAGTCCTTTTTCCCGGCCTGGAAAAGAGGTGACGGAGAGTATCTTCTCCCCGCGCTCATCCGCCGCTATGGTGGCTCGCCCCTCCCAAGCCGAAGGTCGACCATGCCATCCGCCGAACTGCTGCTGACGTTTTTCATCACTACGGCGCTGTTTGCCTATATTCCGGGGCCGGCGATGCTCTATGCCGCGGCGCAGACGCTGGCGGGCGGGCGGCGGGCGGGCCTGATGGCGTCGCTCGGCATCCATCTCGGCTGCTACGTGCATGTGGTGGCCGCCGCGGCCGGCCTGTCTATCCTGTTTGCCGCGGTGCCGGTCCTCTATGCGGCCGTCAAGCTGGTGGGCGCCGGCTATCTGGTCTGGCTCGGCATCTCGCTATTTCGTGCGCCCTCGCCCGAGGACGCCCTCGCCGCTTCCGGCGGCACGAACTCCGGCACGCCCGAACCGGACAGACCCAGATCCGCCCGGCGCGCCTTCATCCAGAGCATCGGCGTCGAGGTCCTCAATCCCAAGACAGCGATCTTTTTCATGGCCTTCCTGCCGCAGTTCATCGACCCTTCGGCGGCGCTGCCCGTCTGGACCCAGTTCCTGATCCTCGGCACGCTTATCAACCTGACGTTCTCGTCGGCGGACATCGTCTGCGTGCTGCTGGCGGAAGCGATCATGGGCCGGCTCCGTCAATTGAACACGGCGCAGCGGCTGATGCGGCGCGCGGGCGGCTCGATCCTGGTGGGGCTCGGCGCGCATCTTGCGCTGCAGAAGTCGTAGTCTACCAAACCCTTATCGCGGATACGAAAAAAGGCCGGATGCCTGCGCATCCAGCCTCATGTTCATACCGGACCGGTCGACGACCGGGTCGGATCACGCCTCAGGCAACGGTGACCGGAACCTCGGTCGAAGTGCGCATGGCGTGGCTGTAGGGGCAGACGATGTGTGCCTTGGCAACCAGGTCTTCAGCCTGCGCCTTGTCCAGGCCGGGGATATCGACCGACAGCGACACTTCGATGCCGAAACCGGTGCCATCGTCGCGCGGGCCGATGCCGACGGTTGCCGTCACCTTGGCGTCTTCCGGGATCTTGACCTTTTCCTTGGCAGCAACAGCCTTGAGTGCACCCAGGAAGCAGGCCGAATAACCGACCGCAAACAGCTGTTCCGGATTGGTGCCGGTTGCACCGTCGCCGCCCAGTTCCTTCGGAACCGTCAGCGTGACGTCGAGAACGCCGTTTTCCGAAGCGCCGTGGCCTGCGCGGCCGCCGGTGGCGGAACCCTTGGTGGTGTAGAGAATAGCCATGCCTTGATCTCCTTCGATAAAACTTGTCCGCAATTCGATTGCGCACAATCCAATTACGCGCATTGCAAACCGGCGTCAAGCCTGCAACAATGGCTGCAGGAAAAAACTTAGAGCGCGCCGCCATGAAGTCACGACCCAAAAGGGAGAATCCGCAGCCCGAGGTCTCTGCGGCCGGGCAAGGCGCGGCGTCCACTGCGCCTTCGATTGCATCCGGGGGACCTGCAGCCGCAGGCACACCGATCGGCCTCGATGCCATGCTCTGCTTTGCCATCTACGGCGCCGCGCATGCGTTTACGCGCAGCTACAAGCCGCTGCTCGATCCGCTCGGCCTTACCTATCCGCAATTCCTCGTGATGATGGCGCTGTGGGGAGAGGACGGACAGGCGGTAAAGGGCATCGGCGAGCGGCTGGGGCTCGATTCCGGCACGCTGTCGCCGCTGCTGAAGCGCCTCGAGCACTCCGGACTGGTCGCCCGCACACGCGACCGCGAGGACGAAAGGCAGGTCCGGATCACGCTCACCGACAAAGGCCGGATGCTTCAGGGCGATGCCGACGGGGTGATGGCGGCGATCGGCAGTGCCGTCGGCTGCAGCCTCGACGAAATGTCGGCCCTGCGCACCGAACTGGTGGCGCTCCGGACACGGTTGCTTGCTGCCGACGGCTGACACCTGCCACTCCGTCGATCGCCAGCTAAAGGGCCAACGCAAAAAAGGCCGCGATGACGCGGCCTTTCGGAGATCTCGGTTCTGCCGGTCGGGCCTTACTGCCAGACGACGATACGGGCCTTTTCCGGAACGCGCTGGAACAGGTCGATAATGTCCTGGTTCATCAGCCGCACGCAGCCCGACGAAACGGCCTTGCCGATGGAATTCCATTCCGGCGAGCCGTGCAGGCGGTAGAGTGTGTCCTGACCGTTCTGGAAGATGTAGAGCGCGCGGGCACCCAGCGGGTTGGTGAGGCCCGGCGGCATGCCGCCGTTCTTCGACGAGTACTTCGTGAGTTCCGGCTGGCGCGCGACCATTTCGTCCGGCGGCGTCCACTTCGGCCACTTCTGGCGCCACTGGATGACGCCGTCGCCCGACCAGGCAAAGCCCTCGCGGCCGATGCCGACGCCGTAGCGCATGGCGCTGCCGCCCGGCTCGACCAGATAGAGAAAGCGCGACGGCGTATCGACGACGATCGTGCCCGGACGTTCGCCGGTCGGATCGACGACCCGCTGGCGATAATAGCGCGGGTTGATCCTCTGGTAGGGAATGGCGGGGATCAGGAAGCCGCCGTCTTCTTCCGCGGCATACATAAGCGCGGGGTCGAATTCGCCGCCGGCCTGTGTTCCGGACTGCCCGCCGAAGGTGATGCCGTCCCGATAGGTAATCACGGTCTGGCCCGGACCAGGTGCGGTGGAGGCGCAGCCGGCCAGCGATGCCGTGCCTGCTCCCAGAAGGGCCATGAAGCCCCGGCGAGAATAGTCATTATTAAAGATCATGTGAGGATGGACCACCCAAAGAAACGCATTTGCGAAGAGAGCTTACTGCAACGGGACGACAGCCAAAAGGTTTCTGGCTGGTCGACGGCATAGCAAAAGATAGATCTGCGGTATTTAAGCAACTATTCACGAGGCAGACACGTGGCATCACACCGCCGCGATGGCGCGCGCACCCGATATCGCCGCCTCACAGGACGACGATCGGAGTTCCGGCGGGGACGCGGTCGAACAGGTCGATGACATCCTGGTTGAGCATGCGCACGCAGCCCGACGAGGTCGCCTTGCCGACCGACTGCCAGTCGGGCGTTCCATGGACGCGGTAGAGCGTGTCGCGACCGTTCTGGAAAATATAGAGCGCGCGGGCGCCGAGCGGATTGTTGAGGCCCGGATTGGCGCCGCCTTCTGCCGCAGCAAACTGGCGCAGATCCGGCTGGCGCGCGACCATATCGTCGGGCGGGGTCCAGCGCGGCCACTTCGCCTTGCGCTGGATCACGCCGCGGCCGCTCCAGCCGAAGCCGGCCTTGCCGAGGCCGACGCCATAGCGCAGCGCCTTGCCGTCGGCTTGCACCAGATAGAGATAGTGCGAGCGGGTATCGACGACGATCGTGCCGGGCGCCTCGCCGGTGGCGTAGCTCACTTCCTGGCGCAGGAAGCGCGGGTCGATGCGCGTCACGGGGATGGCCGGCAGGGTGTGACCGTCATCGCGCAGCACGTCGTAGACGACGCGGTTCACGGGGCTCGAGATCGGCAGCCCGTAGGTCTGGTGGAAGGTCGTCGGAATGAGCTGACGCCGCTGCGGAATGGCGCCCGGCATGGGAGGCGGCTGGTTCGAGGGCGGATCGGCATAGGGCGGCACATAGAACGCCGGCGCGGTTTCGCGCGCGAAGACAGCCGGATCCATGCGCGTCGTATCGGTCACGAAGGGGACGGTGCAGCCGGACAGGGCGAGACCCGTCGCTGCAAGCATCGGCAACAAACGCAGACGGCCAGCGGTCGGGCGATACGCTGAGAAGAAATAGGGCATGACAACGGCTTCCGGCTGATGACGTCGGCCGGCAAACTGGCATGCCGGGCTGGCGTGAAGCTGGCGTGAAGCTTGGCGGGAGCTGTGCGCCGGGAGGCGAGCAAGGCCACGCCGGCAAGGGGTGGTTAACGGAAATATCCGATAACTACTTAGGTTATAGCTAGGCTTGGTCGCCGCCAGTACGTATATTTACATACCCATAGTATTTCTCAGCGACGATTTCTTGTAGACGCTCTTTTTAACAATAGCATTAGCCATTAATGACTTTGATCAACAATAGGCCATCCTAAACAAACCGCCACAGCGAAGTGAGCGGTGTTTCGATTACCGTGCTGAGGATGGACTGTGACAATCATACAGAATGCGAAAATACTTTCGAAGCTTACCGCGGTCATCTGCTGCCTCGTCCTGGTCAGCATGGTCATCGCCTATGTGAGCCATAGCTCAAGCCGAGTGCAGGCGCAAAGCGCCGCATTGACGGACCACACGCATGAGGTCCTGTCGAAGCTGACCAGCATGATGTCCGCCATGATCGACCAGGAAACCGGCATGCGCGGCTACGTCATCGCCGGGGATCCGAAGTTCCTCGACCCACAGATCAGCGGCGCCAAGGCCTTCCAGGACAACCTCGCCGCGGCGCTGCAGCTGACCTTAGACAATCCGGCGCAGCAGACACGGCTCAAGGATCTCGCCAAGCTGGCGGACACCTGGACGGAGTCGGTCGTCAAGCCGGAAATGGTCTTCATGAAGGACAGCGCGACTTTTGAAAAAGGTCGCCAGATCGAGATCTCCGGTGCCGGCAAGGCGTCCATGGATGCCATTCGCGCCAAAGTGAAAGAGCTTGCCGACGCCGAGTCGTCGCTGCTGGGCGTCCGCCGGACGACGGCCGATTCGGCAGCCTCGATGGCACAAATGGCCTCGACGGTGGGTGGCGGCACGATGCTGATCATCTCTGCACTGGGACTGTTCCTGCTCAACGGCGCGCTGGTCAAGCCGCTGCGCAGCCTCAATGCCTGCATGATGGCGCTGGTTGCCGGCAACAACGACGTGGACGTCCCCGGCCGCGGCCGCAAGGACGAGATCGGCGAAATGGCGGCAGCGGTCGAGACCTTCCGTCAGGTGGCGATTGCCAAGATCGCCAGCGACCGCCAGGCCGACGATGTCCGGCAGATGTCGGAATCCGAGCGTGCGCGCACCGCCGACGCGGACCGCAAGCGGTCCGACGACATGTCGCAGGCGAC
>Ga0065165_1001671_pt1 | contig 22437 bp, 16 predicted proteins | sample AraplaMF_Cvi_mMF_FD_63813 | JGI IMG/M metagenome (GOLD analysis project Ga0065165, IMG submission 63813) | Arabidopsis root microbial communities from the University of North Carolina, USA - plate scrape MF_Cvi_mMF (version 2) (version 3) | ecosystem: Host-associated > Plants > Roots >... | reverse complement strand
GGGGCGGTCACTTCCGCGCTGGATGCCATCGGACGCATCCATGCGCGCGCAACGGGAGCCAGCGGATGAAGCGACATACCAGGCATCGATTGATGGCGCTGGCCGGCGCTGCCGTGCTGCTCGCCGCGGGCGCGGCGCGCGGACAGTCTTCCGATAACGCCGGACATGCGGACGGACGTCTCGCCGCCGCCGACGGCGAGGCCGTGTTCCGCGGCATCTGCCAGGGCTGCCACATGCCCGACGCCAAGGGCGCGCGGGGTGCCGGCAGCTATCCGGCGCTTACCGGCAATCCGCGGCTGGTGTCGCCGCAATACATGGCCGCGGTGATCCTGCATGGCCGGCGCGACATGCCCTCGTTCAAGCCGCCGCCGGAAGGCGAGGAGCGTTTCTTGCGTGGCGCGGGCTTGAGCGATGCGCAGATCGCCGGCGTGATCAATTACATCCGCACCCATTTCGGCAACCGGTACACCGACAGCATCAGCGCCGACGATGTCGCCGCGCTGCATCGCTGACCCCATTCCCCAAGGAGCACCCCATGCGTCAGATCATCCGCTGCACCCTGCCCCTCCTCCTGCTCGCCGCCACGGCGGCATCCGCGCAGGAAGTGAAGCGCTACAAGATTCCCGACAGCGACTTCCCCATTTCGGCCGCGGTCGAAGTGCCCGCCGGCAAGGCCACCGTGTACGTGAGCGGCAACGTGCCGCCGGTGGTCGATCCGAAGGCGCCCAAGGATGCGGCGGCCGCCTATGGCGACACCAAGACCCAGACCGTAGGCGTGCTCACCGCGATCGAGAAGCAGCTCAAGGGCATGGGCCTGGGGCTGGGCGACGTGGTGAAGATGCAGGTGTTCCTGGTGGGCGACGAAGCCCATGGCGGACACATGGATTTCGCCGGCTTCATGGCCGGCTACCGCCAGTTCTTCGGCACGCCGCAGCAGCCGAAGCTGCCGGCGCGCTCGGCGTTCCAGATCGCGGCGCTGGGCAATCCGGGCTACCGGGTCGAGATCGAAGTGATTGCCGTGCGGCCTTGAGCCGCGGCGAACGCCCCTCGCCTCTATCGCCTCTATCGCCTCTAGGGCGTGCCGAACCAGCGCAGGTCCACCGCCTGCGCCATCGCCTTGTAGCCCGCGCTGCTGGGATGCAGGTGATCGCCGCTGTCATAGGCGGGCAGCATTTTTTCCGGAGCCGCCGGATCGCGAATGGCCTGGTCGAAATCCACCACGCCGTCGAAGGCGCCGGCGTGGCGGATCCACTCGTTCACCGCCTGGCGGGTCTTCTCGCCGGCAACGCTGTGGTAGGGCCAGCCGTTGCCGCCATACGGCGTGAGGGTGGCGCCATAGATCTTCACGTGCCGGGCGTGCGCGCGGTCGATCAGGGCTTGCATGCCGTCGATCAGCTGCTGCGCCGAGACCTTGTCCTTGGCGTCCCATGCATAGCCGGAGCCGCCGATATCGTTGATGCCTTCCAGCAGGATGATCCAGCGCACGCCCGGCTTGTCCAGCGCATCGCGATCGAAGCGCGACGGCGCGCTGGGTCCGTAGCCGTCATGCAGGATGCGGTTGCCGCCGATGCCGGCATTCGCCACGGCGATGGATGCAAGCCTGGGCTCGGCCTGCAGGCGCTCCGCCAGGGCATCCGGCCAGCGCGTGTTGGCGTCCTGGGTGGAGCCGGCGCCGTCGGTGATCGAGTCGCCGAAGGTGACGATCGTGGACTTGGCGGCAGGCCCGGACACCTCCACGTCGGTGAGGAAGAAGCGCATGCCGCTCACCTCTTCTCTTGGGTATGCCGCTGCCGCACCGGCGTCGCCGCTTTCGGTGATGTAGGCGGTGGCCTGGCCGGCATTGTGCGCGGTCGAAGCGCGATATTGCTCGGCGGCCGGCACATAGAGGCTTACCGCCAGTTCCTGCAGGGCCCGCACATCCAGCTTGACCGGATCGCTCAAGACGCTTTCGCCCTTGGCGATCGTCACCGTGGGCTGGCCCTGAAACAGCAGCGGGCGATCGCTGCCGGGCACGGTATCCGCGCCGCTTGCATGCAGCGCGACATGCGCCGGGCCCAGCGTAACGGGTGCATTGCCGAGCAGATTGGACAGCCGGATGCGCAACTCCGAGCCGCCGGCGCTGATCCGCACGATCTGGCGCACGGTCTGGTCGTTCAGCGCGGGGCCGGCGGTATCGGGGACGGCGGACCAGGCGTCGACCCAGGCGCGATGGTTCGAACCGGCGGCCAGCGCGCCGGCCGTGCACGCGCATAGCGAAGCGCCCAAAGCCCATGTCAGAAACCGATGACGCATGCCGCCTCTCCCGCCAGTCCGGAAAGCGGCGATATATAGCAAAGGAGCCGATTAACTTATTTGCGGATCGGCATTACAAAATCTATCAGCGGCGGGAACGGCCGCTGTATCCACCTGCAAGGTTCCGTCCGCGCGGACCGTCACCGGCATGGGATCGCACAGCTCCCCAATGAACGCACCGTTTGCGCCGTTCTTGCGAAAGGCCATGAAACGCAGGCCGCCATCGGGCGCCGGCAGCACCCGTCCCGCATACAGGCTGCCGGCCGGATCGCCCACCAGGAAATCTCCCGGCACCAGGCGCCACTCGCCGAGCGGATGGTCCGCCATCAGGTAGTGCGTGCCGGTCATCGGCCGGGACATCGCGCCGCGGGCGTAATCGCTGTCGATCAGGTTCGCGGCCGTGCAGAACAGGCAATACCAGCGCCCCTGCCAGCAGAAGATCTGCGGCACTTCCATATGCGCGAACACGCGCGAACGGAACAGTGGCGGCTGCAGCGTCCATTGTTCCAGGTCGTCGGAGGTGGCGTGGCCGATGACGCCGCGGCCGATGCTCGGGCCGTCCGGCTCGCGCGCGGTGAAGACCATGTGCCAGCCGCGGCCGTCCGGGTCGGGGAAGATCCACGGGTCGCGGCAGGCCTGTTCGTACCAGGCGTCCCGATCCAGCGTTTCGTAAAGCCGGTTGTCGGGCAATTGCAGGACGGGGTTGCGCGGTGAGCGCTCCCAGCGCCGCAGATCCGGCGAGGTGGCCAGGCCGATGCGCTGGATCAGGCCTTGTTCTGCGCGGGAGGTCCCCGTGTAGAACATCAGCCAGTGCCCTTGCGGCGCCCGCAGCACGGTGCCGGTCCAGGTGGTGTAGTCGTCCCACGCGGCGGATGCCGCCGGCCGCAGCGCGGTTTCCTGCTCCGCCCAGTTCACCAGGTCGTCCGAGACGGCGTGCCCGATCGACACGTGCCAGTGGCGCTTGTTCGCATCGCCAAGCGACTTGGGCGCCTGCAGGAAGAACAGGTGCGTGCGCCCGCCGTCCTGCGCAAACCAGAAATCCCATACCCAACGATCGTCGAGGCGAAACGCCATGCTTGCCTGCCCGGAAGTGCGCGACATTGCGCGACGCAATATTACTCATAAAGTTACTTAATTACCCGGGCCGCGATGCGATCGGTCGCCCGACGGCGACACTCCGCTCCGAGGCGGTTCTGCGCACATCATCGACACAGCTATTTTTCAAGGTCTTTTCAGGCCTCGGTGCGGGTGAAGCGGGACTTTTCCTTGTCCGCCAGGATTGTAAATAATATGACACATGATGAGTGATATTGTTCCCCGGTCCGCGCTGGCGACCGCACCGCCGCGCCCCTTATCCGAAGCACGGGAACCTTATGCTCAAGCACACCGAACGACCGCATGGCCGCCGGCTGTCCCTGCTGGCCATGGCGATTCTGGCGGCCCTGCCGGGCGTGAACCTGGCGGGCGAAACCGGCGCCGCGCCCGGCACCGCGCCCGAACAGTCGAAGGCCAAGACGCTCGCCGATGTGCGGGTCAGCGGCGAACTGGCGCCGATCGGCATCGCTATCGCCGCCAAGCAGACCCAGGACCGCGTCATGGACGCGGCCACCAGCGAACAGATCCAGGCGCTGCCCAGCCTGAATATCCCGCAGGCCGTGCAGCGCGTGGCGGGCGTCTCGGCCAGCTTCAACTCCGACAACGTCAACGGCCGCGACGAGGCGCAGCAGATCGCCATCCGCGGCCTCGACGCCAGCTACAACAACATCAGCTTCGATGGCGCGCCCATGGCGACCACCGACCGGGTGAGCCGCGGCGTGCGGACCGATCTGCTGCCGGCCTCGCTGGTGCAGGAAGTGGACGTGTACAAGACCTGGCAGCCGGACCAGGACCCGAACGCCGTCGGCGGCTCGATCAATATCGTCACGCGCAGCGCGTTCGACCATCAGGGGCGCACCTATGCCAGCGTGACGGCGGCACTCGGCCACGCGACCGGCACCGGCAAGGCCTTGTCGGCGAACCAGGGCCTGGGGCGGAAAGGCGATGCGGTATTCAGCGCCACGTTCGGCCCGGACCACAGGCTGGGCCTGGTGCTCGCGGCCAACGTCGAAAACCGCAATCTGTATTCGCTGGGCCGCATGACCAGCGACAACATTTTCTACAACTACTACGGCGCCAACGGCGCCAACGCCAACAATCCGGCCACCGGCGGCCCCGCCTTCGGCAACGGGATCCCGGTGCCGCAGCAGTTCAAGTACTGGCGCTTTCCGGAGAACCTGCAGCGCAAGGGCCTGGACGGCAAGCTGGAGGCGCAGTTCGCGCCGGACCTGTATGGCTTCCTGTCGTTCGGCGCCAACGCCGAGGCAGTCCATTCCTCTCGCAACGAAGTGTTCCTGGACGACAGCCGCTCCACCGGCCCCAATCCCGTGCTCGGCCAGACCGCCAGCACCGGCGCCTTCGCGCGCGGCGAAGCGGAGGTCGGCCGGATGCAGGGCACGCTCAAGCGCGAGGACCGCTTCGCCCAGAGCGGTTTCGACTGGCATATCGGCGAAGACAAGCTGCTGTCCGCGCGCGCCTCGTATTCCTCCGCGAGCGACCGCAATCCCGTCGCCCTGAGCAAGTACGCCTACGGCGCATTCAAGTACAACGGCGCCGGCGGCGTGGCGATCACTGGCACGCCCGGCCTGGCCATGAGCTACGACACCTCGGGTTTCCTGCCCGGCGTCAGCCTGGCCAATCCGGCCGGCTTCGCCGACCTCAACAACTTCAATGCGGTGTACTGGCGCCACGACACCATCAGCATCGACGACAGCGTCGGCGACCTGAAGCTGGATTTCCGCCAGAACCTGGACGGCGACGCCCGCGGCTTCGGTTACGCCGCCGGCGTCGATGCGCGCCGGCTGCAACATCGCTACAACGAGTTCTACCAGCAGTTCGTCGCCACGTCGCCCGGCGACACGCTGGCCGGCGCCGGCAGCATCGGCGGGACGCTGCCCGGCAGCAACCTGCCCTTCCTGCAGATCGACCCGCGCCAGTCCTGGGCGCAGCTGGCGGCCAGCACGCATGCCGCCGCTTACGCCAGCAATGCCGCCAACAGCCTGCAGGGCAATTACTCCCATGCCGAGGACACCGCCGCCGCGTACCTCATGGGCAGCTACAAGACCGAACGCCTGAGCGTGCTGGCCGGACTGCGCCAGGACGACACCTGGCTGTCGACCACCGGCAACGTGCGGCAGATCGTGGGCGGCGCGACGCAATGGCAGCCGCAGACCCTGCGCTCGCAGTACCGCTTCACCCTGCCCGCCGCCTCGCTGGTCTTCAACGCCACCGACGCCGTGCGCCTGAAGCTTGCCGCCAGCAAGACCATCGGCCGGCCGACCTACGACGCCTACGCGCCCAACACCACCTATAGCCAGAACACCGACGGCAGCATCGGCGTGACGCGCGGCAATCCGGCGATCAAGCCGCGCCAGTCGCTCAACCTGGACAGCTCGGCGGAATGGTTCCTGCCGCACGACAGCCTGTTGTCGGCGGCGCTGTTCCACAAGCGGATCAGCGACGAGATCTACACCCTCAACAGCGTCGGCAGCGTGTTCTTCGGCGGTGCCGACCGCATCGCCGCCATTGCGCAGCCGATGAATGCCTCGCGCTCGCAGCTCAATGGCGCGGAACTCAACTTCGCCAACGGCAGCCTGGAGTGGCTCGCGCCCTGGCTGGCCGGCGCCGGCTACAGCGGCAACGCGACCTTCCTGCGCGGACGCCTGGACGCCGTCACCTCGTCGGGCGCCACGCGCGTCATCGACGGCCTGGTGAACCAGCCCGGCCAGATCCGCAACTTCAGCGTGTTCTACCACCGCGGCGGCACCGGCGTGGACCTGGGCTATCACTGGACCTCGCGCAGCCTGCGCCTGGTCGACAGCGCCCTGCCCAGCCAGGACGTGTACTGGAAGGCGCGCAAGGAGATCGACCTGCGCCTGTACCGCAACGTCGGCAGCGATGTGCAGACCTTCTTCGAGATCGCCAACCTCACCCGCTCGCCGGTGACCAGCGTCACCGGGCGGGCGCACGACCTGCTGAAGGACAGCTTCTCGATCGGCCGTACCTACTGGGTGGGCGTGAAGTACACCCCGCATTCGCTGTGAACGCGCTCCGCGCCGCCTGAAGCCATCGGCTTCTCCAGCCACCCCGGCAGACACTCATCATGCTCAGCAAGTACCACCAGCCGCTTACCCACCTGGACCAGAAGTTCGATGCGCACGGCCATGTGCTGCGCTTTCCGGGCAACACGCTGCTCTGCCACGTGCCGCTGTTCACGCCGCTGTCGGATGCGCTGACCGCCGTGCGCGACCGGATCGGCGCCGCTCCCCATGCCGACGCCCTGGCGACGCTGCCGCCGGAGAGCTACCACATGACGGTATTCGAGGGTGCCAACGATCTTGCCCGCACCCGCGAGCGCTGGCCGGCGGCGCTGCCGCTCAATGCGACGATGGCCCAATGCACGCGCCATATGGACGGCAAGCTGCGCGCGTTCGACCTGGGCTGCGAGCTGCCCCTGCGCATGAAGCTCGACGAACCCGGCCAGCAGCTGATGATCGGCGCGATGCGCCTGGTGCCGGCCGATGCCGCGGAAGCGCACAAGCTGCGCGGGCTGCGCGATCGCCTGGCGCAGCACCTGGGCATGCGCACGCCGTGGCACGACAGCTATGCGTTCCACATCACGCACTCCTATCTCATCAAGCTGCTGAGCCTGGATGCGGTGAAGCAGGCCCTGGCGGTGCATAGCCAGCTGTACAGCGAGCTGGTGGCGCCGCTCGGCGTCATCGCGCTTGGCGCCCCGGAGTTCTGCACGTTCAACGACATGCTGGCTTTCGACAATCGTTTCCTGCTGCGGCGGCAGGAGCACGGCGCATGATCGGCCGCGCGGCCGCACGCCGGCTTGCCTGCGCGCTGTGGGCGCTCGCCGCCGCGGCGCCGCTGGCCGGCCGGGCCGCGGAGGTCGAATTCTGGTATGCGCATGGCGGCCTGTACGCGCAGGCCATCGACGAGCTCTGCGACGGTTTCAACGCGACCCACCCGCAGGACCACGTGCATTGCCTGTCGCAAGGCACCTACGAGCAGACCCTGCGCAAGGCAGTGGCGGCCTATCGCGCCGGCCAGCCCCCCGCGCTGGTGGAGATCTACGACATCGGCACCGCCGACATGCTGCACAGCGAAGCCATCTACCCGGTGGATGCGCTGATGAAGGACAACGGCCAGGCCGTCGACGACGCCGATTACCTGGACGGCATCCGCCGCTACTATGCCGCCGCGGACGGCCGCCTGTTCTCGCAGCCGTTCGGCACCTCCACCCTGGTGCTGTACGGCAACCGCGGCAAGCTCGCGGCAGCCGGCATTCCCGGGCTGCCGCGGACCTGGGAAGCGTTCGAGCAGGCCCTGCGGGCGCTCAAGGCGCATGGCGAAAGCTGCCCCGCCGTCGCCGACTTCACGCCCTGGAAGATGCTGGACCAGGTCAATGCCGCGGCCGGTGCGCCGATCGCCAGCGCCGGCAATGGGCGCGACGGTCTTGCCGCGCGCTATGCGTTTGCCGACGGCATCCACCGCCGCTACATGCGCGACGTGGCGCGCTGGCATGCGCAAGGGCTGCTGCTGCCCGCGGTGCTGACGCATGCCGGCGATCAGCCCCTGGCCTTTGCCGATGGCGAATGCGCGCTGTCGCTCGACTCCACCGGCTCGTATGCCATCGTGCTCAAGGCCGGCATCGTCGACGCCGAGGTCGGGCCCTTGCCGGCGTATGCCGGCGCCGCCCGCTACGGCAATACCATCGGCGGCTCGTCGCTATGGGTATTCAAGGGCAAGCCTGCCGCCGTCTATCCGGCGGCGGCGCGGTTTCTGGCGTATCTGCGCGAGCCGCGGCAGCAACGGCTGTTCTCCGCGCGCACCGGCTATCTGCCGCTCACGCGCGAGGCGCAGCGGCAGCTGGAAGCCTCGCCGCTGGGCGAGCCGGCCGCCATCCGCGTCGGCCTGGCCTCGATGGCCCTGCCCGGCAATGCCTACAGCGCCGGCGCGCGGCTGGGCTTCATGTCGCTGTTCCGGCTGATCTGGCAGGAGGAAGTGCAGCGCGCCCTGGCCGGGCGGCAAAGCATGGACGACGCCCTTGCGCATGCGCAGGCGCGCGGCAATCTGCTGCTCGCGCGCTTCCAGGCCACCTATGCCGGCACGGCACGGAGCCAGCCATGAAGACCAGCGCGCGCTTCCACGGCCGCTGGATGCCCTTGGCGCTCGGCCTGCCCCAGCTGGTGCTGATCGCGTGGTTCTTCTATTGGCCGAGCTGGAAGGGGCTGTGGTGGTCCTTGCACCTGGAGTGCCCGTTCGGCCATTGCACGCGCTTCGTCGGCCTGGACAACTACCGGCGTGAACTGGGCGACGCCAGCCTCTACGCATCGCTGCTCAGCACCGCCGTGTTTTCGCTGTGCGGTGTCGCCTTGTCGGTGGCGGCCGCGCTGGCGCTGGCATGGATGGTGGAATTCCATCGCCGCAGCGGCAAGCTGTTCCGCTATCTGCTGATCTGGCCGTACGCCGTCGCCGGCTCCGTGCTGGGCGTGATCCTGCGCGCCGCCGCCAGCCCGGGCATCGGGCCGATGGCTTACCTCAACCGGCTGTGGCCGCATGTCTGGCAGCCGCATCTGGATGGCGCGCAGGCCATGGCCCTGGTGGTGGCCGCCTTTGCCTGGACGCAGATTCCGTTCGACTTCATCGTGCTGGTGGCGGCGCTGCGTTCGATTCCCGCCGACTATCTGGCCGCGGCGGCGATCGACGGCGCCGGGCCGCTGCGCCGGCTGCTCGATATCCAGATCCCGATGATCCGCCCGCAGCTGTTCTTCGTCGCGACCATGAACCTGGTCGATTCCATCACCAACAGTTTCGCCATCGTCGACACCATGACGCAGGGCGGCCCGGGCGGCGCCACCGGCATCCTGGCCTACCGGGCCTATCGCGACGGCTTCGTCGGGCTGGACCTGTCCGGCTCCTCGGCGCTGTCGATGCTGTTGATGCTCCTGCTGCTTGCCGCCATCGCGGCGCAGTTCGCGGCCATGGAACGCCGCGCGCGGCAGGAGGGCTTCCGGTGATCGAACGCCATCCCGTACTGAAGCTGCTCACCTTGCTGCTGCTGATGCTCAGTCTGGTGTTTGCGCTGGGGCCGCTCTACCTGGCGCTGTGCTCGGCCTCGGTGACCAGCCGGCAGATCCTGCTGCACGGCCTGGCGCTGGCGCCGGGCGGGCATCTGCTGGAGAACCTCGCCGCGGTGCTGCATCGCGCCGATATCGGGCACATGCTGCTGAACAGCCTGGTGGTGGCGCTGATCGTGGTGGCCGGCAAACTGGCGCTGGCTTCGACCAGCGCATTCGCGGTGGTGTACTTCCGCTCGCGCATGCGCCACGTGGTGTTCTGGGGCATCTTCGCCACGCTGCTGCTGCCGCTGGAAGTGCGCATCGTGCCCACTTACGCCGTGGCCTCCGATCTGCTCGAACCGCTGCGCGCGGTGCTCGCGGCCTGCACCGGACTGCACCTGCGCGTGTCGCTGAACCTGCTCGACAGCTATGCCGGCCTGTCGCTGCCGCTGATGGCCTCGGCCACCGGCACCTTTCTGTTCCGCCAGTTCTACCTCACCGTGCCGGCGGAGCTCGCCGAGGCGGCGCGCATGGACGGCGCCGGCGCATGGCGCTTCTTCGTCGACATCCTGCTGCCCCTGTCGAAGGCGAATTTCGCCGCGCTCGGCACCATCGTGTTTCTCACTACCTGGAAGGACTACATGTGGCCTCTCGTCGCCACCAGCCGCCCTGAGATGCGCACCATCGCGCTTGGCATCGCCAGCTTCCTGCCCACCGAAACGGGCCAGCCGCCGGAATGGAACCTGGTGATGGCGGCCGCGCTGATCGCGCTGGCGCCGCCGCTGCTGGTGATCGGCCTGACCCAGCGCTGGTTCGTGCGCGGCGTGACCGGAGCGGGCAAGTGAGCGGCGCGGCCATCCAGGTGCGCGGCCTGTGCAAGCGCTACGGCCAGCGCGCGATCATCGACCGGCTCGATCTCGAATTTGCCGCAGGGGCGTTCACCGTGGTGCTCGGCGCGTCCGGCTGCGGCAAGTCGACCCTGCTGCGGGTGATTGCCGGCCTGGAGGAAGCCGAGCACGGCACGGTGAGCATCGGCGGCGCCGACGTGACGCGGATGGCGCCGCAGGACCGCGGTTGCGCCATGGTTTTCCAGAATTACGCGCTCTATCCGCATATGAGCGTGCGCGACAACATCGGCTACGCGCTCAAGCTGGCCGGCCTCGAACGCGCCGAGCGGGAGCGGCGCATCGGCGAGGCGGCGCAGCTGCTGGGCCTGCGCGACCTGCTCGAACGCAAGCCGGCGCAGCTGTCCGGCGGCCAGCGCCAGCGCGTCGCCATCGGCCGCGCCATCGCGCGCCGCCAGCGCGTGCTGCTGTTCGACGAGCCGCTGTCCAATCTCGATGCCAAGCTGCGCCACGACATGCGCGTGGAGCTGCGCCGGCTGCACGACGAGATCGGCGCCACCACGATCTTCGTCACGCACGACCAGGTGGAAGCGATGACCCTGGCCGACCGCGTGGTACTGCTGAACCAGGGGCGCGTCGAGCAGGCCGATACGCCGATGGCGCTCTATCACCAGCCGCGCACGGCGTACGTCGCCGGCTTTATCGGCACGCCGCCGATGAACATGCTGGACGCGTGGCACGAAGGCGATCACGCCGTCATCGAGCACGGCGGCCGGCTGCGCATGCGCCAGCACGCCGGCCAGGCGATGCCGGTGGTGCTCGGCATCCGCCCGGAGGCGATCGTGCTGGACGTGCCGGGCGGCATCGCCGCCACGCTGGAAGCGGTGGAAGATCTCGGCAGCCATCGGGTGGTCTATGCGCGCATCGGCGGCCAGCGCGTCCTCGCCATCGACAGCAGCCGGCGCCCGTATCGACCCGGCGAGATGCTGTGCCTGGGCTTCCCGCCGGCCGCGATCCGCCGCTTCGATCCGGCCACCGGCGAACGCCTCCCCGGCGATGGCGCGGAGACCGCCGCATGATCGGCCTGCCGGCGCGCCTGACCCTCGCCATGCGCGTGGCCGAAAGCGGCGGCCAGCTCGCCCGCCGCTATTTCGGCGCGCGCGAACAGCTGGCCGCCAGCAGCAAGGGACGCATGGATTTCGCCAGCGAGGCGGACACGGCGGTGGAGCGCCGGTTGCGCGACGAGCTGGCCCTGCACGTCCCCGGCGAAGCCATCGTCGGCGAGGAGCTTGGCGGCGAGGCGGCTGCCTGCGGCTGGGTGCTGGACCCCATCGACGGCACCAGCCATTTCCTGCGCGGCTCGCCGTTGTGGGGCGTGGCCGTGGCATATGTGCGCGATGGCGAGCCCGTCGTCGGCGCCATCTGCTATCCCGCGCTGGGCATGAGCCTGGCCGCCGCCGCGGGCCTGGGCCTGTTCGTCGGCGGCAAGCCGGCCAGGCGCTCGGTGCCGTTTCCCGAGGTGCGCGTGGCGGCGATCGGCGGCAATGCGCGCTGGGATGTCGCGCAGACGGCGGCGCTCGAGGCGCATCTGCGGCAGCACCAGTGGACCTGCGCCCGCTATCGCTGCGCCAGCGTGGGCCTGGGCTTCGCGGCGCTCGGCTATATCGATGGCTACTTCGAGGATCGCACCCACACCTGGGACATCGCCGCCGGCATGGCGCTGTGCCGCGAAGCCGGGCTGCTGGTCGAATCCACCGTTTCCGCCGAGGCGGGCACGGTGAGTGTCGCCGCGGGCACGCCGGCCTTGATGCAGGCAGCCATGCCCTGCTGGTCTATCCTGCTGGCCGGCGGCCATGCCCAGGGCGCGCCACGTTTATCGCATCCGGAGGTCGGTTGAGGCCATGAGCACCACCAGGAAAAAATCGGCAGGCACCGCGGCGAAGGCGCCGCGCGCGAAACCTCCGGGCGAACTGGCGCTGTCGCCGAGCGAACGCATGATCCTGAACATCGTGCGCCGCCATGACGCGATCGCGCGCGCGGCTATCGCCGCCGAGACCGATCTGGCCCAGCAATCGGTGCATCGCCTGGTCGAACAGCTGATCGAGCGCGGCCTGCTGCGCGCCGGCGCCGCCATCCCCAACGGGCGCGGCCAGCCCAGCCCGCGCATCGAACTGGTGCGCGAGGCGGCCTGCAGCGTGGGCATCTCGATCAATACCGATTCGATCACGCTGTGCCTGGCCGACCTGGGCTGCCGCGTGCTGGAAGAGGTGCATATCCGCACGCCGCCCACGCATCGAAAGGCCTCGCTGGCCGCCATCGTCGATGCGCTGGAGCGCATGCTGGCGCGCAACGGCGTGGCGCGCGAGCGCCTGATCGGCGCCGGTGTGGCGATCGCCGGTTTCTTTATCGCCGGCCGCAGCCAGGTCAATGCCTCCGAGCCGCTGCAGGACTGGTCGCTGATCGAGCTGGCGCCGATCCTGGAAGAGGCCTTGCGCCTGCCGGTATGGCTGGAAAACAACGCCACCACCGCCGCCATCGGCGAAAGCCTGCTGGGTGCCGGCTTGTGGGCGCGCAACTTCGCCTACCTCGCCTTCAACTACGGTTTCGGCGCGGGCATCGTGCTCGACGGCAAGCCCCTGTTCGGCACGCATGGCAATGCCGGCGAGCTCACCTTGTTCACCACCGAGGAAGCCATGCACCGCCCTACCCTGCGCTCGCTGATGGACGAGCTGCGGGCCCACGGCGTGATGGTGGATTCGGTGGAGGATCTGCGCCAGCGCTTCGATCCCACCTGGCCCGGCGTGGAGCGCTGGATCCAGCGCAGCCTGCCCGCGCTCAACCGCACCATCAATGCGCTGGCCGGGCTGTTCGATCCGGAAGCCATCGTGTTCGGCGGCCAGTTGCCGTTGCCGCTGGGCCGCATGCTGATCGAACGCGCCTGTTTTCTGGAGATCCATCGCTATGGCATGGGGCCCGACCGCCCCAGGCTGGTGCTGGCCGAAACCAATGGCGATGCGTCGGCGATCGGTGCCGCGCTGGTGCCGCTGAAGGAGCGGCTGTTCGAGTGAATACGTAGAGCCGATGGCTGCCATCGCGCATGGCGCGGTGGCCGGCCACTTGCTACAAGGCGTCATTCCGGCGCAGGCCGGAATGACGGGCTTGAGGTTTTTTGTTTTACCGATATTCCATCAGGCCATTGATGGCCCGGAAGAAGACATTGCACCAGGAATTCAACGCGGCGCGATTATGACATTTTCCAGCGACGGCGCGGACCAGAAACAGCGCTTGAGCATCTCTCCGCAATTTCCGCTTCAAAGCAGATATTGACCTGATTGGACATGTCGCCGGCCGCGTAATTAAGCCACCTTCCAAACGCTCAATAGCTGCGCAGTAAAGCTCGTCACAATTAAAGGAATCGCCACCCGAATTAATCGCGAGGCTTCTAGCCGCCTCACGTAAATCGAGTACCGCAAAGCGGCCCGAACGGGCATGACGGCCGCCACAAAACATTAGGACAAGGATGTCCACCCGCTTATCGAAATCGAACTTCGACGCTTCGCGCCGTTGCGGGCGTCCGCGTGCCTGGTTTTACCGATGCCCGACCGAAAACCAACCTTCAACCGTTATCCACCGACTGGAGTTCGTTCGTTTATGAAGCTTTCGCTCAATAAGTTCAGCAAATGCCTGATGGCCGCCGTTGCCACGGCGCTGCTCGCGCCCAGCCTGGCCTCGGCCTCGCATCTGGTGGCCCATCGCGGCATCTTTCACGACGCCACCGATCGCTGGAATCTGCCGGAAAACTCCTTTTTCGCCATTCAGCGCGCCTACGACATGGGGCTCAAGGGCGTCGAGCTCGATCTGCGGCTTTCCTCCGATGGCCAGGTCATGGTGACGCACGACCAGATCGCCAATCGCACCACCCGCGACGATTTCGCCGGCGGCAACTACAACCCGATCGACGGTGCGCTGAGCGGCAGGCCGCCGGGCGCCCACTGGGTGGACAAGGACAACGCGCATCATTGGCAGAACACCAAGCTCAAGGTCTACGGCAAGAACGGCCAGATCGTGAACTGGGGCGCGGACGGCGACTTCAGCTCGTACATGCAGACGCTGGACGGCCTGCTGGGCTACTTGAATGCCAATCGAGGCGACATCCTGCGCAGCAGGGACTTCATGATCATCCTCGACATCCAGGACCCGAACATCCTGCAAAAGGCCGGCCAGATCGTCCAGAACTGGGCATCCCGCGGCGCCAGGAATTCGGTCTACCTGAAGTTCTTCGCCAGCAAGGCGCTGTTCAACGACACTCGCTATAACGGCGCGGACACCTGCTACCAATACGCCTGGCATAACCATCTGAACGGGCTGAAGATCATTCCGCAGATCAACGATGGCGAGCTGACCGCCTACTCGAACGACCCCGAGGCCGAAAACGACGACCGCGGCATCGCCGCGTTCCAGACCTGGCTGAGCATCCCGGACTTCCTGGGCTGCTGGGCCGGCGCCCAGGCGCAGCACAACGACAACGCCGCCCAGATGCCGATCGTCAGCGCCAGCGTGCCGTGGAACGACTCCAATGCCACCAAGGCCGCGTGGGAAGCGATCAACTGGGCGCGGCACAACGGCCGCCAGACCATGTCCATCGTGCCGAACCCCGATGCGGGCCGGCGCGAGGGCGGCTCCTGCAAGTACTACACCTGGCAGTCCACCGATCCGCGCGCTGCCGGATTCAACTTCAACGCACGCCAGGCCAAGCAGAACTTCGTCAACAGCGCCAATCCCGACTACGTCATCATCGACATCATGGGCGACATGAACCACTCGCAGTGGAGCAGTTCGCTCTCGGATTTCCAGCGCGATCTGTGCAACTGATCTGACCCGGCCTGACTGACCAGGCCGCGGAGTGCGGGCTTCGTCCGCGCTCCGCGGCTCCTCGGTGTGCCGCGGCTGCGCGCCGGCTCTAGAATCGCCAGCTCAACTGTGCCCTGAGCGACGCATCCTTCGTATGCGAGGCGAGCTGCGCATCGTACGAAACGCCAAGCCTGACGCTCCTGTTTACCGCCACGTCGACGCCTGCGCTCAACGCAAGAGCGTTGCGCGCGATCGGCAATCCATACACGGCAAACGCACCGGTATCGGCAAAAGCCAGCGAGCTGCGCGCCTTCAGGTCACCGGAGACATGGCGCCATCCGGCACTGGCATAGGCGTTGAACGCATCGCCCTGGAACACGAAGTGCGTGGCCGCGCGCGTACCCAGCGTGGTGTAGACCACCGCGCGCTGGTTGCTCCTGACCGCCAGCGCCACGGAGCCGCCGCGCTCCCGGAACGAATCCGTGGCCAGCTTGACATAGGCCGCCTGGGCGAACGGCTCGACGACCGCGTCGTTCACGGCTATCCGATAAGCGGCGTTGCCATAGAACTCCGCGGTATGCGCTGCCGCCCTGCTGTACAGGCTGCCGCCGGCATCGGCCACCGCCACGCGACGGGTGGTGTCCGCGCGATGCCGCGTGTAATCGGCGCCGGCGCCCAAGGCCAGCGCGCCGACCGAGCCGCCCGCGTAAAGACCGGCGTAGTCGTCATTGCTGGACAGCGAGGAGCCGCGCTGCGGCACGCCGAGCGCGGTTCGCGTACGGCCGCCGACGATCCCCAAGCGACCGCCCTCGCCCAGCGGCATGTCCGCGCCGACAAGGAGACCGCCGGTCGTGCGCGACATCGGCGCGCTGTTGGCCGTCCCGTCCATGCGCCCCCACGAGCCAACGGACTGCCCCCACCAGGCCAGGCCATTCGATTGGGTTCTGACCCGCTGGCCGGAAACGGCGCCTGCGACATCGGCGTCCGGATCGGCCTGGCCAAGCCGATGGCTCACGGCATCGCGCATGATGCGCGTGTCGTCCAGATAGGCGCTTTGCGCGCTGGCGTAGATCTCGCCGGAGAGCCGGTCCGCGGCCATGCGCAACGGCGCATCGCCCTGCAGGCTGCTCAGCGCCATGAACGGCGCACTGCCGGTCGGCATGTCCTGGATGGCCGCCAGCACGGCCGCCTGATTGGGTGTATGCGCCGCCGCGGCGAAGGCGGGCGGTGGCGGTGGCGGTGCGGGCGCAGGAGCGGGAGCCGGTGCAGCGGCATCCGCGTACGACACATCCAGATAGACGTGCTCGCCGTCATAGACCGGCACCACTTTCAGATTCGCGTTCAGGCCGGCATTGCCCACAACCGTATAGGTGCCGCTCAAGCCGCCATTGGCCGTCAGCAAGGTATAGCGCCTGACACCCTGAAACGCCGCGACCGATGTCGCCGAAGGCACCAGGCTGAGCACTGCGCCGGGCTGCAGCAGCGCGCTGCCGCCGATGCGCAGCTGGCTGGATACGCCATCCTGCGCCATGTTCCACTGCGCGACATAGGTGGCCCCTGCTGCCTGCGTGTAAGCGCCGCCGACCGTCAGCAATTGGTACGTCCCGCCGGCGTTGCCCGGCGCCACCGTGCCGGAGACCCGCAGGTCGCCGCGCACCAGGCCATGGCCGATCAGCGTGCCCGCATCGAGCACCGAGCCGCTGACGGCGCCCTGCAGATGGAGCAAGGCCTGCGGCCCGATGCTGGTGGGGCCGCTGTAGAGATTGTCGCCGGCCAGCACTTCCTCGCCGCTCACGATGCTCAGCGCCGCTCCCGTGCCGCCGCCGAGGCCGCCATCCGCGAGTTGGCCACCGAACGTGCCGCCGGCCTGGGTCAGTACCAGCGTATTGCCGCCCAGATAGACGGTGCCGTTGCCGGAGAGCGATCGGACATTGACGCTGCCGGCAGCGCGCGACACGTCGAACGCGCCATCGGCCTGCACGCCCGCCGACGCGGCGATGCTCACGGGCCCGGCCAGCCCCAGCCATCCGCCCTGCTCGATCACCGTGTTGCCGGTATAGGTGTTGGCGCCGCTCAGGTTGGCGATGCCGCCATTGGCCACCGTGAGCGCGCCGGAGCCGGAGATCACGCCGGCGAGTCCGAGCGGCCCCATGGCCTGCGTCACCGTCAGCCCGGTCGAGAGCGGCGCATCCGTCACATAGAACGGCGTATAGGCCGTGGCCTGGTTCTCCAGGTCGTACATCACGGCGTTGTTCATGAAGAACGACACGCCATACAGCGCCGTGCCGGACGGAATCTGCGCGCCCGCGTTGCCCGTGCCCACCACATGGAGCGGATTGCCGTTGCCGTCATCCGCGGTGGTGATCGCCACCGTCTTGGCGCCGGGCGCCGCGCCGGCCGCGCCGAGCGCCACTCCGGCGACCTCGTTGCCGTTGGCGTTGATATGCCCTGCCGCGGTTTCGCTGGCGATCAGCCCGCTGTCATTGAGGTAGATCCCGGACGTGCCGGAATCGAGCACCGTCTGCAACTTCGCCGTGTAGGCGCCATGGTTCAAGCTGTACGTGAAATAGGTATCGAACTGCTGCGCCGCGTGCGCGCCGGAGACATTGAACGTTTCCTGGTACGTGCCCTGCTGCGTCCCCGGCACCCATGGCACCACGCTCAGGAACTGCGCACGCAAGGCGGGCGTGAGGCCAACCACGAAGCATGCCTGCCCGCAGCCGCCGGGCGCGCCGGGTTTGCCGTTGGCCTCGACGATGTAGCCCGTGGTGGTGAGCATGCCCGGCACGCCGCCGTTGTCTCCCGCATACAGGAAGTCGCCCGCGCCGAACCTGCCGTGGAAGCGTCCTTGTTCCGGTGCCGCGTCCCGGTCGAGTTGCTGCTGCCAGGTCAGGTCCTGGTACATCGTCACCGGCTGGCCCGATGCGTTCATGCCGGTGGCGATGGGCACGCCCTGGGTGTCACCGCCGGGCACGTTCGGCGCGAAGTGGTCGGAGGTCATCACCGCATCGAGCACCGCGGCTACCGGCAATCCCTGTGGCGGCGCCGCACCGAACACCTGCTTTCCCGTGCCCGGGTTGTAGAACTGGACGCTTGCGGCCGTGGTGTTCTGCTGCCAATAGCCGGTGGTGCCGTCGCCATAGCTGAAGACGTAGGGCGAGTTGCTCGCGGACGCCTTCCAGCCGGGGAACCATGACACCGCGCCGCCATCGTGACCGACGGCGATATTGAACGAATCGGAGCCCGTGTCGAACAGGTATTCCCGCGGCGCGCCGCCATTGAGCCCGACCTGGATGCCCAGGCGATAGGCCGGCGCGGTGCCGCCGCCAGGCTGCTGGACGAGGTCCAGCGGAATATCCGATGCCGCTGCGTGGCCGTGCCCGAACAGGCACGCCAGGGCGCACCAGATCGGCGAATGCTTCAACTTGCTCATGCGTTCCCCTGCTCCGCCCGGCGCGTTGCCGGGCGGAGAGGCGATCCCTGGGATCGCCTGTACGTGTTGCGTGCGGTTACTTGGCCAGCGCCGCGATCTGGGCGTCGCTCAAGGCCATGGAATAGAAACGGAAATCCTCGATGCGTCCATCGAAGGACGCATGTCCCCCATCCCAGCCGAGCAGCCTTTTCTGATCGATCAGCTGGCGCGGCGACAACTCGAAGGAATCGTCACGGCCAGCAAGCCGGCCATCGATATAGATCTTGGCCGTGCCGCCACGCAAGGTCACCGCAACGTGCACCCAGCGGCGGAACGGCAAGGCCTGATCGGCTTCGACCGCCTGAGTCCCGTTGACGCCCGAGGCGGTGATGCCAAAGCGCAACCTGCCGCCGTTGCGGCCCGACAGCGGCGCAAGAAACATGCAGGCGCCGCCATCCAGTCCCATGAACAGCAGGCAGGTATCCCAATGCAGCGGCGCATTGGCGAAGGTCCACATCGACAGCGTGAAATCGGCGACGTCCGTCATCATTCCAGCCGGAAGCTGCACGTACGACTGCTTGCCGTCGAACAGCAGCGAAGCACTGCCCGGCAGGCGGCCCGCGCCCCAGCTCGCACCGTTCATCAGCGTGCCGTCGCCGCGCAGCCGCTCGCCTTCGGGCGAGGTGACCCAGCCCATGGCCGTGTTGCCGCTGCCGTCGGTAAGCTCGATCGAGCAGCGCAATTCACCGGGAACCGCGACGCGTACCGCACGCGATACGAGGTTGAGGCCGTTGCTGGCCTGGATCCGGTAGTACCACACGCCTGGTGCAGGCGTGTCGCTGAAGGTGCGCGTTGCATCCCCAGGGACCGAGCCGATCACGCTGAACGGCCCGTTCGCGCTGCTGCCGCGCTGGACCAGATAGGACAACGTACCCTTGCCGCCCCACCACGAAAGCGTCACCTTGCCTTCGCTGCAGAAACCCGACACGCCGAACGGCGCGCGCAGCGATCCGGCGTAGTCGTCCAGCCGGCTCCACAGCGTGGTGTACGGCATGTCGTCGCTGCCGCCATCGGGGTTCCTGAACTCGGTGTCGTGCGTCATCTGCGCGATGTAAGGCGCGTCGATGCCCATGCGGTTGACGTAATGGTTGTAGATGGTTTCCCAGCAACCACGCAACGAAGGGCCGGACTGGTTGGCCGCGGCAGTGAACAGGCCGGTGGGACTGGACTGGCGCGCGAACGGCATTACGTATTGCTTGCCGTTCTTGTCCAGCACATTGGACTTTGCCACGTATTCCGCGCCGGCCAGGAAGCGGTTGTTGAAGGCGGAATACAGATCGTCGCCCTGCTTCCACGCCATTTCGAGAAAATCGCCGCCCAGCGACATGCCGAGCGTGGAATGGCCCTGATCGCGCCCGCTTTCCTGCCACTGGCCGAGGTGGCCCGGATGCATGAAATACACGCTGTGCATGGCCATGCCGTTGCCGAACTGCGTGTGCACGTCACCGTGATTGTTGCCGGTGTAGTAGTCGATCGCCTGCCGGTACAGGTCGATGTCGTCGCAGAACACGCCGATGGCCAGCGTGCCGACGAGTGCGGCATAGTCCCAGTTGGCGAAGCTCCACAGGCCGCCGTCGGTCAGGTGCCCGTGCAGTCCCTTGGAAATCGGGCCCACGAATACGTTGCGCAGCATGTCCTGGAAGCGCGCCACGCCCGCCGCCGACCAGCCCGAGTAGGTGCGCATGATTTCCGCGGCGTTGGCAAACTGGCGGCCTTGCATGCCGCACATCAGGTAGAACGTGTGGTCGTCGTGCGCGGTGGAACCTGGCGGAACGGTCCCGATGATCTTCAAGGTCGATGACCACGCATCGAGCGTTTCCACGGCCGACTTGGCGTAAGCCTCCTCACCGGAAATCTTCCAGCGCAAGGCAAGGCAGAATGCCCGCTGGGTATCCCTGTACAGGGCCCACTTCGTTCCATCCTGGCGATAGCACGCCGGCTGGGGATTGGGCTTGGCCGTCAATGAGGTGTCGCCGGAGGCGCACAGTTTCTGCCACCACTTGGTCCACGGCTGCTCGCCGTTCTTGATCTTGATCCTGATGCGCGCGAAATCGTCTTCGTCGGCCAGCAGGCCCGGATGCTTGAAGCGCCCGGTGATCAGCGGGCTGCCCGCGGGTGCGGAACCCGATGGCGGAAGGCTGCGGGCGCGGCTTTCGCCCACGCCGAATCCGAATCCGAGCAGCAAGGCGCCGGCACCCAGGCCGCCGATAAAGCGGCGGCGAGAGCTGTCATCGATGAGGTCGTGCGTATCGGCACCGAGCTGGGGAGTGGGCTCGGGATGGTTGGTTTGCTTCATGAGTTTTCACCTTGATCGCCGTCGGACATGCAGTCAGCGGCACGATGGGGGAAGTAATCGGCAACAGTTGTGCACCAGCTGCCCGGACAGCGCCATGTCATTCAGGGGCAGATGGTAGTTTTTGAGAAACGGCATGCGCTTTCTTTGCGCTCTGTCGCCGACCGGGCCGAAGAGCTATGCGGAATCGGCATTCGCAGATATCCAAATCGATATCGATGCCAGCGCAAATCCATGCCGTGCGGAAGTCGTCACCAGTCGATGCGCAGCCCCGCCTTGCCGCTATAACCCTTGCCGTGATCGTTGACGCCGAAGTCATGCCCGGCGCTGGCGTACACGAAGACGCTGCGCGTCAGCTGCGCGCTCATGCCGGCGCGCAGGCTCACCCACGAGCGCTTCAGGTCGGTGCGGAAATTCATCGGTGCCGCGGGTGTCGAGAAGGCCACCTGCGTATCGCCGCTGAATTCGCGCCATAGATCGGCGCGCAGCCACGCGGTCAAGGCCCTGGGATGTGCCGGCGTGCCGCCGATCGACCAGCTCTTGTCGACTTCGCTGCCGACGCGGCCGGCGAGCGCGCGGGCATTCCTGAAGTACACGCTGGATGCGGCGTCGTCGGCGTCGTTGAAGGATGCATGGCGATAGACCAGCTGTGCCTGCGGCTCGAACACCCAGCCGTCGTGCAGCCGCACCCGGTAGCCGCCTTCGAACGAGGCGGCAAGGCCGCGGCCTTCGGTCTTCAGCGGCGCCATGCGGGTGGAGCTGGCCTTGACCTTGTAGCTGCTGCCTTGCGCTACCGCGTCGGTGTACCACCCCGAGGGATCCCGATGAGTCCAGTAACCGCCGAGCGTGTAGTTCTGCAGGCGGTCGCGGCCGGCGCTGAGGCCGGTGAAGTTCTTGACGTCGCCGGCGATCTGGCCGAGCGCGACATAGACGCCGGCAACGTCGCCGCTGCCGCCCTGCTCATCGCGATACAGATCCATGCCAGCCTGCAGGGCATACATGTCGTCGCTGTATTGAGGGCCCTTGCTGCCATAGATGCCGGCCGTACCGCCATCGCGATGGTCGTGCTGCGCGATGACGCGCGTCCAGCCGCCGCCGTCGTCGGCCGTGGCTTCCCGGCCGACGCGTTCCCGCAGGTTGTCCACCAGGTGCAGGTCGTAGGACAGCGCCATCGACGGAATGGCCGCATAGAGCGACACCTCCTGGCGATAGAGCGGAACGGCTGCCTGGCTTGGTGCAGGTGCAGGTGCTGGCGCGGGCGCTGGTGCCGGTGCAGGCGCTGGTGCAGGTGCCGGTGCCGGTGCTGGTGCCGGTGCTGGTGCCGGTGCTGGTGCAGGTGCAGGCGCTGGTGCAGGTGCCGGTGCTGGTGCAGGCGCTGGTGCAGGTGCCGGTGCCGGTGCTGGCGCTGGCGCCGGCGCAGGCGCTGGTGCTGGTGCAGGCGCTGGTGCTGGTGCAGGTGCAGGTGCAGGCGCTGGTGCAGGTGCAGGTGCTGGTGCCGGCGCAGGCGCAGGCGCAGGC
>Ga0065165_1001670_pt1 | contig 22448 bp, 25 predicted proteins | sample AraplaMF_Cvi_mMF_FD_63813 | JGI IMG/M metagenome (GOLD analysis project Ga0065165, IMG submission 63813) | Arabidopsis root microbial communities from the University of North Carolina, USA - plate scrape MF_Cvi_mMF (version 2) (version 3) | ecosystem: Host-associated > Plants > Roots >... | reverse complement strand
CGAAGTGCTGAACGAACTGGGCCTGCAGGACGACCCGCTGTTCAAGCTCGCGATGGAACTGGAAAAGATCGCCCTGAACGACGAATACTTCGTGTCGCGCAAGCTGTACCCGAACGTCGACTTCTACTCGGGCATCGTGCAGTCGGCCCTGGGCATTCCGGTCTCGCTGTTCACCGGTATCTTCGCGATGGCCCGTACCATCGGCTGGATCGCCCAGTGGAACGAAATGATCGCCGACCCGGAACAGAAGATCGGCCGTCCGCGCCAGCTGTTCGTCGGTTCGCCGGTGCGCGACGTGCCGCCGATCGACAAGCGCTGATCTGCTTCGCCGGTTTAGCCGTCAATAAAAAAGCGAGCCTGCGGGCTCGCTTTTTTTATTCCTGTCCGGGATCGCCGGCCCCGGCCAAATACTTCTGAACGGCCCGGTAAATCGGCCCGTTGATCTCCCAGAGCAGGTAGGCCCAGAACATCAGGCCGGCCGACAGCGCAGCAGCCGGCACGAACCGGTCAGGCAGCTGCAAGGACTCGTCGAACGCCGCCGGCCCGATCGACAGCGCCAGCAGCAGGCCGAGCACGCCCCAGAAGCGCCAGTTTGCCCACCGGTCATGACGGCGCAATGCCGCGGTTACCACGGTCGCAATGGTGCGCTTGTCTTTGCCACGCAGGGCGGGGTAGTTGGCAGTCGAAAAATACATCCGGATTCCCCAGGCGAACGCTCATGACGCATCAAGAAAAACGGCTGCGGGATTGCTCCGGCAGCCGTCACATGAATGAGATGTCAGTAAAGATTAAACCGCGTAATACGGCTCAACCGTGCCCTTCAGCTTGATCAGCATCGGACGGCCCTTGCGGTCCACGACCTTGCCGGCGGCAACCTTGATCCAGCCTTCGCTGACGCAGTATTCCTCGACGTCGGTGCGTTCTTTGCCGTTGAAACGGATGCCGACCGGGTGCTTGAAGACTTCCGCGTCATGGAAAGGGCTACGCGGGTCGATCGACAGATGGTCGGGCAGGGGAGGGAGTTGGGTAGTATCGTTCATGGCGATATTATCCACGATTCCCGATGCGGCCTCAATTACACTTGCCGCGCACGATGGCGGCAATCCAGAACGGGATGGCGATTTTCCCGGTGGCTTCCACGATATATTCCTGCCCGAGCAGTTTGAAGCTCAGGCTGTGCGGCTGGAATTTCATGGCGTCCGGGTGCAGGCAGTCCGGCTTCCTGGCTTCGGAAAAGCCGCGCTCGAACTTCTGATACGGGTCGCCGCTGAGTACCTTCCCGGACTGCTGCATAGGGATGCGCGGACTCTCGGCCAGCGACTCGCGCACCGCCTTGCTGATCGCCTCATCGGTCAGGCGCAGGCTCGGCTTCGCCTGCGCCGCCTTCTTGCGCTCTTCCAGTTCCTGCGCCATCGCCTGCAGCGAAGCCAGGCACAGGCAAGCGGCAATACCGGCCGCGGCGATGGTCTGCGGCGTCTTCATCTGCATTTGCCGCGTACCACGGCGGCGGCCCAGAAGGGCAGGGCGAACAGGCCGCCGACACCGACGTTCCAGCCCCCGCCGCCCTTGCCGATCGTCGTGGTGCTCGGCTGGAATTTCAGCGCATCCGGTCCCAGGCATCCCGGCTTTTCCGCTTCTGAAAACGCGTGCTCGAATTTCTGGTATGCGTCGCCACTGAGCGCCTTCCCCGATTGCAGCTTCGGGCTGCCCGCCTGCTCGGCCAGCGTTTCGCGCACGGCTTTGCTGATCACCTCGTCGGTCAGGCGCAGGCTGAGCTTCGGCTGCGCCGAAGGCTTGCGCTCGTCATCCTCGATCGCCATCGCCTGCAGTGAAGCCAGGGACAGTCCCACCGCCGCCATCCACGCCCACGCTTTCATCGCTCGTGCATAGAGTTAATGAAGAACCAACTCTACATCAGTTACTGAACACCTACCGCTTCTTGCACATTTGGTTACATTTCCAACATACAATGTATGCACGACAGACACCCACGAGGTCCCGATGAAACGCTTACTCGCATTGATCACGGCACTGCTGCTGACGGCCACAAGCCAGATGGCCACTGCCGCCACGCCTTCCACCAGCTACTTCGACAATACCGGCCGTAGCGACGTCCTGTCCGGTGGTGTCCGCATGATCCCGATCGTCACGCCGAAAGGGACCTTCAAGGTCTGGACCAAGCGCGTGGGGAACAACCCGACCATCAAGGTGCTGCTGCTGCACGGCGGCCCCGGCGCCACCCACGAATACTTCGAAGCCTTCGACAGCTACTTCCCGGGCGCCAGCATCGAGTACTACTACTACGACCAGCTGGGCTCCGCCTACAGCGACCAGCCGGACGAGCCCTCGCTGGTCGACCTGCCGCGCTTCGTCGAGGAAGTCGAGCAGGTGCGCAGGGCGCTGGGCCTGAACAACAAGAATTTTTACCTGCTGGGCCATTCCTGGGGCGGCATCCTGGCCGCCGAGTACGCGCTCAAGTACGGCCAGAACCTGAAGGGCCTGGTCATTTCGAACATGATGATGAGCATCCCGGCCTACAACAAATATGCCGACACGGTGCTGATGCCGCAGATGGACCAGAAGGCGCTCGCCGAGATCAAGCAGCTGGAAGCGGACAAGAAGTACGAGGACCCGCGCTACATGGAGCTCCTGATCCCCAACCACTACGTGCACCACATCCTGCGCATGCCGGCCGACCAGTGGCCGGAGCCGGTGCAGCGCTCGTTCGCGCACATCAATCCGAAGATCTACGTGCCGATGCAGGGCCCGAGCGAGCTGGGTGCGCATAACGCCCGCCTCGAGAAGTGGGACCGCGTGGCGGACCTGCCGAAGATCACCGTGCCGACCCTCGTCATCGCCGGCGCGCACGACACCATGGACCCGGCCCACATGAAGATGGTCTCGCAGAAGGTGAAGCACGGCCGCCTGCTCATGTGCGAGAAGGGCAGCCACATGTCGATGTATGACGACCAGCAGACCTATTTCACGGGCCTGGTCAAGTTCCTGCGCGACGTCGACGGAGGGAAGTTCTGATGCTGAAATCCCTGATCCTGGCCTGCGCCGTGCTGTTCGCCGGCGCTGTGCAGGCCGCAACTGCCAGCCCTGAGCTGGCGAAGCAGGTCAACGCCTTCGTCGACAGCTGGCACGACGATGCCGCCCATGCGCGCATGGCCTACTTCGACAAGATGGCCCCGGACGGCGTCTACATCGGCACCGACCGCGGCGAGCTGTGGCAGCGCGACGCCTTCAAGACCTGGGCCAAGCGCTTCTTCGAACGCGGCTCGGCCTGGAGTTTTCACGCGACCCGACGAAACGTCTACGCCTCCGCCGACGGCAAGACCATCTGGTTCGACGAACTGCTCGACACCCCGAACATGGGCCACTGCATGGCCAGCGGCGTGATCCGCAAGACCGCGAAGGGTTTCGAGATCGTCCACTACCAGCTGTCGATGGCGGTACCGAACGAGGTGGCGGGGCAGGTGACCAGCCTGGTCAAGGCGGCGGAAGAAAAGGCGGCGGCTAAGCCCTGAGCTCCGCCAGCGCCTGCCGCCCGCTGTCCAGCGTCGGCAGCAGCCGCACGCCGACGAGCTCATCGAGCCGCGCGATGCCGGCGCCGCCGGCCCACAGTTCGACGCCGTCGGGCAGGGCCTGGCGCAGCTGGGTCAGGACCGGGGCGACCTGGCGGCGTGGGTAGGAGGCCGAGAAGGACAGCGCCACTACGCCAGTGCCGTAGGCCGCGGCCGCGCGCGCGATGTCGAGCAGCGGGGTTTCCGTGCCCAGCGCGATGCAGGTGGCGCCTTCCAGCGCGAAGGTGGCTTCCGCCATCAGCAGGCCGAGTCCGTGCTGTTCGCCGGGGACAGTGGTGAGCAGGATGCGCGGCCCCTGGCGCGCCGCCGGCAGGTCCGCAATCGCCTGGCGCAGCAGGCGTTCCGCCGACTCGGTATAGAAATGTTCGTCGAAGACGTCGAAGCTGCCGTCTTCCCAGCAATCGCCCACGGCGGTCGTGAGCGGGGCCACGGTCTGGTCGATGAAACGTTCGAGCCCCTGGCGCGCCAGGCACTGGCGCAGGGCGTGCTGGAAGCCGGCCGGCTCGCGCGCACGGATCTTCTCCAGCAGCCGGGCGATGGCGCCGTCCGCGACATCGCCGTCCGCGGCCACGCTGCGCGACGGCACGGCCAGCGCCGCCAGCGCGTCATGTGCCAGCGCCGCCAGCGCACCGGGGCGGTGGCCCTGGTCCATCAGGCGCTTCATGAGGCGCAAGCGCTCGACCTGCTCGGCCGGGTAGCAGCGTTCGCCGTTCGCATCGCGCACCGGCTGCGGAAAGCCATAGCGCCGTTCCCAAACGCGCAGCACGTCCTTGGACAGGCGGGTCTCGCGTTCGACGGCGGCGATGCTGAAGATGGTCGATGTGGTCGTCATGAGTGGATGTATTTTAGCTGCTTGCCGCCGCCTCTGCCGCGCCACGGCACAGCAGGGCGGCGCCGTCGTAGCGGATCACGGCCAGCAGGCGCCGCAGGTCGTGGTCGAGGCGCCGGTCCTCAAGCACGAAGGGCACCAGTTCGGCGATGCGCTCGTAAGCGAAGCGCAGGCCGGCGCCGAGGCGGTAGGGCAGGCCGTCCGGATGGCGCAGGCAGCAGGCCTGGCGCACCGTAATCAGCAGGGCCGCCACCACCTGTTCCGTCAGTTCCGTCACGCGCAGGCAGTCGCGCGCGGCGATCGTACCCATGCTAACCTTGTCCTGGTTGTGGCATTCGGTAGAGCGCGAGAATACCGAGGCCGGCATGGTCAGCTTGAGCGCTTCCGCGGTCCACGCCGACACGCTGATCTGCAAAGCCTTCAGGCCGTGGTTGACGGCGGCACGTGCGCCGGTCGCGCCGCGCAGGTTGGGCGGCAGGCCATTGCTGTAGCGGGCGTCGACCAGCAGGGCCATCTGGCGGTCCAGCAGGTCGGCCAAGTTCGCCACCGCATTCTTCATGCTATCCATTGCGAAGGCCATGTGGCCGCCGTAGAAGTGGCCGCCATGCAGGATGCGTCCGCCCTCGACGTCGACCAGCGGATTGTCGTTGGCGCTATTCAGCTCCACCTCGATGTGCTGGACCATCCACGGCAGCGCGTCCATCAGTACCCCGATCACATGCGGCGCGCAGCGGACCGAGTAGCGGTCCTGCAGGCGCGGGCTGTTGCGCGCTTCTTCTTCCGGCATGTAGCCCAGGTCGGTGCGGATCCATTCCGCAACCTGCGCCATGCCGGGATAGGGCTTGGCGGCGAACAGTACTTCATCGAAGTGGTAAGCATTGCTGTCCAGCGCGACGGCGGCGAGGGAGGTGATGCGGCCAGCCAGGCGGCACAGGCTTTCCGCGCGCGCAGCCGCCAGGCAGGCCAGGCCGGTCATGGCGGCGGTGCCGTTCATCAGCGCCAGGCCTTCCTTCGGGCGCAGGCGGATCGGGCGCAGGCCGGCGGCGTCGAGCGCGGCCATGGCCGGCACCTGCACGCCGTCGCGCCACACTTCGCGCTGGCCGCACAGCACCGCGGCCACATAGGACAGCGGCGTCAGGTCGCCGCTGGCGCCCACCGAGCCCTCGGACGGAATCACCGGCAGGATGTCGTGATCGAGCAGGGCGCAGAGGGCGCGCAGCAGGTCCATGCTCACGCCCGACTGGCCGCGGCACAGGGACGCCAGGCGCACCGCGAGGATCGCGCGCGTCTGCTCCGGCGTGAAGGGGGTACCCAGGCCGCAGCCGTGGTAGGTGAGCAGGCGCTCCGGCAGCTCGTCGACCAGCGCGGGCGGGATCGCGGTGTCGCAGGAATCGCCGTAGCCGGTGGTGACGCCGTAGATCGCGCCGTCCTCGCGCAGGATGCGTTCCAGCAGGGCTGCGCCGGCATCGATGCGCTCGACGAAGGCCGGATCGCCGGACAGCACCGGCCGCGCGCGGCGCGTGGCCAGCGCCACCACGTCGTGCACGGACACCGGGCCGGCGCCGAACACCACCGCGGGCAGCGGGCCGGGAGGAAGATCGATCTTCATGATCATGCTCAGTTACCTCCGATGCTCCAGTCGGCCGCCTTGCCCAGCGCGCCACGCGGCAGCGCCGGGCCGAGCGTGATCGCCTTCGGCCGCTCCATCGGCGGCAAGCGTGCGTCGATCCAGGCGCGCAGTTCCTGGGTGAAGCCGGTGCCGGTGCCGGCGCGCGGGACGACGAAGGCTTTCAGGCGCACGCCTTCGTCGGGACGCATCAGGCGCACTGCCACGTCATCCACCAGCGGGTGCGCCAGCAGCACCTGGCGCACCCGTTCCGGAAACACGTTGATGCCGCCCACCTGGACCGCGGCGTCGCGGCGCGGGCCCACCGTGAAGCGGTCCTCGCCGCACCATGCCAGGCCGTCCTGGGGCGTCAGCGCGCGCATGGCGCCGTCGGGGCCGCGGCGCAGGATCTCATCCTCGGTGCCGGCCACGCGTTCCAGGTAGGGCAGCAGGTGGTAGGGATCGCGGTACGAGCTGCGCCAGCCCAGCCCACCCGTTTCGGATGCGCCGTAGACCTGCACCAGCGCCAGGCCCGCCGCTTCGGCGCGCTGCGCGACCGCGTCGGGGCAGGGTGCGGTCGAGCTGACGCCCATCGCGTCCTGCGGGAAGACGGCATCGGTATCGAGGGTGGCCTGCCAGAACTGCGGATGGCCGACCACCAGGTCGCCCGGCTGCATCTGCGCCGCCAGCCGCGAGGGCAGGTGCCCGCGCACGACGAGCACCTGCTCCGGCTGCAGGCCGAGGTGGCGCGGCAGCAGCACGCCGAACAGGAAGCCGTAGATGTGGTGGGAGGGCACGGCCAGCAGCAGGCGGCGCCGCTGCGGGAACAGCGCGGCCAGCGCGGCGGCTTCCTGCTCCAGCGCCGCGAGGGTATGGCTGCAGCGCTTCGGTTCGCCGGTGCTGCCCGAAGTGCGGAAAGTCAGTTCGCCGTCCCAGTGCTGCAGGCTGGTGGCGGCGATATCGAGCCAGCCGGCGAGCGTGCGGCGCGCCAGCAGGTAGTCCTCGATGCCGCTGCGCGCCATCTGCAGGGCTTCGGCGAGGGTGCCGGCCAGCTGCATCAGCTCGAGCGAGTCGACGCCGAGGTCATGCTGCAGCGACAGCGATGCGCTCCAGCCAGTGGGCAGCAGCGGCTCATGGCGCAGGACCGCCAGCTCGCCCGCCACCAGGTCGGCGACGAAGCGCAGCAGGGCGCCGCGATCGGTCCACCATGGAGCGTTCATGGATTACAGGCGCTTCACGAAAATCCAGAAGGTACCGTCGCTGATGGCCTTCTTCATGTGGATCTTCACCTTGGTCGGCGTCATCTTGTAGTCGAACACGTACTCGAACATGGTGTTCAGGTTGTTCGAGCGGACGCCGGCATCGAACACGCCCTTGAAGCGCGCCGTGTTCGTGCAGGGGGCGACGTCGCGGAAGAAGTTGGTGCCGATGACGGCGTCGGCCTTGCGGCCGGTGATCTGCGCTTCCGCTTCGTTGTAGCGCAGGATCTTTCCTTGGGCGTCGAGCTGGATGGCGCCGAAGGCCAGTTCATCGATCTGCTTGCCGGACAGTTTCGACATGCTGTTGTCGATGTCGTCCTTGCCGAAGGCGATCACGTTCAGGGTGGACTGCATGGTGCTCCTTGTTTGTTCGAATGATTGTCTGGGTTTTGTCTAGGACAAACACGGATTGTATATTGCTTTTCGGAAATTGCAAAGAATGTCCGTACTGTTGTTATTATGCCTCCTGCTTCTTGTTGAGGTCGCCCGATACATTTTGTCTTGGACATTATTTGCGCGAAGCGGCAGAGAGAACATGTGCGGGCCGCCTGTGCTAAGGTTGCACCGTGAGCACACCTGCAATTTCTTCCTACATCGGCCGTTTTGCCCCATCCCCGACCGGCCCGCTGCATGCCGGCTCGCTGGTGGCGGCCCTGGCCAGCTACCTGGACGCGCGCGCCAATCACGGCCGCTGGCTGATCCGCATCGAAGACATCGACGAGGGCCGCGCCGTGCCCGGCGCCGCCGACACCATCCTCGAACAGCTGGACTGGCTGGGCATGCACTCGGACGGCGAGATCGTCTGGCAGAGCCGGCGCAAGGACTTGTACCAGGCGGCGCGCGAACGTCTTGCCGAGCATGTGTACGGCTGCGGCTGCAACCGCAGGGAGATCGCCGATTCGCGGCTGGGCGTCGGCCCGGACGGCGCGGCGATCTATCCCGGCACCTGCCGCCACGGCCTGGCGCCGGGACGCGAGGCGCGCAGCCTGCGCCTGCGGGTGCCGGAGCCGGGCGCGGATACCATTGCCTTCATCGACCGTTTTGCCGGCACGGTCAGCCAGCGGCTGGCGCTGGAATCGGGGGATTTCGTACTGAAGCGCGCGGACGGCTACTGGGCCTACCAGCTGGCGGTGGTGGTCGACGATGCGGCGCAGGGCGTGACCGACATCGTGCGCGGCGCCGACCTGCTGGATTCGACGCCGCGCCAGATCTACCTGCAGCGCCTGCTCGGGGTGCCGACGCCGCGCTACCTGCACGTGCCGGTGGTGCGCAATGCGAATGGCGAGAAGCTGTCGAAACAGACTGGAGCGCTGGCCGTGCTGCCCGGCGGCCATGCGGATGCGGAAGCGGCGGCCGTCGCGGCCCTGCGGCAATCCGCCGGCTTCCTGGGCTTGGCCCTCGATCCATCCACGGAGATCGGGTCGCTGGCCGCGTTCTGGCAGCAGGCGGTCCCGGCCTGGGCCAGTCTGCTTGCCGAACGCGGCGCTTCACCAAGGCTTTCCTTGCCTCCTTCCGCTAGCGCTGCCAAGCCGGTTGACCACTAAGCTGCGGCCGCCGCCTGCGCCCCAGCCATAACAGGCTGGCCAGCCCGCCGGCCATCAGCGCCCACTCGGCCGGTTCCGGAATCGGCGCAGCCACGATGAAGCCGCGGATCTCGCCGCCCGGATTGGCCGTTGTGTGGATGTTGACATAGGCCTCGTTGGCGTTGATGCCGGCCACCAGGGCCGAGGCCGCCCCGTTCGCCGTTCCGCCGTTCGCCGCCAGGAAGGCCGGGTCATACGTGGCCTCGTCATACAGCGAGAACGACTTCGAGTAAGTACCCGCCTGCACACCGGTCGGGAAGTCGGTGAAGGGCAGGGCGATGCCCGAGGTGCCGGTGAAGGCATCGGTGGTGCAGCAGTGGATGTGGGCCGCCGCAGTGGGGCTGGTGAGGTAGCTGAACGGCATGTCGACCATCAGGTTGGTGCCGCTGAGGTCGATCGTCACCAGGCTGGTGCCGGGAGAGCCGTTGGGCGGACTCTCGGCCGGGCCGCTGGCGACCGCCCGATAAGTCTGGGCGAAGGCGGGGCTGGCCAGGCCCGCCGCCGCTGCCAGTGCTAGAACGGACAGAACTTGTTTCATGGAATACCTCCTGTTGAACAGAGTCTCTGCAACGCACCCGTCCTGGGTGCCGTCCAAAACTTAGCACCGGTGGCTGGTCCGATTCGCACCATACGGCAGAGATAGTGCCCCTGGGCGACTGAGAATCGGAAAGCTTGGCATAATCGTACAATTGACCAGCAATTCATTAACTTATGCGAATACCATTTCTGGCCCTGCCGCTCGTTGCCGTATCCTGCCTGGCCCAGGCGCAGGATGCCTCCCTGCTGGCCGGCGGCATGCGCGTCGACCAGAACGAGGACGACACCTCGTTCGCGGTCGCACTCGGCTACAACCACCACATCAACAAGTACTTCTCTGTCAGCGCCGACTACCTCAACGAAGGGCACCCGAAGAACCACCACCGCGACGGCCTCGGCGCCCATGTCTGGCTGCACACGCCTGTGCCGCAGCGCGGCTGGTCGTTCGCGGCGGGTATCGGTCCCTACTATTACTTCGACACGACCACCGGCAACGGCTCCTTCAGCGATTACCGCAACGACCACGGCTGGGGCCAGCTGATGAGCCTGAGCGTGAAGTACCACCTGGCCTCGAACGCCTACCTGGAAACGCGGCTGTCGCACACGCATGGCATCACGGCCCACGACAGCACGATGCTGTTGTTCGGCGCCGGCTACGAGCTGCGCCAGCAGCCGCGCGCAATCCGCCTGCAGAACGCGGAGAAAGGCGACAACCTGCTGATGGTGCTGGGCGGCCGCTCGATCGTGAACAGCTTCAAGTCCGAAACCGCGACTTCCTACGGCCTCGAATACCGCCGCACCGTGAATCCGAATGTCGAGTGGAGCGTGATTGCGATGAGCGAGGGGAAGGTCGATGCGGCCGAGCGCAAGGGCGTGTCCGGCCAGGTCTGGCTGCTGCGCCCCTTCACCGAACGGACCGTGCTGGAGATGGGCTTCGGCGCCTACGCGATGCGCGACCAGCTCGACCGCACCGATCCCAATGCCGAGCGCGAGAGCCACGTGGCGCCGATCGCCTCGATCGGCATGCGCTACCGCATCAACGACGACTGGCGCGCCCAGCTGACCTGGAGCCGCGTGATCACCAATTACGAACGCGACTCGGACGTCTTCATGCTGGGTGCGGGCCTGGCTTTCTGATCAGCTGCCGGCTTTCGGACGCTTCATGATCGTGATGCCACCGTCCGCTTCCAGGAAGGCGCACTGCATCTCGTGGCGTGCGCAGCCGGCTTCGCGCAGCGCCTGCTCGATGTCGATCTGGCCGATGCGGTTGCGGTGCATGACTTTGTCGAAGAAGACGCCGTCGCGCCCGATCAGCATGGTGTCGCCTTCGACCATCGCCTCGACTTTCCGGCTGCGCGCCGACAGCAGCCCGATGCCGCCGTTCAGCACGATGAGCGTCGCTGCGATGATCAGGCCGCCGCTGACGGAATCGTCGCCGCCGGAGAGGCCGTTCGACACCGATTCCGACAGCAGCATCACCACCAGCAGGTCGAAGGGCGTCAGCTGGCTGATGGTGCGCCGGCCCGACAGGCGCACCATGACCAGCAGCGCAATGTAAACGATCGCGCCGCGCGCAATGAATTCCCACCAGGGAAGGTCCATATCGAACATGGCAGCCTCTCACGGAATGCTTGTGGATGAGAGGATTGTAATGACGGTGCTGCCACGCTACTGTTCGGCAGGGAACGTAGTGGGCTAACAGGAAATCCTGACGTCGCCATCGCCGGTTCGAAGGTTTACTCCAACCCAACAGGTGTAGTGAAAGTCTCGTGGGTCGTTCAAGTGAGCAGTGTAAACACAGGAAACCCCCTTTTTGCGTCGCTCTCGGTCGCCTTTCTCGGAACTGCACTTGACCTTAGCATCAGGACCGATCTGATCGAAAACTTCCTTCGCGGCCTTTCCCTCAAAGTGGACGGTAAGTGCACGGTCGGCTTTTGTCGGCGGTTCAGGATAGGACGCACCGCCGGAATGTATCAAATAGTTTGCCCGGACGGGGTTCCATTCGACCGACACTTCGCTTTCACTGGCGATCACGCACTGGGACACAGCGATTCCTGCGGAAAGAAGCAGCAAGGCCATTTTGCGCATGTTTACCCCCGCAGCTCCACATGGAAATGGTCGTCGTGACCCGATAGCGGGAGCACGAAGGGAATGCCTCGTCCGTTAAAGAACACACGGCTAACAGGAGCAAAAGTACGGAAGAGCTCAATCAGTTTTGCAGTGGCGGCCTCGTCGTACTGCGAGTCCATCCAGGTGACAGGCGCTTCTCGCCCGTCCTTGCGGAGCGGGCGAACATCGACCTGGAGACCATTAGTATGGGATTTGTGCTCCTTGTTCTTGCGACCGCCCGGCAAACTGATATTCCCAACGCCAAATCGGCGCCTGTCGATTGACTGCCACTCCAAACCGACACGCAGGATTGCGGTCATCATGTCTGGATGTGCGTACTGGTATGCCCCTTTGTCCGGTTTGTGATAGAGCTGGCCATATGTGTAGTAACCTGAATCCATTGGCGCTTGTGGAAGCATGAAGTAGCCACGCGAGTCCGAAGGAGGGCGCGAGCGCAGCGGATCAGGGCACTTGTCGTTGTCCTCGACGGCCCATTCTGGTTCGGTTGTCATGGCCGCTTTCCTTATGCGACCTTGTTGGCAGCAAGGTCCCAGCCGCCGGAGGTGTTGCCGCCTGAACCGCCTCCGATCTTTTGCTGGGTGTACTTCCATTTCACCTTGGAGAAGCGCAGGCCGATGTTGTCGTGCAGGATGCTTCCCTGGCCGATCATCTGTTCCATGCCGGCGATCATGACGTTTTCCAGCTCGACCTCGTAGTATTTCACGGGCTTGCCATCGCCATCGGCACGCATGACCTCGATTTTCGCTTTGGGAATCGTCTTGCCCATCGAGCAGTGCTGCATCAGGATCGGCGACGCGAGGTCGGCCAATTTTGATATCGATAGCGTGCGGTGTTCGCACCGTTCGGCGGTGTGGCCGCCCCCGGTAGATGCGGTTGCGCTTCGTGGCTGGGTCACGCCCCAGTGGGCCGAGGTAAGTTCGATCCAGCCTTGATGTGCAGAGTCCTGGGACTCGCCCTTGATGCCGTCGATTTGCAGGTATGCGTCGATTGCCATGATGCCTCCGTTGTCGATAACGGGGCATCGTCGCAGAGTTAAGCCTGAGAGAACTTGGGTGAAGTCAACGGTTCGTTACGCAAGCGGAGTGACGACCCGAACGACCGTCTCGCAATAATCCCTGAACCCCATGCGCAGATACAGCCCGTGCGCCGCTTCGTTCGCCCGCATCACATGCAGGAAGGGCGTCTCGCCGCGCAGCAGCTGGCGCCGGATCAGCTTCAGCATCAGGCGGCGCGCATGGCCGCGGCCTCGGTGGTCCGGGTGGGTGGCAACGCCGCTGATTTCGCGCAGGCCCGGCGCGGCCGTGCGCTCACCGCTCATCGCAATGAGCGCGTCCCCATCGAAGTAGCCAAAGTATTCGCCCAGCTCGATGGTCCGAGGACCGAAGGGGCCGGACTTTGCCAGCAGGGCCAGCGCCAGCGCCTGCTGCGCATGGCGGGCGTCGAGCGGCACGGCATCCAGCGCCTCGTCCTGTTCGGGCATCGTGCCATCCCAGATCATCCGGTACATGGTCGATTCGGCCTCGATGCGCCAGCCGCTGGGCGCCGGGCCGGACCAGGCGTCGCAGTAGAAGCGTTCGCCGGGTTCGCAGAAGGGCAGCAGGGCCGCGAAGTCCGGCTGCTGCGGATCGGGAAAGGCGACGATGGGCGAGAAGCCTTGCGCATAGCGCCTGGCCGTGCCGGTGCCGCTGGCCAGGCGGGCGTGCGGGCCGTTCAGGGCGTTCCAGAAGATGTTGTCGAGCAGGTGGGCCATGCGCTTAGCTCTCCGCATCCGGATGGCGCGCCAGCCAGGCCGCCAGCGCCAGTTCGTAGCGTTCCTGCGCGATCTGGTAGGCGTCGAACACGCACATCACGCAGCCGGTGCCGCAGCAGTCTTCGAGTTCGGGTTCCTTCGGCGGCAGCGGACGCGGGTCGAGCTCCGCCGGGGCGGGCGCTTCGCTCACGATTCCTGCCCTTTGTTCAGGATGGCCTGGATCTCCTCGCGCTCCTTCTTGCTGACGTGGCCGCGCAGCGCGGCCAGCACGAGGGCCTTGCCGGAGCCGGAAAAGGCTTTCGAGATCAGCTCGCTGACCAGGCTCGTTTGCAGCGCATCCTGCGGCTGGGCCGGAGAGTACACGTGGGCGCGCTGGCTTTCGTCGCGCAGCAGCAGGCCTTTCGCATGCATCAGCTGCAGCAGGCGCAGCACCGTGGCGGCCGTCAGGTCGGGACGCTCGGCCGCGATGGCCTCGTGCACCTGCTTGGCCGTGGCGGGGCCGAGCTGCCACAAGGTGCGCAGCAGCTCCAGTTCGGACGGGGTCGGTTTGGGAGGGGAAGCGGGATGCGGCATGCACAAAAGCATACCTGCTCCTGTCCCGAAAGTCACTCGTTCAGCCTGTACTCGCGCAGCGAGAAGCGCATCTTGCCATTCACTTTCTGGCAGATGCCGCTCATGGTTTCGCCCGGACGCAGTGTGAAGCTGAGGCGCGTGCCGGGGTTCTTCGACGCGCAGTCGGCGTGGGCGCTGTCCGGCACCGGCGGCAGCGTCGGTGGCGGCGGCGGAGCAGGGGGCGCCGGCGGTGCCGCAGGGGCGGGTGGCGCGGGCGGCGCAGCCGGGATGGCCACGTCGGCGGGCGAGGCCGCCATCGCGATATCCGGCGCCGGCGGTGCCGGCGGCGCGGGCGGCGCGGGCGGGACGGGCGGGACGGGTGGACGCGGCGGCTTCGGCGGCTTCGGGCACTTGGTGCCGGGGTCGTCGCAGTTGACGTAGACGTGGACATCGGCCAGGGCGGCGCCGGCGGCACTCGACAGCAGGGCAAAACTCAGCAGGGCGGCGGTGGTTTTCATCGTTTTCTCCTCGGGTTGGATGAAGCCATGATGCAGGCCGAATGTGGAGAAAAAATGAAGATTTGTGATCCCCAGTCACAAATCGCGCATCACAGGTCGAACCGGTATCCCAAACCGTAGATCGCGTGGATCGCCTCGACCCCCGGCAGCACGGCATCCAGCTTGCGCCGCAGGTTCTTGACGTGGCTGTCGATCGCGCGGTCGGCCACGTCGAGGTTGCCACTATTGTCGCGCGCGGCGTCGAGCAGCCGGGCGCGCGAAAACACCTGGCCGGGACGGCGCGCCAGGGTCGCCAGGATGCCGTACTCCGTGGGCGTGAGGTCCAGTGCATGGCCGTGGATGCGGATGCGGCGCGCCGCTTCGTCGACCTCGACCACGGGCGCGGCGGCAGGCGACGTCTGGCTAGTGCGTCGCAGGATGGCCTTGATGCGGGCGATGAGCTCGCGCGGGCTGAAGGGCTTGCACAGATAGTCGTCCGCGCCCATCTCCAGGCCCAGCAGGCGGTCGATCTCTTCGACGCGCGCGGTCACCATCACCACCGGCACATCCGAAGACTTCCGCAGTTCGCGGCAGACGCTCAATCCATCGAGGCCCGGCAGCATCAGGTCGAGCACCACCAGCGCCGGGGGCGTGCGCCGGATCGCGTCCAGGGCCAGGGCGCCGTCGCCGAACACGGTCGGCTGGTAGCCGGCGGCAGTGGCGTAGTCGGCCACCAGCGCGGCCAGTTCGGGTTCGTCCTCGACGATGAAGATGGCGGTGTTCATGGGCCCTCACACAAGGGAATGGCGATCGTCGCACGCAGCCCTTTGATCGGCGAATGCGCGAAGCCCAGCGTGGCGCCCTGGGCTTCGAGCAGGCGCCGGCACAGGGCCAGTCCGAGGCCGGCGCCGCCATGCGCGCGGCTGCGCGAGGCGTCCACGCGGTAGAAGCGCTGCGCCAGCTGGGGCAGGGCGGCGCCGGGCACGCCGGGGGCGCTGTCGTCCAGGTGCAGGCGAAGTATGGTGCCATCGGCGTCCGCATGCAGGCGCACGCGGCCACCCAGCGCGGTGTAGCGCAGGCTGTTCTCCAACAGGTTGTCGAGCACCTGGCGCATGCGGTCGGGGTCGGCCATGACCTGCGCGTGCGCCGGCGGCGCGTCCAGCTCGAGCACCAGGCCGGCCGCCTGCAGGCGCGCTTCGAAGCCGCGGGCATGATCGCTGGCCAGCTGCCACAGGTCGAGGCGTTCGGGCTTGACGTCGAGGGCGCCCACGTCGGCACGCGCCAGCGCATACAGCTCGTCGATCAGCTTGTTCAGGGCCAGCACCTGGCGCAGCATGGCGTCGAGGGTGTCGGGGCTGGCGCTGCGCACGCCGTCCTGGATCGCCTCCAGCTGGGCGCGCAGCACGGCGAGCGGCGTGCGCAGTTCGTGCGAGGTGTCGGCGACCCACTGGCGGCGCGCGCTTTCCGCGCTGTCGAGGCGCTGCGCCAGGGTGTTGAAGTGGCGCGCCAGCTCGCCCAGTTCGTCGCTGCGATTGCCCGGCAGGCGGACATCGAAGCGGCCCTCGGCCAGCATCGCGGCGCCACCCGCCAGCTGGCGGATCGGCTGGCGGAAGTGGCGCGCCAGCAGGGTCGCCGCCAGCGCGGAGAAGGCTACCGCAAAGGCGAGGATCCACCACAGGCTTGCGCGCAGCTGTTCGAGGAAAGCGAGGGCCATCGCATCGCTGGGACGATGGCTGCGCGCCACGCCCAGGTAAGCCACCGTGCGGCCGTTCACCTCGATCGGGCGCCGCACCAGCGGGATCGCATCCGGCTTGCGGCCTGCAAGGTAGCGGCCATCGGCATCGAGAAGGGTAATGCGCTGGGGCAGGGAGGCGTCGACGCCCTCTTCAGGTACCACGACTGGGCCGATGCGTGGCGCGGGTAGCGGCGGCAAGGGCGCCGCCGGCGGGGCGGGTGGTGCTGGCGAGGCGGGCGGTGCAGGTGGGGCAGGCGGCGCGGCCGGAGCAGGGGGCGCGCCGGTGCTCAGCTCGGCCGCCGCGGGGGCGTCGGGCACTTCGGACACCTTCGACACCTTCGACACCTTCGACACCTCCGACACCTCCGACACCTCCGCCGCCGGCGCGGCCGCAGGTGCCGGTGCGGGCGCGGACGAAACGGGCGCTGCAGGCGCGGCCGGCGCCGCCGGCGGCACAGGCGCCACAGGAGCCAGAGGAGCCACAGGCGCCACCTCGTCGCGTTCGTTCTGCAGGCGCTCCAGCTCGCGTGCTATCCAGCGCCCGCGTGCGCCGCCCGCGGACACGAAGGCCCAGCTGCCATGGCTACGGTACTGGCGCGCCAGGGACCCGGACAGTTCTTCCAGGCGATCCAGTTCGATCCCGACGGCATAGTCGCCGAAGCCGGCCAGCACGTTCTGGCGCAGCAGGTAGACGGCGCCCGCTGCCACCGCGAGGATGGCGAGCAGAACGGAGGCGAACAGGCGGTGGCCGATGGAGATCTTCAAGGCGGTCAGGAAAATGAATGAGCAGCCATTCTAGAGCAGACTAAAGTACGCCTGACAAAAACCATTCCGAGCCATTCCGGACGTCTGCGATCGGCTTAGACGCGGTCCTTGATTATGGTGGCTATGGTGCTTCAGGCACTCCCAATGCCTGCAACCGCTCGACCGCATTCGTGTTTTTTGGGTTAAGGGCGAGTGAACGTCGATAGCTTTTGATTGCTTCGAACCGCTCTCCCATTTTGGCCTGTGCTTCACCAAGACTGTCGTACAGGTTGGCGTCCATTGGGTGCAGCTGCGTGCCGAAGCGGAAGATCGCAACCGATTCCGCCAGCATTCCGCTCCTTACCAATTCATAACCCCATTCATTGATGTCGAAAGGTTCAAGTCTGAACTTGGCGCCTTTCGTCTTTAATTCCTCGTAGATCGTCGCTGCCTTGTCAAAACCACGAGCCGCGAGTTGCCTGGCGAAGTGTTCCTGCGTGGGAGCGGCACCGCTGCCGCGTCGTGTCTTGAGCGACACCATATGCCTGGGCACGCCGTTCGCACCAGGATCGTTCGTAATGAAGGAACGTGCTGCCGCGTCGTCCTTCAGGTAGCCGTCGAGGAAGCGGTGTACATAGTTCGCCATCACGCCATATGCCTGCGTGACTTCGTCGCGGGAGTAATCGCCGAACTCGCTGTCCCGTGCCAGGTGCAACCCGTGTGAGGAAAAGTCCTGGTGTGCCATTGGATGCATCGTTAGCACGTACATGTCGGCATAGGTCATGTTATTCAGGAGACTATAAGCTATGTTCCTTTTCTTTCGATTCAATTCTTCGATCGAAGCGGGCCGCTGGGCCACGAACAGCATCGGTATCGCAAGCCTTGTTGGCGTCACATACGGGATTGCTGTCGCACTGCCGTCCACCATCTGCGGGAAATAGCGCACTGAGCCATCCAAGCTAACGAGCGCTTTGATGCGGTCGTCCTTCGCAGCTGCCACCACATTTGCGAGCCCACCCCAGCTGAAACCGACCACCGCCAGGCGATTGGCATCGGCATTTGGCATCTGGATCGCCTGGGCGATCAGCCAGGCGATATCCGAGGCCTGCGTTTCCAGGCCTTCCACGTCCATCGTCATCGCGCGCTGGCGTGTGCCCTGTGACGCGCTGGCGAGAACGACGTAGCCGTGGCTGGCCAGGTATTCGCACAGGTCAGCGTTTTCAGCCGCCGTCTTGCTGAAGCTTGGCGCGTAGATGACAACCGGAAACTTGCTGGCCTGCGCAGGCGCATCGCGTACCGCACGCATTGGGTAGGACAGCGCTTGCGATCCTGCTTGCCATCCTTGTGTTTCCGAGGCCAGCTGCGTGTCGGTAAGCCGGTTCACGGCGGCCGCATCGAGTGTCAGGTCACCCTCAGTCGCTGAGGTGGCGTAGTAATCACGGAAGTTCAGCGGCTCACCGCTTTGTGCTGCCGGATACCAGACGAGCATTTGCATCGGCCGCGCCCGTTCGCCGCTAGACGGCTTACCGGTGACGAGCGAAACGTTTGTCTTGTACACGCGAGAGTAGTCGTACTGCTTTTTTACCTGCAGGCCGACTGCATGAGGACCGGGCTTGAGCGGGAACGTGAAGAAGTCAGCTGCGTGTGCGACTGTTGTGGCGAAGAAGGTCAGCGTAATGGCGGCAAGGGGCAGCAGGGTAGAAGTGGGTAAAAACGGGTTCTTCATGGACAAATCCAGGTTATGGTCAGTCCAGGTAGGGTAGGTCCGAATAATGGAGAAATAATGGATCTCTACATCACTCCGACCGGCGGAAGGAATACCTTCGGAATATCTGCCGCGTGAACTCGGCTGCCGCAGCGGCATGAGGTGCTGGCGTCGATGCTGCCGGTGTGACGACACCGGCTGGTGGCGAGCATACCGGCTGGAACACAAGGTTGGCGGTAAGTCGAACGGATCTGTCAGCCGTTCTAAAGGTCGAAGATTCAATTGACGAGTTGCCAAGCTCACTTTAGCATCGGCCGGGTTTGCCACTGGAGAACCCATCCATGCCCTTTATCGTAGCCCGCAGCATCCTTGTCACCGCCTTCCTCGCCGTCGCCATGCCGGCCATCGCCGCCCTGAGAGCCGGACCAGTGGTGGACACCGAATCCGGCAGGGTGGCCGGCGCCATCGACGGCGGCGTCGCCAGCTGGAAGGGTATCCCCTTCGCCGAAGCGCCGGTCGGCCCGCTGCGCTGGCGCGCGCCGCAGCCGGCCGCACCGTGGGACGGTGTGCGCCAAGCCACGGCGTATGGCCACGACTGCATGCAGCTGCCTTTCCCCAGCGATGCCGCGCCGCTCGGTACCGCGCCAAGCGAGGACTGCCTGTATGCCAATGTCTGGAAGCCGATAAAGGCGAAGGGCAGGCTGCCGGTGCTCGTCTGGATCTACGGAGGCGGCTTCGTGAACGGCGGCAGCTCGCCGCCGACCTATTCCGGTGCGCGCCTGGCGCAGCAGGGCGTGATGGTGGTCAGCTTCAATTACCGGCTCGGGCGTTTCGGCTTCTTTGGCCATCCGGCGCTTAGCCGCGAGATCGGCGAGAAAGACTTCGATGACGGCCTCGCGGCCAACCAGGCCTTCATGGACCAGCTGGCGGCCCTGAAGTGGGTGCAGCGCAATGCCGAGGCCTTCGGCGGCGATCCGTCCCAGGTCACCATCATCGGCGAGTCGGCCGGCGGCATGGCGGTGAACATGCTGCTGACCTCACCCGCGGCCCAGGGCCTGTTCGCGCGCGCGGTGGTGCTGTCGGGCGGCGATGGCGGGCCGTCGCATGTGGGCATGCGCGAGCTCGAGCAGGTCGGCGTGAACTTCGCGGCCCGCAAGGGCATCGCACAGGACGATCCGCAGGCGCTCGAGAAGCTGCGCGCGCTCTCGCCCGAGGACATCGTCGACGGCATGAACCTGGCCCATCGTCCGGAAGGCGGCCCTGCCACCACCTATATCGGCCCGATCGCCGACGGCCGCCTGGCGGTCGACGCCGCCCCGGCCATCGCCGCGGGACGCTTTTCGAAAGTGCCGGTGATGATCGGCGCCACCAGCGCCGACATCGGCGGCAGGACCGGCTTCATGGTCGCGGGTGCGCGCAGCATGGCCGCCGCGCTGGCGCAGCAGGGCGTGCCGGTGTACGCCTACCGCTTCTCCTATGTGGCGGCGTCGGTCAAGGAGCCGGGCGCCCAGCACGCCACCGACATTCCCTTCTTCTTCGACACCGCCGCCATCAAGTACGGCGGCAAGACCAGCGCGCGCGACCGCGCCATGGGCCGCGCGATGAGCGCCTACCTGGTGAATTTCGCGAAGCATGGCGACCCGAACGGCGCCGGGCTGCCTGCCTGGCCGCGCTACACCCGCGCCAATGACGAACTCATGGATTTCGCCGGCAACGGCAAGCCCGTCGCTGGGAAAGATCCATGGGGCATCGAGATTGACGCGGCACAGGCGAGCCGCCAATGAGGCTGCGCCGACCGGCGCACGCGTGACAAAGTACGCATTTTGCGCCGCCGGTTTTTGTTATTGTCACAAACGTTAAATAATCTGGACATTGCGAGGAGCGGGAATGAAGCGGATCGTTGGCTGGCTGATGGTGATGTGCATGGTGGTGTTGGCGGCGGCGTGCAGCGACCCGGACCAGGGACCGCCGCTGGGTCCGTTCGCGGCCATCACCAAGACGGAAACCGACGCTCCCTTCAACCTCACTCCGCCAACCTCGAAGAGCCCGGCCGACTTCCACTACACCAGCAGCAATACCGCCGTCGCCACCATCACCGGCAGCCTGGTCACCATCAAGGGCGCGGGCACCAGCACGATCACGGCCTACCAGGACAGCATCGGCGGCTGGGGGCCGACATCGGCGACGACCACGCTCACCGTCACGGCCGTGGCCTGCAGCGGTACCGATGTGCGCATCAATGGCGTGTGCACGCCGGTGCCGACCTGCACCAAACCCGCGGCCCTGCAGAATAACCAGTGCGTGCCGCCAACCAGCGCCAGCAGCGCGAAGCTTGTGCGGACGTCTACGCTGACCTGGATGGGTGTCAGCTTCCCGCTCAACTGGGCCGACGCCGCCAGCTACTGCGCCACCACCACGATCGACGGCACGAGCGGCAACTGGCGCCAGCCTACCGAGACCGAGCTGAAGTCCCTGCAGGCATCTGGCGCTGTTGCCGGTCAGGGCTGGGCGGTGGGGCCCACCTGGTCGTCGGAAATCGGTGTCAACTCGAACGCCGCGACCTACAAGGCGGTCGACCTGGCTACCGGCGACACCATCGAACGCGCCGGCGAGGCCGGCGCCTATGTCAGCTGCGTGCGCGGACTGTAAAACACAGAATAAGTTGTTGCAGTGTGACAATTGGCGCAATTTAAGCATTATGCATTTGGTATTGTGATGGGCTGTTCCGTAAAGCAAGCAGCCCATCACGATGCCAGTCCGCTCTACCGCTTCTCTCGTCTTCCTGTCCCTGTTGCCGGCCGCCGCGCTGGCGCAAACCGCCATCACCGCCGAACCTGTCGCCGACAAGTCCGCCGCCAAGGAAGCGCCGCTCAAAAAGGACGGCAAGATCTCCACGGTCGAAGTGAAGGGCGCGGCCAGCAACTACGATCCGCGTCGCGACGACACCGCCAGCAAGACCGTCATGAACGCGGACGAGATCCGCAAGTACGGCGACGACAACATCTACGACGTGCTGAAGCGTGCCCCGGGCGTAACCGTGACCGGCAAGACCCTGCGCATGAATGGCCTGGGCGCCGGCTACACCCAGATCCTGGTCAATGGCGACCGCCCGCCGCCAGGCTTCAACCTGGACAACCTGGCGCCCGACCAGATCGAGCGCATCGAGATCATCCGGGCCGCCAGCGCCGAGTATTCGATGCAGGCCGTTGCCGGCACCATCAATATCGTGCTGAAAAAGGTGGTGGCCAAGGCCCAGCACGACCTGCGCCTGGGCTACTTCAATGCACCGACCCAGCGCAACTACAGCACGAGCGGCACCTGGGCCGACAAGATCGGAAAGCTCTCCTATGTCCTGAGCGGTTTTGCCTGGAGTGGGAACAGCAACAGCCTGACCACCGGCACGCAAAGCCTGACCCTGCCGTCCGGCGAGGTGACGCAATTGCGCACCTCCCGTTCCGGCGGCGGCGGCAGCTACCGCGGCGCCATGTTGTTTCCGCGCCTGTCCTGGAAGTTTGACGACGGCGACGAACTGAGCGTGTCGGGCATGGTCCAGTCGAACCGCAACGGCTGGGACGGCAGCACACACTACGACAACCTGGTCGGCAGCTTCGCCAACCCCGATTACGTCGACTACACCTATCGCTCGCCGAACAGCATGACGATGGCGCAGGGCGAGGTCGGCTGGATTGCCAAACTCGCGGGTGGCAAGCTCGATCTGAAGGTCAGCGCCTCGCACAGCCGCAACAACGACGAGCAGCTCAACGAGATGTTCACGGCAGACCGCAGCCAGCACCTGCTGCGCGATTGGGACAGCATCAACCGCGCCAAGCGCGCCAGCCTGCGCGGCAAGTACACGCGCTCGCTGTTCGATGGCCATTCGCTGTCGGCGGGCCTGGAGGGCAGCGTCGAAGAAAGCGAGCAGACGCGCGACCGC